>Ga0208386_1000341_pt1 | contig 13353 bp, 14 predicted proteins | sample CryBogCBH16Oct07_FD_185510 | JGI IMG/M metagenome (GOLD analysis project Ga0208386, IMG submission 185510) | Freshwater microbial communities from Crystal Bog, Wisconsin, USA - CBH16Oct07 (SPAdes) | ecosystem: Environmental > Aquatic > Freshwater > Lake | place: Crystal Bog, Wisconsin, USA...
GGGTAGGGGTGGAATGCTTTGGAAGGAGGGGGGCCCGGTAACCCATTCCCGAATTTTTTACAAAAACTTTTCTAAGCCACCCTATAATCCACACCAGAGTGTTTACTCTCTCTTACGGGAAATGGACACTCTCTCTTACGGTAAAACGAGACCAAAGGAATAGAAATGAGATGGGAATTGATTGATCCGAGGACGGATGTAGAGGCTGTTGTGGAGATGGCTGATGGGTTGTATGGGCCTGAGAGCGAGGGGATTGTTCAGAGAGATAGGAATGTGTTTAGACACCATTTGACGGTGTGTGCTACTAACCAGTTGTTTGACAAGAATAAAGAGTTTATTGCTGGGTGCTGGGATGCGGATGGGAAGTTGATGGGGTATTGCTGGTTTGATAGGGGTGGGTATACGAGTTATTCGAGGGATGAGATTAGTAATGCTAAGTTCCATCATGTGGACCTTGCGTTGCCGGTAAGAACGAGGTATAAACTGCTTAATGCGATGATTGACCAGCACATACTGTGGGCTAATCAATGTGGTGTTCCTGTTATTTGTTCAAGTAGCATACGGGCAGAGCAGGATGGGTTCTTGAAAATTCATGCAAAACGTGGGTTTAAGATTAATGGATCGTATGCTTGGGGCAGGACTCTTGAGCTATTGGAGAAAATGAATGCTTCCTGAAAAAATTCGAGCCTCCGGCGAAAAAGTAACTTCACCTGAAGAGCTGGCATACCGTAAAGAAAAACGTGCTGCTAAGAAAACGGGTCAGGCTATTGAGAAAGCCAAAACTGCTGGTCGGCCTAAAAGTGTTGTTAACCGGGTTACTGAATACGGTGCTTTGTTTAACCGTATGAATGATGAACGGGCTGCTGTTGGTTTGCCTCCATTAAAGACTGCTATGGAGGTGTTAATTGATGCGATGCAAAGTGAAGAGATTGACCTGCGGGACAAAGCTCGTATTGCTGATAAACTAGCCCCGTTTGAATCCTCTAGAGCGCCTATTATTTCTATTGAACACGTTAATAATGTTCAAGAAAAAGAGGAAGTAGATGCTGATGAGGCTTTGGCCGATTTTTTGTCTGCTTTAAATAAGGTGTAAACTATGCCATTGAAAAAGGGTAAGTCTGAAAAGACTTTTAAAGAGAATATCAAAACTGAAGTTAAAGCTGGGAAGCCAGATAAACAGGCGGTTGCGATTGCATATTCTATGAAGCGTGAATCTGAAAAGAAGCGCGGCAAGAGTAAGTGTTAAAAACTGAAAGGGCAAATAATGCACTATACATCTGGTAATAAAGCTCCCACGCTAATGGCTCAAATGCCTAACAAAGTGGGTAACAAGTCTAAGTTTGTTGCTACCGGCAAAGGTGGCGCTACTGCTGAGACCCGTCCTGAAGGCTCTACTAAATATGGTGAAGGCCATGAAGTTAAAATGAAGCCAAAAGGTTCTCCTGAAGCTGGCCGTGGTCAAAAAGTGATTAAGACCCATGCTAAAGGCACTGACGGTCCTGCTACTAACAACGGCTTTTTGGGCAGCGAAGACAAGTTTACTCGCGGCACTTTTAAGCGTAAATAAGGACTAATCATGTCTGGATATGGTCGCGTAATTTCTGGTGGCGCACAAGTTTCCAAAGGAAACAACACCAAACAAATTAACGACAAATTGGAAGGCTTTGAGGAAAAGCATGAGCGGTCTGGAAAGATTGCTGGTGCTGTTCGTGAAGGCATGAACAATGTCGTTATGGAAGGACCCCGCCGTCTTAAAGTGAACGGTGGATCGTTTGAGGCTAACAAGTCAAATTACAAGTACAAGTAAAGGAAAAGTATGGCAACGTATGATATTGAAGCCTTAAAGGCTGACTTACCCACGGCACAAGCGCTGGCTCAGTATGTCTATGACCAAACTGGGCTGGCTCTTGATCTGATTGGCCGTAAAAAAGACGACCAGTACATGGCAGCTAAAAATGCCTTGGAAGGTAAAGTCGTTCCTAAAGAGTTCATTACTACGGATAACCCGTATGTTGACAAAAAAGAAATGATTCCTGTGGATGAGGTTAAAAAAGTTCCTCCACGTCCTTCTAGTTTGCCTCCTACTGATACGCAAATTCATCAGTTTGTGGCTACAAATATGCCGCACCCACAAGACCCTCAATCGGATCACAAGGTGCAAATTTGTTTCCGCAAATACAGCAATGAGTTGATTACCTATCAAATTGTTGGCCCTTTGGTTCAACAAGCTGTTGGCACTCGTATCAACAAGTTTGGTCAAACTGTTCCTGAACGTTACACATGGATGGACCCACGGACTCCGGAGACTGTTCTGCGTAATCCTGACGGCACATTTACTAAAGATGGCCGAGGTCTTTATACCTATTGCGCTGGTGAAAAAGGTGCTGGTATTTGGACTTTGATTGACAAGCGCATGATGGAAGTCACCGCTAAAAACATTACCAATCCGTGGGATTAAATGGAAGACTTCGCAACCGTCTTTAGAGAGCGTTTATCTGGTCAGGCCGAGGCTTGTGCCCGTAAGACGCTCGAATGGCTGCAAAAAGACCTTCAGAGCGCCCGTAAATTGGAACCTGAATAGGTCTATTATCTCGCTAGTGCCGCAGAAATCCTGCTGACGTTGCGCGATACCTATGGCAAAAAGTGAAGCTAGTGATTACGTCCATCCAGTATTTAAGGAACGGGCGTTAAAGCACTTGGTTAAATTGGCTGGTGGCAAAAGCGTAGTTAAGCTTTTTACCCCAGACCAATACAAAAAGATGATGCTGGCTAGGGAAAAGATTGCACATGATATGCAATTCAACGCCCTTAAATGGTTTCGTCCTTTTCCTTACCAGCAAAAATTTTTTGAAACCGGCAAAGACTTTACTCGCCGGGGCATGATTGCCGCCAACCGTGCCGGTAAAACTATCGCGTCCACATACGAAACCGCATACCATTTAACTGGCCGCTATCCCAAAGGATGGAAAGGTAAGACGTTTGATGGTCCAATTATTGCTATGTGTGCTGGCGAATCATGGGAACAGGTCGCCAAAACCCTTCAATCTAAGATGCTGGGTTGTGATGATATTAAGCAGGGTTATAAATTAGGCACGGGATCAATACCAAAAGAGGCTATTGACGATAAAAGTATGCGTACTGATGGCGCAAACGTGCTTGCTATTGAAATTTGGCACGTTACTGGCGGCAAATCTAAGCTTTACTTCTCAAATTACACCCAACAAGTGCGTCATTTGCAGGGTTTTGAGCTTGATTTAGTTGTTCTTGATGAGCAGCCACCAGACGAAACATTTTCTGAGCTTGTTGTGCGTACTGCGGCTCGTAATGGGCAGGTCATTTGCTCGTTTACACCGCTCAAAGGTATGTCAGGCTTGGTGCGTAAATTTTGGGACAGCGTAGACGGCTACACACACGTCCGTGTGACATGGGATGACGTGCCATACGAAAATGAATGGGGTGAACCATTCTTTACAAAGTCAGAACGTGAACAGTTAGCCCGAGACTTTATGCCTTGGGAACGTGAGTGCCGTATGAATGGTATTCCATTGGTCGGCCAAGGTGTTGTCTTTCCTATTTTGGAATGGCCTACTTATAAAAACAGTGACATTGATCTCAAAAACAATGAAAAGCTTGAGCGCTTGATAAGTTTTGACTTAGGTATTAAAAATGACCCGACTGTTATTTCATTTTTATTTCGAGACCCTTACACAGAAACTATTTATTTGCATCGACAAATTAAAGTTCCAAGCGGCGAAACTCCTGACGAGTACGTCCATTATCTTTTGGATCGAGAGTCTAGGGGCGTTCCTATTGCTTTGCCACATGATGCCGGACAAGCTGGTCGATACACTCTGACAGAACAATCTGTTCGTGAAGTCTTTGAAGACAATTACAGTCTTAATGTTATAGCTGGTGCTATACTTAACCCAGCCAATGACCAAGGCAAGGTTACTAACCATAAATCTTATGGTATTAACGTCATGCGTATTGGCATGGAACGTGGGTCTTTAATGATTAATGAAGATTGCAAAGCCTTTTTGGATGAAGCTCGTAACTATGCGATTGACCAAAATGGTAAATTCAGCGATCCTGATGACCATATTGACTCAGCACGAATCGGTATATTAGCGTTGATTCAAGGCCACGGAGAATCATTGGTAAGCCAAGCTAATAACTTTGCAAAGCGTAGAATCGCACCTATTGAGGGCAAAGTCCAAAGGATTTAACAATGTTTGACAAGCAAAACGTAATCATCCAAAACCTGTCTAGCGAATCAGGCCATCGCGGTCTGACCGAACGGGTCGCGCATGAGATTTACGTCAAAATGGTTGATTACCTGCGGCTTACTCAATCAAAAAATACTTACAACCGATTCTCTGATTATCATTATTTGCAAATTCCTGTCGCCAACTCGACAGAACCTGTTCGCGGTATTGATTACATCCATCCAGTTGTCACCCCCGGCATTGATTACGCTACGGCCATCATCACTAAATGCTTGATGCCTGATGGCAAGGTTAACTTTGAATTTGAGCGCTTTACAGAAGATGACACCATTCAATCCGAGCAAGCTACGGAGATGGTCAAGTACTTCCTAAACAGCAAAAACAACTCTTACCAAATCATCCGCGATTGGGCGCAAGACAGCTTGCTTCACAAAAACGGTATTGTGATGGTTTCTCCTATTCGTGAGCAAATCGTTCAATACAAAGAAGTTGATGGCACTTTGGATCAGCTCCGCGTGTTTGAAACCATGACTGCTGACAAAGGTCTTACACCTAAATTGCAAAGCAAGGAAAAGATTGACGTTCAAGTTGGTCCAGCTTTGCAAGCAGCCATGCAAGGCGGTAATGTTGCCCAACAAATTGGCGCATCGCTGAAAGATAACACCGTTTACCGGGCCAAGTACAAGCTGACAGGATACTCGACCAACATCAAAATTAAGCATGTTGCCCAGCACTATTTTGTTTGCAATCCAACGATTCCTACAATTGAAATGCAGGATTTCTGCGGTTTTTACGAGCCAATGACAATCCATGAAGCCAAATTACTTCACCCGTATATTGATCTTGAGCAGTTTGCTGACCATGCTGCCTATGGTCCTGCTGGCGCTTATCAGGCTGGCGCTTTGGAAAATGATTTGGCACTCCATGCGCGTGATTCGACACCCGTTCCCGGACAAGGTGTCATTGCCTCGCAAGGTGCTGATCGTTATTCTCGCGTTGTCATGCTTACTTACGCTTGGCTTCGCCGCGATATTGATGACGATGGTGAAGAAGAGCTTGTCGAGTGCTGCTTTTCGGGTTCTTACGTTATTTACGCCAAGCAAGTAGATTTTATTCCTCTTGCCAATATGTGCCCCAAGCCAATTGTGGGTAACTTCTTTGGCTACTCAATGGCCGAGCGCCTTGTTCCCCTGCAAGAATATTCGACATCGATTGCCCGTGCTGAAATGGCTTTTGCCATGCAATCGTCTACACCTCGCTTTGGTGTAAACCCTGAATTTGTGGATGCTGAAGAAATTCAACGTGGTGTCAGCGCCATGTTTATTCTGGACCGCAAATTTGACCCCAACAAGCACGTTTTTGAGTTTGCCCCTATGCAGGGTAACCTTGCATACGTTCAGAGCGCTATGGAGCGTTTTGAGGCCGATAAGATGGCATTGATTGGCATGACCTCACCCGGTGATGTGTTGAACCCTGAAGTCATGAAAGATGGCAACAGTGGTTACAAGCTCCAACTGGCTATGGGTCCTAACCAATTGATCCAAGATGAGATGGTTAAGAATTGCGCCATTGGATTACGCGATGCCATTTATCTTGTTTGGAAGACAATGATTCAATATGCTGACGATTTCAATATCCAGCAACTTGCATTCCATTGTTCTGAAGGCAAACCATTTATGGATGCTCAGTCGGTTGAAAACTACGAGTTTATTGACCGCAAAATGATTAACATTGACTTGGCTTTGGGCTTTATGTCTGATGAAAATCGCCTGACTCGTCAAAAGATGATTACTGCGGCTCAGACTGAGTTTTCACAAGCCATGATGCAAGTGCCGCCTTCTTGCCCTGAGATGTTTGAGAAGTTACGCCGCCCATACGAAGACACTTTGCGTGTTTTGGGCGTAAAGAATATCGATAGTTACTTGCCAACAATGGAAGAGGCAACTAAGATAATGCAAGCTAACTCTCAGAAACCGCCTACACCTGAACAGCAAGAAATTAGCTCTAAGGTTGAAGTTAATAAAGCAAGGGCACAAAAAGAGCAAGCTGATACGGCTATGATTGTCAAGAAAACTCAAAATATTGATTTTGATAACGCGATGGTTATGCAAGCCGCAAGACAAAACAAGGTTAAAGCTGTAGAAATGGAATGATATGAAAAGTTTAGTATTGAATATTAGAGATTACTTTAACAGGCGTACAAGAGCCTCAGATATAGATACAAAAGCGGCACAAACAAGACAGCAATTGATTATTGACAATGCTGCTTCTGCTGCTAGGTTATTGAAGAATGAAGATTTTGCATTGATGTTCAATCTGTATCGTTTTTCTGTGATGTCACAGTTAGAGGATGTAAAAACAGATATTGAACGTATTGAATTGTCGTATTACATTGCCGCTGTTAGAGATTTTGTCGCATTTGTCGAGAAAACCGAACATTTAAGCAATGTATTGAATGAAAAATTGAAAGCAAAAGAAAAGGTTTAAAATATGTCAGACGTAACTGCATCCGCAGCCGCCACTGAGCAAACTGGTAGTGTTAATTTAGCCGACTCAATCGCCTCGATGATTGCCGCTAACAAGCGTAACAATCCGAGGGTAGAAGGAGCCGAGCCGCCACCAGCGGGACAAGAGGAAGCGAAAGCTGAATCCCCCGAGGCGACTCCTGAAGAGGGAGCCGAACCTGAAGGTAGTTCAACTGAGTCTGAAGAAGGCGCAGAACTTGAAGGCAATGAAGAACCCAGCGATGCTGTAAGTGATTCAGTAAACTTTCTTGAGTTTGCGAAGGCTAACCCTAAAGCCATCATCGAAATCCCTAATAAGGATGCTGAAGGTGGGGTAATTAAACTTACCGCTGAACGGGCTGCTTCCATTCTTGGACAAGGAAGTGCTATCCATGAAAATGCGCGTAAGCTTAAAGCTGAACGTGCCGATTTTGAAGAATATGAAGCTAAACGAAGAGCTGAACTCGATGGATTGCAAATTGGCCTTGAGTTAACTATGGTTCCGCAGCTTGAAACCGCTGCTAACGACCTTGTTACTCTGCAAAGCTACAACCAGCAATGGACGCAAATCCTGAACAGTTCTACTGACCCAGTAAAACAAGCAGAAGCTCGTGCTGCTATCAAGCAAAACGCAGAACTGATTGAAGAAAAGTCAGAGTTCATTCGTAGTAACCGACCCAAAGTTGAGAATTTCTTTAACCAACGTGCGTCTTTTGTAAAAGAGACAATCGAAAAAGCTCGTCAGAACTTTACGGATAAAGAACTTGCCAACAAAGCCAACTTTAACGAACTTCGTGAACGGTTGGAAAAGGATTGGAAAGGCGCAAAGAGTAGCTACATCCCCGGTGTGCCAAACCTTGATTTGGTTTCCAGTGATGAATACTTGTTGGGGTTGATTCGTGACGGTATGAAATTCCGTGATGGACCAACTGTTCGGAATGCTGGTGGCTCTTTGGCCGCTGCAAGCCGTCAAACAGGTAAAGCTAAAACTGCTGCTGATACTAAGGCTGATGAGCTTCAAAAACGTGCTGCGAAAGGCGATAAAGCCGCTACGCGAGACCTTTTGGCTACATTTATCGCGTCTAAAAAACGCAAATAACCTTTTTAAATTTTTAGGAGTTTTTTAATGTCTACTATTACCTCTACCACGCTTGGTAACGGCAACGGCCCTTACCAAACCGACATTGTTGTTAAAGACCTCGACTTGACCGTCTCTAACTACGTTAAAGATCGTACCCCTGTCACCAACATGGCTATGAGCAAAAAGCGCAAGATCAACTCGACCTTGCACATTTGGCCCATTGACTATTTCCGTACGCCTAACCTGAACGCCGCTTTGGAAGGCGCTTCTGTTACCGCTTCTTTGGCTGATTCCAACACCCGTGCTAACTTGGGTAACTACACTCAAATTTTCACGACCGTGATTGGCGCTACCGGTACTGCCCGTGCTGTTGAACAAGCTGGTGGTGACCCACAAGCCTACCAAGAAGTCAAGCAATTGACCGAAATCATGTTTGACGTTGAGTTGCAAATGGTTCGTGCTGACGGCGCTTCCATCAAGTACTCTGGTCAATCTTCTAGCCAAGCTTCCAGCCCCAACAACGGTCGCCGTTTTGGTTCGCTGTACGCTTTTGCTGGTACACGTTCGGGCAATGACACTGACGGCACTTCCGTGTTGAACTTGGCTGCTTCTGACAGCAATGACACCACTACCGCTGTTGACACCAACACCCCTTTTAACGGTGTTTTGTCTAACGCTGGTTTGGGTTATTTCAGCTTCGGTTCTAACGAAACCTTGCAAGCTTTCAGCCCCGTGTTGTACAAACAACTCGTGACTGTTGCTGAACAACGTTTCAACGCCAAGATTACCAACATCATGGCTCCCGTGTCGCAACGTACCTACATTTCGGACAACATTGCTCAATCGCGTTCGATTAACCGTTTTAACCCCGCTGACAAGGGTGACACGATTGGTACTTACGAAGGTGACTTCAACTACACCTATCAAATCGATGACAACTGGATCATGGACCAAACCGGTGCTGATAACACCAGCATCTTGTTCCTGAACCCTGATGTTGTTCAATGGGGTAGCTTGCGTGAACTGGGTCCTAACAACGAAGTGTTCTCTAACGCTGACGCTTCTTTGGACCAGTACATCATGGAAGGTACTTTGATTGTTCGTAACCCTGCTGGCGTTGCTGTTTTGGCCGCTATTACTCCCTCGAACACTCTGGTTACCACACCTCGTCCGAGCGCACAAGTTAAACGCTACCAAGCGTAATAACTGGAAAAGCCCTCCGGGGCTTTTCTAAAGTATTCTTTGAGTCCTTTAGAAAAACACTGGAGAAACGTATGGAATTGAATCTCAATAATGAAGAAGCTCGTTTAAACGAAGACTACTTCATGAAAGGACAGCTTGAAGCTGGTATTGACGGCGTACTTCGTAGAAACGATAAATTGTTTAATGAAGTCAAGTCCGGTAATTGGTCTCAGACTTTTACTCACAAAGACGGCCACATTAAATACAAAATTGGCGGTCAAGACGGTGAGCGTTATATCCAGTATGAGCAAGATAACGTAGAAGCAATGCGTCAGTTCTGTAAAGAACGCCGTGAGTTCTATCAAAAGTATGGTACGGATAATCCTTTTTTTGCTGGCACATTCCATGCTATGGAGCTGCCCAAATGTTTTGCATACGAAATAAGCAATAAGTGGTTTAACAATCGTCCTTGGGATTTGATTAAGCTGGACAAAAAAGACAAGATTCTGTTCTACGCAATCGTAAATACATATTATTCTGACTTTGTATGCCATCCAACTGGCAAGATTCCTTTACCATATAATCCGATCATTCCTACAAAGTAAGGACAGACAATGGCTACATTCATCCAATCAGCAAACTCTCTTGTGAGCCGTGTTGCTTCTTGGGTGGGTGCTATTCCTGTTACTACTTCCAATACAGCGCAAAGCTATGTTGGCTCAAGCAGTATTGTTGAATTAAGCGCTGCTGCTGTTGGTATTTCTGTTGGCGATTTTATTTCTAATTCTTTAACTGGCCCATTTACTATTGTTACTAATATTTCTAGTAACGCTGTAACAGTAAATGATCCTGATGGCGTATGGGCTGCTGCTAGTTTGCCTTGCTCTGTTGTTAAACTGCCAACTAACGTGGTGCTTGAGATTCTTTCTTGCATTCAATTGGCAGAACTAAAAATGCGTGTATGTGAGCTTCCTGCTCTGCGTACAAACCCTTACGATCCTGTTAGCCCAACTACGCTGACTACAGACGCTCAAGGCATGGCTCCTATCCCAGCGGATATGAACTGGCCTATTTTGTTTTTTCAACAAACACCTAATAGCTCTGTAACTCCCGGAACACCCCAAGCCAACATGGGTCCGTGGATTATTTATGATCGTGTTGGAGACCGTGAAATCATCCGTAGAAAGATGATTGACCAGTTGTACGTCAAGCCATTTGGTGTGCCTCGCGTTATTCGCGCTTCATTCTCTGAAGTTGGTCCTAACTATGTGTTTACACCTAGTCCCGGTGCTGGTGTAGTAATTAATGCTTACTACATTCGTACTTTCCCATTCCTTTTTAGCCCAACAAGCAGCAGCACTTATCCTATTGTGATGAGCAACGCTGTATTGGCTTCGTTTCCTGAAGGATATTTGTACGGAACATTGTGGGCTTACTACAGCAAAAACAAAAACAATGAAGAAGCTGCTAAATGGGAAGCAGAGTTTGATGACGCTTACGGCCTGATTGAAGACCAAAACTTCAAAGATAAATGGCATGGCGGCGACCAGCATTTGACTTCTGAATATCAGCCACGCGACTACCGTTATTCTTTCCGGTGATCTAAATGGCTTCAAGCGGTTTATACGGAAATTCGCCAAACGGTGCTGTAATTGCCTCGCCCGGAACAGAAACTTCGGGTTTGTATGGCAATTCAACCAACGGCACTGTATTAGCACAACCCGGTGCTGAGTCTGTTGGCCTTTATGCCAATACAGTTAAATTTGGCGTAACTGGTCCTACGGGTCCAACCGGTCCTACAGGATCAATTGGCCCAACAGGTTCATTGGGTCCTACTGGTCCTCAAGGTGTACAAGGCGTACAAGGGATACAAGGCCCTCAAGGTATTGCTGGCCCTACTGGTAGTTCTGGATCAACAGGCGCAACCGGTCCTACAGGCCCTACTGGCGCTCAATCAACTGTTGCTGGTCCTACGGGTCCAACCGGTGCTGTAGGCGGCTCAGGAAGCACAGGTCCTACAGGACCACAAGGCATTTCTGGTCCTACAGGTCCAACAGGTTCACAAGGCGTAATTGGATCAACTGGACCTACTGGACCGCAAGGCATTCAAGGAAATACTGGCCCTACCGGTAGCCAAGGTGTGCAAGGCGCACAAGGCAATCAAGGTATACAGGGCATACAAGGTATTACTGGTCCTACTGGTAGCCAAGGCAATACAGGTCCTACAGGGCCTACTGGTAGTCAAGGAACAATTGGTTTAACTGGCCCTACTGGACCTACAGGTTCTGTTGGTTCTATGGGTCCTGCTGGTCCTTCAACTGTCATCTCTAATTTAGATGGTGGCGCACCTGATACTAACTATGGTGGCATAACAGCCATCGACTGTGGTGGAGTTTAAATAATGGCTGTACAAGTTCAATATCGCCGTGGCGCATCAACCCTTTGGACAAGCACTAATCCTGTTTTGGCATTAGGTGAACCCGGTTATGAAACCGATACTGGTAAATTTAAGGTTGGTAATGGCTCATCTACTTGGACTGCTTTGCCTTATTCTTCTGGGCCTACTGGTCCTACTGGTCCGGGTTCTACTGTGGCTGGCCCCACTGGCCCTACTGGCGCTACTGGTCTTACTGGCCCTACAGGCCCTACTGGCGCTCAAGGGATACAAGGTAATGTAGGACCTACAGGCGCACAAGGTATTCAAGGCGTACAAGGTATTCAAGGCATTCAAGGACCAACAGGTCCTACTGGGTCTACTGGCTCAACTGGTAACACTGGTCCGACCGGTCCTACTGGAACAACTGGCGCTGTTGGCCCTACTGGACCCACTGGATCAACTGGTTTAACCGGTCCTACTGGACCTACTGGCAGCACTGGCAATACAGGTAATACAGGCCCTACTGGCCCAACAGGCTCAACTGGTAGCACTGGCGCACAAGGTCCTACTGGTCCTACCGGTTCGCAAGGAACTCAGGGTAATGTTGGCCCAACAGGACCACAAGGTGTTCAAGGTATTCAGGGTATTCAAGGTACAACTGGTGCTACTGGACCTACCGGCCCAACAGGCTCTACAGGTTCTACAGGCAGCACTGGCCCTACTGGTCCTACTGGTACGCAAGGTCCTACTGTTTATCCTGCTGCTGGTATTGCTAACTCGTCAGGAACTGGCTGGAACGCTTCGTACAGCACTACTGGTACAGGCACTGTTGTAGCTCTGGCTGGCGGTCCTACGTTTAGCTATTTCTTTGCTAATACAACCACAAGCACTACACCAGTTTTGAGCTTTAATGCTTCAAATACTATTGCTGCTTTTGGTACTTCAACTTCTGGTTCGTATAACCAACTTCTTATTCAAAATAAGAGTACAAGTGCTGGCGCTTCGTCAAACTATGTTATTTCTAATGACATAGGTACTGATTCATCATATTACGGTGAATTTGGTATGAACTCGTCTACTTTTAGCGCATCTACGCCTACTGATTTTTACTCTATCAATAACGGTGTTTATTTCTCAGGCCATGATGGTGACATTTCTATTGGCTCTGGAAATGGATTTAAACTGTATTTTCCTTGGGGTTCAAGCGGAAACAATGCTCACGTTATTAACGCATCAGGCGCATTAGGCTTTTCAACAAACCTTGGCACAACTCCCGCATTAAGCGGAACATCGGGTTTTGGCACTGCGGGTCAAGTTGTTATTTCTGGTGGCTCTAGTGCTGCTCCATCTTGGTCAAGCGCACTTAACGGAATTTCTATTGGCGCAACAACTGCCAGTACAGGTGCGTTTACTACAACCACTATTAGCACAAGTGAAACACTGTCTTACGGCACAGCCAACGGTGTAGCCTATTTAAACGGCTCTAAGGTGCTGACTACGGGGTCTGCGCTGACGTTTGATGGTACAAACCTTACTGCTGGAGGAATTCAAAATACTCCTATTGGTGGAGTAACGCCAAATACTGCGGCATTTACAACCACAACAATTAAATCTGGCGCAGCTTTATACTTAAATCGTTCTGATAATGCCGTAAATAACAGTTTAATTTATGGGTCAGGAGATTTATTTGCTTTTAACCAAGGCAACGGCGGCGCATACCAGTTCAATATCAACGGCTCCGAACAAATGCGCCTGAACAGCACAGGTCTGGGTATTGGGACAAGTAGTCCTAGTTATAAATTAGATGTTTACACATCTCAAGCATCAACTATTGTTGATTTATTAAGATTAAATAACGGTGGTGGTTCTAATGGTGGGGGTGCCGCATTACGATTTGTAGATGCTGGTGCTACCGCAAAAATAGCTGGTGTAGTTTTTGGTGCTAATGAAAACTCTGGTCTTGGGTTGGGTTTTTACACAAGT
>Ga0208386_1000342_pt1 | contig 13353 bp, 15 predicted proteins | sample CryBogCBH16Oct07_FD_185510 | JGI IMG/M metagenome (GOLD analysis project Ga0208386, IMG submission 185510) | Freshwater microbial communities from Crystal Bog, Wisconsin, USA - CBH16Oct07 (SPAdes) | ecosystem: Environmental > Aquatic > Freshwater > Lake | place: Crystal Bog, Wisconsin, USA...
GTTTTACCACTCAGCGGGAAACAGTAACCTTAGGGATAGAGTGCCTTGAGCAGAGCTTTAGCCCCCTCCTTGGTGTACTCACCGGACTCTGAATGCAGAATCTTTCCACTGCGGTCGACCACCAGAACGCGGATTTCACTTTCGCTGGCGATGCCGCAGGATTGGAGAAATGCCCTCTTATTGGTATAGGCGGTCCACACATGAGAGCGCTGAAAGTGCCCCTTGATCCCTCCACGCATTCCCGTGTCAATAAACCAGCGCATGAACATCCCCGGGTTATCAATCAGGGGCATCTCGATCCAGGAAATCCCGGAAGAAGGCTTGCGGACCTTCATTCCCTCAAACCAGGAATCAATCCCGACCTGCTGTTCCTCTTCAAACCCTACCACCACCAATGTACGCTCACCGGGGAAACCAGCTGGAGCTGTCCATGACGTGTTGTTGAGATCCTTCCCTGAGACTGAGGGAAAGTGTCCTGAAGTCAGGGCCATGGCGCCGGTCATCTGAAGCGCAGCAATCAAGGAAAGCAAAAGAAGTTTTTTCATCATGATAGTTTTAAAACTCAGGCCTTTGGTCCTCGCATCAGCTTTACCTTGAGTTTTGGGTCTTTAGGTTTTACGCCGTGCCTGGAGAGGTAGTCAGAAATCTCTGCTGCGATTTCCTTGGCTGTTCTCGTGATGTCTTTGGTTAGACAGGGCATCGCAACACCCCAAAGCAGTGGGAGGATGGTCGTCGGATCTGGAGGCCCCATAAGAATCCCCGGGCCGGGTTCGGTATTGGATCCTCCTGATGTCCGAAAGCTCAGGATCTCAACAGGCCTTCCAGTGGAAAGGCTTGCAACATGGACAGTCGTTTCAATTTTTGTAGCCCCGAATCCAAGACCGAAAAGCGTGCGAAGGGCCCTGCTTCCTTGATTGACACGATCAAAATTTCCGGTGACGAGCCAATTTCCCCCTTTGGGAGCTTGTACATTTGTAGCGAGCGCTTCGGCGGGGATCACCGACTCATTGAGCTTTTTGACCAGATCATCGGAGAGTTGCTTTGAGGTCTTAGTCTTGAATTCGGTTAGGGAATCCCCCTTCCGATCGACCCTAAAGACGCTTTCTGGACCTGTGAATTCACGAACGTAGATCCTCTTGGGAGTTATGAATGGTTGATTCTCCACCGGCTTCATTTTGCAGACGCTGACCGATGCACATGAGCAAAGGAGAAGAGAGAGGAATGCCGGTAAAAAGTATTTCATTGATCAGGATTCCCTAATCATTAGCCGTTCTGCAATTTGATGCAGCCTTACGGATTGGAATCCGAGTTCTTTCAAGGCACCAAGTGCCTTTTTGGTGAGGCGATTCGCCTCCTTATGGGAGGATTCTAGGCCGATCACTGCTGGATAGGTGGCCTTGGAGGATTTCAAATCCTTTCCTGCACTCTTGCCTAACTGCTCGCTTGATTGTGTGACATCGAGGATGTCGTCGATGATTTGAAAGGCTAAGCCTAAAGCCTGACCGAATTGCGTGACTGCCTTCAGTTGCCCCGGTGTTGCGTTGGCGATCATGGCCCCCAGGCGAAGGGAGAGTACGATCATGGCTGCGGTCTTCCTCTCATGGATGAAGCGGACATCAGCGATCGAGAGTTTCCTACCCTCGGCCTCGATATCGGCGACCTGACCAGCAATGAGCTGAAGGCTCCCGGCAGCCTTGGCAGTCTCCTCGAGAAGAACGGCAAGCGGATAGCGCTTGGCAGGAGTGATCTCGGTGATCAGTCCGAAGGCCCGAGTCAAGAGTGCATCCCCCGCAAGGACGGCGACCCCCTCTCCATAGACCTTATGAGAGGTGGGACGTCCCCGGCGCAGGTCATCATCATCCATGCAGGGAAGATCGTCATGAATGAGTGAGTAGGTGTGGATGAGTTCCACCGCGCAGGCCGCAGGGAGAACTCTAGTAGGTTCAGTCAACCCGCAGACCTCGGCAGCAGCCAGAGTCAGGATGGGACGCAAGCGCTTGCCCCCAGCCAGCAGGCTGTAACGCATCGCCGCGTGAATCGTGGCAGGGCGAACTGAGGCAGCGGGAACAGCCTTGGAGAGGGCTTTCTCGATCAAGTTACGCCGCTTCTCCAGATAAGCAGAAAGGCCATCCGCGTCTTGGGAGCGGATGGCCTTTCGGGAAGTCATGGTTTGGTCGGGGATTCCCCGTGAAACCAATAATGGAAACTTAGAGGGTCTTGCAGAACTCCTCGAAGCGGTCGAGACCTGGCTTGATGACATCAAGGCCGGTCGCATAGCTGAGGCGGACCACGCGATCATCACCGAAGGCGATGCCGGGAACAACGGCGACATTTGCCTTGCTGAGCAGGCGGTCGGCGAAGTTCGTGGAGGTCATGCCGAGCTTGGAAACGTTTGCCAGCATGTAGAAGGCACCCTTCGGCTTCACGGCCGTGACGTTGTGAATCGCGGAGAGACGCTCGAACATGTATTCGCGGCGGATATTGAATTCCTCACGCATGTCAGCGACGCACTGCTGGCTGCCGGTGAGGGCGGCGAGTCCACCCTTCTGGGCGAAGGAGCAGGGACCCGAGGTGCTGTGACTCTGCATGGAGTCGATCGCCTTGGCGATCTTCTCAGGGGCACCGAGATAACCGAGGCGCCATCCGGTCATCGCGTAAGCCTTGCTGAAACCATTGATGGTGATCGTGAGATCCTTGGCCTCGGGCGTGAGGGATGCTACGGAGACATGTTCTGCACCATCATAAGTGAGGCTCTCGTAGATTTCATCGGAAAGGATGGTGATCTCTTCATCGGCGGCCACCTCGACAAGGGCGCGAAGCTCTTCCTTGGTGTAGACGGAGCCGGTGGGATTACCGGGGGAATTGATGATGACCATCTTCGTGCGTGGGCTCATCGCCTCCTCGAACTGCTGGGGGGTCATCTTCCAATCATTCTCCTGAGTCGTCTGGACGATCACGGGCTCGGCGCCGGCGAGACGAACCATGTCGGGATAGCTGAGCCAGTAGGGAGCGGGGATGATGACTTCGTCACCCTCGCCGCAGACGGCCATGATGGCGTTGAAGCAGCTCTGCTTGGCACCGTTGCTGACGATGATCTCGCTCGGCTTGTAGTCGAGGCCGTTGTCGCGCTTGAACTTCTCGCTAATCGCGGCGCGCAGCTCGGGCATTCCGGAGCTCGGGGTGTACTTCGTGAATCCGGAGTTGAGCGCCTCGATGGCGGCTGCCTTGATGTGCTCCGGCGTGTCGAAGTCGGGCTCGCCGGCTCCGAAGCTGTAGACATCGACTCCCTCGGCGCGCAGGGCCTTGGCCTTGCTGTCGATGGCGAGGGTGAGAGAGGGGGTGAGTTCGCTGACGCGTGTTGCGAGATCCATGGGAAGCGTGGGGTTAGGTGGTTGGGTTGCTAGTAGTGTGCTATGACGAAAAAATCAGAGGGCAGCGGCGATCTTTGTTTTGAAGTCATTCTCCTCAAGACGGATAATTCCGGTCTCGCGGGCGACATTCTCGACGGAATCAGAGGCGTGGGCGCCATTGATCATGATCGTGGTGCCGAACTCCTTGCGGATCGTTCCGTGAGCGGCATTGGCAGGATTTGTGGAACCAAGAGCCTCGCGGATTTTTGCGACGGCATTCGGTCCCTGATAGATGAGGGCCACGCAGGGCTGGCTGCCGGGCAGTGTTTTCTCCTCGCGCGTGCATTCGGAGGGGCGCTTGCCGGACATGAAGGCAACGATCGACTCCCACTGGGCGCGGCCATCAGGCAGCTTTTCAACCAGAAAGTCGAGAACCGGACCATAGAACTCCTCGCCCTGGGCGACGGACATGTGGAAAGGCTTGAATCCGACCAGGGCCAGGCCGGTGCGGGCAAAGAGATCAATCACTCCTCCCGGGCGGGTATTTGGGTAGGCGAAGTTGTCGGGCTTGATCAGGACGAGCGTCTTCTCCGTGGCCTCAGCAAAGGATGAAGCGGCATCCAGAATTCCACCCTGGGCATCCGAGGCTTCGCCTAGGAGCTTGAGTCCAGCCACAGCCTCCGCTGCGTTGGCGGGAGCGATCACGCCTGGCTCGAAGTAAACGGTCGTGCCATCCGCTTCAACCAGATCACCGAAGGTGTCACGAAGGGTCTCGCCGCGTCCACCCATCGAGGAGTCGTTGCCGACGATGGAGGCAACCTTGGCGGCTGCATCCTCCCCCTTGAGAACAAGCACAAGACTCTGGGAGCCAGCGGGGAGAGCATTCAGATAAGCAGCAGTCTTGGCCTGGCCGGCAAGAGTTGCAGCGAGTTCAGAGAGAAGTTTGGCGGAAGGTGCAAAAATGCGGCCAGTGTGAAGTTCGAGTCCACTGCGGGAGATCAAACGGCCAAGGATACCGCCTGTGCGGCCCTTACGGAGCGCGGCGGGAGTGATAAATGCGTAGGAAAGCTGGTCAGCCATGGAGTTAAGTAAGTGTGGCCGCCCAAGAGGGCGCTACATAATGGCGTTCCAAGGCGGACGAAAAAGGTAGAGTTCCCACCCGTGGGAGTCAAAGGGTTTCTCTGATGATCGGCAACGCCAGACAGTCTTTCGGCTGTAGACCACGAAGTTGTGAACGCACAAGTCCTCGATCCTATTCCCGATTACCCACTACCCGTTCCCTTGGCTTCTGGAATCGTTGAACTGTTGCCTCCAGATTTCCAACCTATCAGCGATACGGGCTTCAGCACCTTGGCGGGTCGGCTCGTAGTAGGTGCGACCCTCGGGAAGGTAGGCCTGGGGAACATATCCCCCCTCGTAATTATGGGCATATTTGTAACCCTCGCCATGGCCGAGCGACTTAGCCCCCTTGTAATGGGAGTCCCGGAGATGAGCGGGAACCTCCAAGGTACGCCCCTGGGCCAGATCTTTCTCAGCCTTGCCGAGGGCTGCATAGGCACTGTTGCTCTTGGGAGCAGTCGCCAAATAGACCACCGCGTGAGCCAGGGTGATCCGGGCCTCGGGGAGACCAACGAACTCGACCGCCTGCTGCGCGGAAATCGCGAGAGGGAGCGCCAACGGATCGGCCAATCCAACATCTTCACTGGCAAAGATCACCAGGCGTCGTGTGATGAATCGTAGCTCCTCCCCCGCGTGGAGCATCTTGGCCAGCCAGTAAAGAGCGGCATCGGGGTCGCTACCCCGGAGACTCTTGATAAAGGCACTCGCCGTGTCGTAGTGATCATCCCCAGTCCCATCATAAACAATGGCCTTCTTCTGGATGCTTTCGGAAGCAGCCTCCAAGGTAATGCAAATGCGTCCCTCAGGGCCAAAGGGAGTAGTACGCGCGGCGATCTCAAGGGCATTAAGACACTTTCGGGCATCGCCGTCACTGACCGTGGCTAGATGACGGGCTGCCGCTTCCTCTAGGTCGATGGGGAGCGTCCCGAGTCCTCGTTTCGGATCGGCGACGGCACGATGCTGCAGGACGACTAGATCCTCAACAGTGAGGGATTGCAGCTGGAATACTTGGGAACGGGAGACCAGAGGACTGTTGATCGAGAAGAAAGGATTCTGGGTCGTCGCTCCGATCAGGCGGACCGTTCCGCGTTCCACATCGGGCAGGAGCGCATCCTGCTGGGCTTTGTTGAAGCGATGGATCTCGTCGATAAAGAGCAGGGTCCTCCCTCCATTCCGCGCCTCGATGGCAGCCATGCCGACTGCCTTCCTGATATCGGCGACCGAACCCTCGACTCCGCTCAGTTCGATAAAGCGGCTCTTGGTCCGGCGTGCAATCACGCGGGACAGACTCGTCTTTCCAGTGCCCGGAGGGCCGTAGAAGATCACCGAGGAGAGGCGATCGGCTTCGATGGCACGGCGCAGGAGTTTCCCCTCACCGAGGATGTGGCTCTGACCGATATATTCCTCAAGTGTTCTCGGCCTCATTCGGGCCGCTAGAGGAGCATCGGCAGGCAGGGAAACCTCCTCACACATCGTAGCGCTGCCGAAAAGATCATCCATTTGCTTACTATGCAGACGGCTCATTTGGCTGGCAAGGCAACCGCCTCCGTTCCATGCTGGAGCCGTATGAAAACCCTTTTGACAGCGATTGATTTCAGCCCGATCTCTCAGAAAGTCGTGGATGGCGCCGCGGAGTTAGCCGCCGCCATGAATTTACACCTCGTGATCCTGAATGTCGTCGAACCGATTGCCGCCTATGTGCCGGTGGGCGCGGCCATGGATGTCATCACGGCTCCGATCCCGATGGAGCCGGCCGATCTGAATCTGGTCAAGGAGCGCCTCGAGAAGTTTGCGGAACCGCTCCGCGCCAAAGGACTCAGCGTCTTATCAACGGCCGTCGTCGCCCTGCCTGTTGATGAGATCCTAGATCAGGCCTCCAGCACCGACGCATCGATGATCATCCTTGGCTCTCATGGCCACGGCGCGGTCTACCAACTCTTCAGCGGAAGCGTCGTCACCTCGGTGCTGCACAAGTCACGCATCCCGGTCACGGTGATTCCGGTTCACGCAGTTTAATCCGAGGCCGTCGACACTCGAGAGCAGGCAAGCCAATGCGGATACTTTTCACGAAGCTACTCCACATCGGCGATAATCTTCTGCTCACTCCAACCCTCGTCGCGACCAAGCAAAAGTTTCCCCAAGCCGAGATCTGGGTTGCCGTGCGTCGCGGCACGGAAGGCATTCTCGCCGGGTGCCCCGAGATCAATCGTCTTGTAACCACGGCCCGGCCCGAGGAGGGACGCCGGACCTGGTGCGATTTTGGCGCGGATCTTGCGACGCTTGCGCTGATCGCGAGCACGCGCTTCGACTACGCCTTTGAGTTGGGTGATAACAACCGTGGAAGGATTCTTGTAGCCGCCAGCCGGGCCAAGATCCGCTGCACCAATAGCTACGAACGCCCCGAAGGAATCCCCCTTTCGGGTTCTTGGAAAAAACGCTTCAACCACCTCGTCACCAAAGGCCACGGCCCGGTGCATCAGGTGCTCCGCGATTATAATGCCGTCAGGGACACCCTGACCCTGCCCGAGGATCCTCCTCCGATGCGCTTCGTGCGCAAGGCCATGCGCCCCTCACCAATGGAAGGAGCTCTAAAGGGGCCTTATGCCGTGGTCCACGCCGCCACGCGCTGGGCATCGAAATCCTGGCCTTTGGATCGTTGGAAGCATGTGGTCTCAGATCTGCTGACCCGCTTCCCGCAGGTCGTGATCAGCTGCGGGCCGAACCCGCGAGAGATCACAGAGGCCGCGCAACTCTGCGAAGGCTTCCAAGGGAAAGTTCTCTCCACGGAGGGTAAGCTCTCCTGGGCACAACTTGCGAGCGTGCTCGGTTCCGCATCCCTCTTTGTCGGCGTCGATACCGCTGCCATGCACCTGGCGGCGGCCGTGCAATGCCCCTCCGTCATCCTCTTCGGGCATCCACCCGCGTATCAGTTCCGCCCATGGAAATGTCCCCACCGGATTGTCCGCTCGAAAGACAGCATGATCGAGACTGAGCGTTATCAACTCCCCGGCGAACAGCTGATGCAGGAGATCAGTCTCTCTATGGTCACGGAGGCCATAGAGTCGATGCTTGCAAAGCAGGCATAAGCTACAGTCCCAAGAACTTTAGAGTCTCGGAGCAGCGGAGCCTTAATGCCCTACTGCCTTTGGGCCTGAAATCTTAGACTTTTGCAGCAAGCCTTCCGTAGAGTTCCGCGAGCTGCAAACTCAACGTAGGCAATGAGGGCCTAGGCAATTTTTGCTGAAAATCGAGAAGTGATAGCCGGAAGTCCTTATCAGAGATAGCCCGCTCCAGCAGATCGGCATAGGAGGCGTGGTCGGTCGGTTCAAAAAGACCCGGATGCTTATCGGTCAGCAATGCGGTATTCCCCTCGATGCGGCTAGCCAGGATGGGAATCTGGCAATCAAGCGCCTGCAGCAGGGCCAATGGCTGGCCCTCCCAGTGCGATGCCAAGACAAAGAGATCCAGTGACTGAAGCCACGGGGCGACTGGGCGCTTCCTTCCGGCCAGAATCAGATGCTCACCCAGTTGATAGTCGGCAATTCCCTTCTCCAGCGCAGGTCGATCCTGACCCTCGCCGAAAAGCAGAAACTTTGGCAGGGCGGCCCCCCGCTTCGCAAGTAACGCCATCGCGCTAATCGTGGCCTGGTGATTCTTGGTTGGATGGAGCGAGGCCACGGAGCCTGCGAGGAACTTCTTGGGATCAAGGCCAAGTCTAGAGCGCACCTCATCCCGATTCTCCACCGGACGAAAAACCGCCGGGTCGATCGCATTCGGCACAACGGAAACCTCCTTCGGATCAAGGGCGAAGGCTGCAATGAGATCACGGCGGGTCTCCTCCGAGAGGGCGATCACATGATCAGCCCAGCGGTAGATATGACGCATGAAGAAGCCCTTCCTTCCCTTCAGCTCCAGAAAGGTCTTCTGCTGATGAACAATCGATCGGATCCCTGCCAACTTCGCCGCAATCACCCCGAAGAGCTGGTCATGATACGACTGTGCGTGCACCACCTGAATCCCGTTCTCACGGAACCATCGGGCAAGTCGCAGCATCGACAAAGGGTTCATTCGCTTGGTTGGGAAGACGGGAACTACCTCGATCGGAAGACCCGCTTGCTTGGCCTCCTCGCCGAGGACGCCGAGATTCCTTAAGCAAACAAACCGGGCATCAATCTCTGCTGGCAGGTATTTGCTCGCGGAGAGGAGAAAATCTTCGGCACCACCGACCGGCATGGAGACGAAAAGAAATGCTACCCTCACCCTGCCACCAAGGGGTGAAGGTGGTTTTGGAGAGGGAAGCGAGGCCCCTACCACTGGATGCCAAAAATGATAATACCCTTCGGCTTCTCGGGATTATCGGGATCCCAAGTCACGTTGTCGTGTCCATCACCGTATTTCTTCGGAGCCAGAGGGTTCACGAGCTGAAGAGGCTTCTTCATGTTGAAAGCCTGGGCCACCACGCCGGAGATATCGTAAGGAGCGGGCTTCTCCTCCTGTGCCGTCTCAACCTTTGTTTTTTTGGGCTTGGGCGCTACAAAGGAGGCATCCGAAACGGCCTGCTGCGAAAAGCCGGAACCAGCAGCCATTAGAAGGCCCACCAATGGGAGAATAAGGCGAAGGAGCTTGCCGTTCATAAAGAGATCTTAGCCCCCTTTCAGAGCACGGGGCAAGCACCCATACCATGCCCTCTCCTTCAGCGTTGCCCATTTCCCACTCTCGGTTCAGAATTCACCGATGGATTCCCTCGAGCGCGCCCGTCGCGTTCTCTCAATCGAAATCAACGAACTCCAGCGTCTCTCCGAGCGTCTGGACGTGAGTTTTTTATCCGCCGTCGAGCTGTTGAAGACGGCCATCGGCCGCCAGGGAAAGATCGTCGTCCTTGGCGTCGGGAAATCAGGCCACATTGGAGAGAAAATCGCGGCCACACTCACCAGCACGGGTGCGCCCGCCGTCGTCCTCGATTCCCTGAATGCGCTTCACGGCGATCTCGGCGTGATCTCGGACGGGGATGTGATTCTGATTCTCAGCTATAGTGGGGAGACCGAGGAACTCCTCAGGGTTCTGCCGGCGCTTGCACGATTCGATGTGAAGAAGGTCTCCCTGACGGGAAATCCCACGTCGACTCTGGCCAAGGCCAGCGACGTCGTTCTGGATGTCTCCGTCACCCAGGAGGCCTGCCCCCATAATCTCGCCCCCACTTCCAGCACGACCGTGATGCTCGCGCTCGGCGATGCGCTGGCCATGGTCCTCCTTGAGGAGAGGGGCTTCACCCGCGAGGATTTCGCCCGTTACCATCCTGCAGGACAGCTCGGTCAGTCCCTCCTCCTCAAAGTGCGCGATATCATGCGAGGTGGCGAGGAAGCCGCGATCGTCAAGACCAGCGATCCTGTTGTCGACGTTTTGAAAACCTTGACCGCTAAACGAGCCGGTGCCGCTCTGGTGGTGAACGCCGAAGGTCAACTTGCCGGAATCTTCACCCATGGTGATTTTGCCCGCCGTTTTCCCTCAGATCCTCAGATCGGAACGCGCCCAGTTGCGGAGGTAATGACCCCAAGCCCGATCACCATTGATGCCGACAAACTTGCCGTCGAGGTTCTGATGGTGCTAGAACATCATCGGATTGACGATCTCGTGGTCACGGATACTCAGGGAAACCCCTTGGGCGTGGTCGACTCCCAGGATCTCGCCCGACTCAAACTCATTTAATCCCCACCCTTCACTCCACGACATCATGGCACTCGCAAACGACCTCCGCAAAGGAATGGCAATCAAGTACAACAGCAACGCTGCCATCGTCCTTGAAGTCACTCACCGCACCCCCGGCAACCTCCGCGCTTTCGTCCAGCTCATCATCCGCTACATCGGAACCGGCAAGTCGGCCGACGTGCGCTTCGCCTCCACTGAGAAGGTGGAGCTCGTTGAAGTCCATCGCACGAAACTCGACTTCAGCTATGCCGATCAGGAGGGCTACAATTTCATGGATCCCGAGACCTTCGAGACCATCACGCTTCAGGCGGATCTCCTCGGTGATGCCAAGGATTTCCTCGTCGAGAACATGCAGGTGGAAATCCTCTATGTGGAGGGACGCGCGGTCTCCGTGGAACTTCCCGCCTCGGCCAATATCAAGGTTGCAGAGTCTCCCGAGGGAGTGAAGGGCGACTCTTCAAGCAATGTGATGAAGACCGCCACCCTCGAGACCGGCAAGGTCATCCAGGTTCCCCTCTTCATCAAGGAGGGTGAGATCGTCAAGGTCGACACCCGGACCGGTGCCTACATGGGCCGAGCCTAAGAGGTAGTTTTTTAGGAGCGCAACCTCACCAAAGCGTGACTCGCCCCTCCTCTCCTCAGAGAAAGGGCAACTCCAGATCAACGGGCAAAATCACCCGCGGCAAGTCGCGTCGCGTCCATGTCGCAACGATGGCGGCCGATCCTCAGGATTTTTTTGATAGAGTGGGACCAACGTCCGTCCAAGATCAGTCGTCCTACTCCGGTCGCCCGGCACAGACAACGGCGACGATTCCCAAATCGTGGGTGAAATTCATTGTTGGCCTCTTTCTTCTGCCTGTTGCACTGATTTTAACGGAGACCTTCTTCCAAGCCTTCACCACATCCGTTCAGGGTGGTCTGCTGGACAACACGAACTTCCAATGCTTTGCGGCAGGGATGATTCTCTTGGGAGTCTTTTTCTTCATGATACCGCGCCCGATCCTCATGTGGCCCTATGTCTTCGGTCATGAAGTGACGCACGCTATCTGGGTCAAACTCTTCGGCGGCAAGGTAGCTGACCATTTCCATGTCAGTCTGGATGGGGGCCACGTCCTCACGGATCGAGTGAATACCTGGATCGCACTCGCCCCATACTTCTTCCCTCTCTATAGCCTTCTGGTCGTGACTCTCTACGGGGCTGCATCACTGGCGTCAGACCTCAGCGCATACCGATGGGTGCTATTCCTGCTGCTCGGTTTTACGATGGCCTTCCACCTGGTCTTCACCTGCCTTCTGATCGCCAAGGGACAGCCGGACTTGCACTACGGCGGAACCTTTTTTTCCCTGACCGTGATCTACCTGATCAATCTGATCATCATCACCGGCCTGCTCTTGGTCACAGGAAAGGGGATTTCCCTCACGTTACTTGGCAGTGATTTTCTGAAGAACACCAAGAGCTTTATTCAATTCACTAAGGAGTTAGCGTGGTTTTTCGGAATTGTTGTAACCTTTATCACCGATTGGATCGGTGATCTTTGGAAAGGTTTCAGCCAGAGCAGATCCTAAGAATTCCTAGGCTCCAATCGCAGAAATCAACACCTCGGCAATCCTGTCAGCCGCCTCATTGATCATTGCTTCGTCTGGACCTTCGATCAGGAGACGGATTTTCGGCTCAGTGCCGGAATAGCGGAGAAGAACACGGCCCTTCCCCGAGAGGGCTGTTTCTGTTTCTGCAACAAGAGCTGTGACTTCGGTCAACGAATCGAGCGGCGGCTTCTCCTTCACCCTGAGATTGCGCTGGGCCTGAGGGTATTTCTTGAGACAACGACGCAGTTCACTGAGCGGCTTGCCGCTTTCGGTCATGATGCGCAGGACCTGGAGTGCGGCAAGAAGACCATCTCCTGTGGTGCCATGATCTCGGAAGATCAGGTGACCGCTCTGTTCTCCGCCGATCGAGAAGTTCCCCTCCCGCATGGCCTCCACAACATAGCGATCGCCGACAGCCGTGCGGAGGACCTTGCCTCCGGCAGCAGCGATCGATTCATCGAGGCCGAAATTGCTCATCACCGTGGAGACGAGCGTCTTACCGGCAAGCGTTCCGCGCCGGAGAGCATCCAGTGCCGTCATCGCAAGGATCTCATCCCCATCAACGATCTCACCCTGTTCATCACAGAGGACAAGTCGGTCGGCATCCCCATCATGTGAGATCCCGATGTGAGCGCCTGTTTCTTTGACCAGACGGCTGATCTCTTCCCCATGGGTGCTGCCGCATCCCTCATTGATATTCATGCCGTTGGGTGATGCATGAAAAACCGCGAGGGTCGCCCCAAGATCCTTGAGAACCAGCGGAGTCGTCTGAAACGAAGCTCCATTCGCACAGTCAACTGCGATCTTCAGTCCGTGCAGTGATAATCCAGGGACACTGGCCTTGGCCAGCGCTCCATAGCGCTCGGAGGCATCAGGAATGATCGCGGCGATACCAATCGCGTCGCCCATCGGACGCTCCTCATCAATCTCCTCCGTCAGGATCAGTGTCTCCAAGCGCTCTTCCAAGGCGTCATCCAACTTATAGCCATCCCTTCCAAAGAGCTTCAGCCCGTTGTCCCCGGCGGGATTATGGGAGGCCGAGATGACAACTCCCCCATCGGCCTTAAGCTCCTGGACCAAGCACGCGACGGAGGGCGTGGGGATCACCCCGGCAAGCAGGACATCTGCTCCGATGGAGTTGAGGCCTGCAACCAAGGCAGCCTCCAGCATTTCCCCGGAGCGCCGGGTATCCCTGCCGATCACAAAACGGGGACGATCCGCTCCAAGTCCACTATTTTTCCTCATCAGGTATCCGGCGGCACGACCCAGTCTTAAGGATATCTCGGGAGTAATGGGGTGGGTGTTCGCGGATCCTCGGATGCCATCCGTGCCAAAAAGCTTTCTGACTGCCATACGAAGGGATCGTTATTTCTTGGAGTTATGAACCTTATGCTCCGGGTGAGGCGTCGGAGCTTTCTCCTCAGAGTTCTGAGAGTTCTCCGCGGTTCGTGATTTGTGTTCCGGGAGAGGGCCCAGGCTTTGATGAATGAGATACCAGAGCGCCGACCCCAGAAGCAGGCAGACCAGTTTCTCCTTCCAATTGTGCAGCAGGATTTTTCGCATGATTTTCTTCGCGGATCAGAAGCTGTGA
>Ga0208386_1000346_pt1 | contig 13263 bp, 9 predicted proteins | sample CryBogCBH16Oct07_FD_185510 | JGI IMG/M metagenome (GOLD analysis project Ga0208386, IMG submission 185510) | Freshwater microbial communities from Crystal Bog, Wisconsin, USA - CBH16Oct07 (SPAdes) | ecosystem: Environmental > Aquatic > Freshwater > Lake | place: Crystal Bog, Wisconsin, USA...
CGAGCAAGATGCTAACCTTGCTGCTCCATATCAAGGCACTTTGGCTAACGCTGTCAACGGTATTTCAATGTTTATGGGCCATCCAACTATTGGGTTAAAGGCTAGCCAAAACGTTGGTCAGGTTGTTGACGCTGCGCATGGCGCATTGAGCGACGCACTTGGCCCGATCAACATGGATTATGTTCTTAAGAAGGGCTTGGGTATTTCCCTAAGCGATCTTCAAAAGAATCTTGGCCATGAAAACGTAAATGACCACTTCCTTAATACAAAGGTTAATCAATACGCTGCTGCTCACTATGCAGATGATTTGCTCTCACAGGCTGTCAGCAGTGGTGCGGTAGATCGCAACAGCACAGAAGCTGCAAATCTTTTCAAGCAATATCAGCGCGATGCTATGAAGGATCCAACTGGTATTCTTGCTCCTGCTCGCGAATCTCTTATTCGCCAACCAGATGTTCTTGCAAATTACTTCAAGCGAGATTTTGCTGGTCAACTGGGCGCAAATGTTCGTAAGGGTGTAACTGAATCTTACGATATTAACGATAAGAACAAAGAGCGTTTTTACAACGCTATGCGTAATCTTTTCTCAACCAAGTCTGACATGTCTGTCATTCTTTCTCCTGAAATTCGCAACCTTGTACATGGTTCTCGCGTACAGGCAAGCACAGAAGATCTTCTCTCGCATGCTTTGCGCGAAGATTGGGGCAAGCGTCAAACCCCATTTAATGAACTTGTTAAGAGCAAAGTTGAGGCTCAACCAGTTGCCGAAGGTTCAAAGGCAATGGTTTACCAAGGCAAGGCTATGCCGCCTTTGTACCACGTTAACCGTAGCGTTAGCGAATACATGCCAGATGCTGCAACCCTTGAGTCTAATACTCGCTTCGGTAAAGGTATTAAGGCAACAGATGATGCTGCCATTGCTGGCCGCACCCACACTAACGTTTATACTCTTCGCTACAATCCAGTCAATAATGAAGAGCCAACATTCCTTGATCTAACAAAATCAGGTCAAGCGCCAGCAGTTGCTGCTAAGTTGAGCGCTTTGCAAGCCACTAACCAGACTCGTAATGAACTTGGCTTGATCGGTAAAACTCCAAAAGAGTATAGCGCTGAATACAAGACACTTGCCAAGATGCTCAAGAACAAGGCAGATTACTCTGGTTCAGATATTCTTGATGCTTACCGCAGCGCTCTTAAAGCCGTTGCTCGTATTAGCCCAGCAGAAATTGACAAGCGCATTTCAGATGTAACCAGCGCTGCAATGTCAGCAGATGGCCATGCTGGATTTAAGTTTGTAAACCGTGCTGGCAATGTGACCCATGTGGTCAATAGTGATCGTGCTATTGCCAACATGACCCAACTTGATCCTGCTCTTACTAGAGACAGCATTATTCCGGGCTACCTCAAGACTCACAATGTCAATGAGCCGGGTGTAATCGGTATTGCTCGTAACGATACCTTCATCCAGCAGGATGCTCAGAAGGCTGCCAAGGCTTTCTTTAGCCGATTGAATAAAGCTGGCTATGATGAGGAAGTACAGCAAGCACAATCAACATTGCAGCTTGAAGGTCGCATGTTGGCAAAAAACGCCAATGCCGATCTTAACGCTCCGCTTCCAAAGCTAGATCCACAGAATCTTAACAAAGAAGCGCTTAATGTTCTCAAAGAGGCTCGCGGTATTCTTATTAAGAAACTGGGCTTTGACTCACTTCAGGTCAACAAACTTGACCCAATTGCAGCTGTCTCTTTGATCTATCGTGAATCACATGGCCTAGCATCAGAGGCTTTCTTGCCTGTCAATGCGCCAAAGGCTGCACTTGATGCAGTTTCTCGCATAAATCAAAAAGGCTACCGCCTTGTTCTTGGTACAGATATTGGCCATGCTTATGAAGCGCCAGTTCTTCATCCAGTTATCGCAGATCAACGCACATCACTCCTTCGCCGTGCAGCACTTGCGCTTAAGATGGATCCGACCAAAGTTAGCGATATTTCTGTAGCACAATCAAAAGATATTGCTGTCAAAGAACGCATTGATCGCGGATTTGCTTCTGGTAAAGTTCAGCCATTTGTTGGTGATAACTCAAGCACCATTGTTAATATCCTTCGCGACTACGCGCGTTCTGGCTCACAAATCAATAATACTGGCAATAAAGTTGCCAATGCTATTCGAGGTTGGGGACAAGGCCGACGCGATCAGTTGATTACTCAGCTCATGGGCGATACAAGCAACCTTACGGTTAAAGAAGAGCGTGAGTTGCATGATGCTGCCGTTGCCAAAGCAAATGAAATTCTTGGCTCACAGCGCCGTATGTCTGATCTTAGCGTATCTCAAATGGTTAAGGCTCTCACGCAGCCAGTTGCAAAAGGTGCCAAAGATTATCTTGGTGATGTAACACCACGCTACACCAAAGAAGATGCGTTTAAAATCGCTAAATGGGTTTTAGAAGGTCAAGCAAAAGCCCCGGGTTACACAATGGGTCTTGGCAAAGCAGAAGATTTTATTCGCGCATCCGGTGCAATGGCTACCAACGCAACCGCTTCATTCTTTGGCAAGGTTCCTTTGCTGAAGAATTACAAGATCGGTGAAGGCCCAATCGCAGCAGCGATTACTGCCCTTCCAAGCAACCTCACTGCGCTCCGTAATCAATGGCGCTTTGATCTTAACCCTATTTTTTCAACTCGCCGTTTAGCCAAAACAAATATCAAGGCTGCCACTGAGGGCGTTCCGCTAACTCGCAATCCTTACAATGCGATGACAAATCTTGGCATTAAAGATGAAGCGTATAGCATCCTTGGCCGCACTATGCCAAAGGTATATGCAAAGGCTCAAGAGTTAGATACTCTTGATCGCTTCTTGCAGCAAAATGACGTATTTGGCATTTACAACCCTGCTCACAATATGGCTTGGCAGGCATACCACCTTAAGCAACTTGGCTTATCTGACGCTGAGATTACGCAGAAGTTAGAGAAGATCAACACTTACGGTGACCGTACCCCACTTGAGCGTACAGTCAACACAATTTTCTACCCATTTTCGTTTAACAAAACTTTATACAAGAACATCGGTGGCTACCTGCTAGACCATCCGGGCGAGAACGCTTTGCTTGCTGCTGGCTTTATGCTGTACAACCATCTTGATCCTAATAATCAAGATCCGGGTAATGGTTTGCAAGCATGGTTTAATAAGCACTTGCCTTTAATCCAAGATTTTCAGAAACTCAATGCCTTTGAACATGGCACCGGCTTAGGTCAATTTGGCGGTATTAACGCGCCATACTTGCAAAATGCGCCATACATTAAAGAGTTTATGAACCTCTTTAGCCCACAGGCTATTACGCCTGCCAACGCACCGGGCGCACTTAAGACTCTCACCAATATGGTTCCAGCGCTCAATGAGTTGAATGGCCTACTTTTTAACGTCAACCTCAATACCGGTGCTGCGCAAGCAGGCGGTGTTGGTTCAGGTCGGTTGGTCGAAACTGGCAAAGTTGGTTTTTGGGCAGCAAAGAACCTTGTTGAACATTCAGTTGATCTAGCAAATCATTTGCTTGGCAAGAAAACAGATCGCACTTATTACACATCTGTCTTGCCAGATAGCGCTCAGATTCAAGCCGGTGTTGATGCTGTCACTTCGCTTAAGGCCCAGCTTGCACCATTGGTCGGCAGTGGCCAAACATGGCCTAAAGTTGCTGGTGTACCAAAGGATGTACAGGGTTTGCCATATAACGCAACAAGTTTTGAATTATACGCACACGCTCTTTACCCAGCATATACGCCGGGCGCTGGCGCTGGCGTAGCCATTCAAAAACAATCCGCTGCATTGGATTTTGTACAGCGTTTGCAAGGCACATTCCGTTATGACGCATATAACCAGTTTAATACCATTGCAAAGTCTGCCGTAACTAAGTTGGCAAAAGTAACAGATGCTAACTCAATTCAAGCAATTGCAACACCATTGCGCGCTTTGGCTGTCAACATTGCAGAGCAAGATCCAAAGTTTGCAGTGTTTTATAATAAGTTCTATGAAAGCGCTTTAGGTCCAATTGAAGGGTTTACCAAATAATGGCTATTAAAGTAAAACAAGGCATTACTGTTGACCCAACTGTCAAGCAACAGGCTGCTGCCGCAGCGGGCGCAGGCGGATCTACAGCAGCGGTAACCTCTGCCAAAGCACAAGCAAATGCGCCAATCAACAATGATTATGGTTTTGTTGTCAACGGCAAAGTGCCAACAACCCTTACGCTTTCACAGTTAAAGTCAGCACTTGCCGATACAACAAACAATGCTCCGGCTATTGTCAAGATGACAGCGGATGTTGCTAAAGTTCCGGGTGCGCTAGCAAACCTTAGCGTAATTTCACAAGATGGCAGCATTACCCCAATTGAGCAAAACTACCTTACAAACTATGCTCTTAACGTTGTTAACAACACACCAAAGGGAAAGCCAGCGTCAATTGCTGATGCTGTCACACAGAAGATTGTTCCATCTGCTGTTAGCCCTTACGCAATTAACTCAACAATTAACCTCAAGAGCATTGACCGTCCAGATATTGCAGCGGTTAAGTCAACAGTTAATGATCTTTACGAGCAACTTCTTGGCAAGAAAGCGGACGACGCTACGGTAGCCAAGTGGGCGCAAGTTTACGATAACTATGCTGCTACCCGCCCAACTTCTCGAACCACTGGTGGAGTTACATACGGATTGCAAAGCGTTCCTACTGCCACTGGCGGTGCATCAAATCGTTTGATCCGTTCAGGTCAGCAGGAAACTAGCACAGCAAATCAACTTACTGCTGAAAACTTTATCAAAAACCAGATTGTTGACTCTGGCGATTACAAGGCTTTCCAAGCCTCTGGCGCTGCATTTAATTTACTAGGACAGATTGCTTCTAAGGATGCGGGTGTTGCATAATGGCTGACAAACCAAAAGTTACCTCTGCTGAAGTAGCAGCAGCAGAACCGGGTCTTGGCAGCATCCTTACTCCCGGTTCAGATTTTGCCAAAGTTCTTCACGATCAAAATGGCGCTCAATACGCTTTTTGGAAAACAACAGACGCAAATCTTCCGGGTGTTAAAGATGGCACTGGATATTCGCTTTGGCAGTTCATCAATGATGCTGTTGACAACGGATGGATCAACGCTACTGATACATCAAACTTTGAAAAAGGTTTGCACAAAACTGATTGGTACAAAGCCAATGGCGCTCAAGCCTTACAGGCTGCCGCCGACAAAGCGCTATCGCTAGATGCTAACGGAAACGTACTACCAAACAGCAAGTACGGTATGGAGCTTCAACGCCGCATTGATGGCGTTACTGCTAATGCTACCGCTGCTGGATTTAAAATCAGCCCAGAAATTGCCAAGAGCCTTGCCGAAGGCACGCTCATGGATGCTTACGATACAAACATCTATAATTCTGCTGATTATCAAGCGGGGCTTGCAAACAAAATTACAGCTGCTGCGCAAAGCGCAGGTATTGCTCTTACCGGTGGATCTGGTGCTCAGTCAGGTATTGGTCTAGTTAACCAGCTCAAAGCATACGCAGCCGATATGGGCGTTAAAATGCCAGATAGTTTTTACACAGATGCTGGCTATAAATTGTCAGATCCAAAATCTGGTATGACATATGACACTTTTGCTACAAACATTAAGAATTATTCAATCTCAAACTATTCAGGTTTTACTGGTCGCATCAATCAAGGCGAAACAATTAAAAACATTGCCGCTCCTTACACCCAAGAATTTCAAAACATCCTTGGCGTGCCAGCAGATAGCATTGACTTGACTGCAAATACAGGTGATAGCCTAGCAATCCAAAAAGCACTTAAAGGCAACATTGACCCAGCTACAGGGTTGGGTACACCTATGCCTATCTGGCAATTCCAGCAAACTCTTCGCCAAGACCCACGTTGGAATAGCACACCAGATGCACAAAACTCTATGGCAAGCATTGTTGAAAACCTTGGCAGAATGTTTGGTAAAATCTAATGGCAACTAAACCAACAGCTAAACCAGCGGCAAAGCCGGCTGCAAAGCCGGCTGCAAAACCAACACTTGATCAAGGTTTAGCAGCGCTAGTTTCGCAAACCAATGCTCTTGTTAGCGGCGTTAAGGCAAATGATGTGGCTGCTCAGCAGCAACTTCGGCAAGCAAATGTTGCCGTAGATTTAGCTAAAGGGCAAGTTGCATCGCAACAATTAGCTAATATCAATCTTGCTACAAATACTAATCAGGCAATTGATCCAACAAGCGGAATGATTGTCCCTGTCGGTACGCCGGGAAGCAAGAACTATAACCCTGCTCCGCAAGGTCCAATTACTGGAACACCAACAACTGGAACTACTGGAGCGGCCACTGGCTCTACTGGCTCAGCATTAAATCCAAATGTAGTCACTGATTACATTGCCGCTGCGCAGCAGCAGTTAATTGCATGGGGTATTCTTAACCCTAACGATCCTGCATCAAATGATTTGATGACACAGATCAAAACCCTTGCTCAGCAGGGCGCGCAGACAGATACAATTGCCCTTGCTATCCAAAACTCAACTGCTTATGCCAATCGTTTTTCTGGCAACAAGGCTCGTCAAGCCAACGGCTTGGCTGCTTTATCTCCAGCAGATTATCTTTCAGCTGAACAAAATTACAACCAGATTTTAAACGAGGCTGGAGTTGGACAGCAGTATCAAACCCAATCGTTCCTTGCCAACCTTATTGGCAAGAACATAGGAACGACTACGCTTCAACAGTATGTCAATATGGCTAGTGATTTAGCAACAACATCAGATCCATATTTGCTACAAACAGCATCTCAACAGTATGGCTTAAATAAGGGCGATCTTATCGCTCACTTCCTTGATCCAAATACTGCCCTTCCAATTATTCAACAGCAGTTTGCCGCAACTCAAACATCAGCCGAAGCTGCTCGTCAAAACCTTGCTCTTAATCAACAGAACGCTATGACCCTTGCCGCGCAAGGTGTAACACAGCAACAGGCACAAGCAGGTTTTGCAACCATTGGTAGCCAGCTTGCTCAACAGCAACAGTTGGCAAGCATGTACGGCATGGGTGCTGAAAAAATGGGCAATGAATTAACTGCCGCTCAATTTAATTCAAACATCGGCGGCGTTAGCGCTGCCCAAGCACAGCAAGATATAACGCGCCTACGCGCACAGGAAGTTAACCAGTTCTCTGGTTCATCCGGTGCAGCCAAGGGCAGCCTCTACACAGAGGGTCAAGGCGTTAGTTAACTAGGTTCCATCACCACCCATTGGCATGGTGATGTGTAACTAAAGACCAAGAGTAGGAGCCAAACCTCTTTCCCCTGAGAGAATTTGTGGCCTGCGTCAACCAAACAGAAAAGGGAGTGCCACATGGCAGACCAATACGAAGACGATGACTTTGATCTTGAAGAAGATCAACCATCGCAAACCCAAGACCAAAACGGTCCAGCAAATCTACGCAAGGCTCTTAAGCGAGCAGAGCGTGAAAAGAAGGAACTGGCTGATCAGCTAGCTTCTATTCAGGCAGACCTTCGTGGTCGTTCAGTCAAGGAAGTATTGGAACAAAAAGGTGTACCTACCAAGGTAGCCAAATTTATTCCTACCGACGTAAGTACGCCGGAACAGATTGATGCATGGTTAAACGAGAACGCTGATGTGTTCGGTTTTGCTGCGCCTGAATCTGCTTCATCGGAAGAACCAACACCAAATGCTAGAGAAACACAGCGTATCAATACCGCTCTTCAAAACGCAAATACCCCATCTCGCGATGCAGATACTGCCGCGAAATTGGCTGGCGTTAAAACCAGAGAAGAACTTGACATGCTCGTTTTCGGCCAAAAGGTAAGTGGCTCACGCCGATAAAAACCCATTCGACACTAGACCCTATAGAAAGTAGGTGACACAATGGCAAATCAATATACCGACTCAATCGGCTCTACCTCTGGTATTCCCGGATTAGTACAGACCGCTTATGATCGCTATGTAGAGTTTGCACTCCGTGCTGTCCCACTTATCCGCGACGTTGCAGATAAGCGCCCAGTACAGCAGGCTATGCCCGGCTCATCTGTTGTATTCCAGATTTACACAGATATGTCAGCAGTTACAACATCTCTCTCAGAAGATGTTGATCCAGATGCAGTTGCACTTGGAAACACAACCCCTGTTACCGTTTCGCTCCTTGAATACGGTAACGCATCACTCGCAACTCGTAAGCTCGAGTTGTTTTCACTCTCAGATGTAGATCCAGCCATCGCAGACATTATTGCGTTCAACATGGCTGACTCACTTGACACAGTTGTGCTCAAGACACTTGTTGGTGGACCAAACGCTATTGCTGAACTTACAGGCGGTTCAACCAACCCTGTATCAACATACAATGGCAACTACACCAACGGTACAACTCAGGCTAGCATCGACGGCACATCAGTCATTCGCTCACGCGATATTCGTACTGCTGTTGCTAAGCTCCGTGCTAACAAGGCTGTCCCACGTCAGGGAGAATACTACTGGTGTGGTATTCACCCAGAAGTTTCATACGACCTTCGCTCAGAAACTGGCGCAGGCGGATGGCGTGACGATCACAAGTACGCTGAGAACGGTGCTTCTGAATTTTGGCCGGGCACTATCGGAACATACGAAGGTGCTATGTTCGTAGAATCACCACGTTTGTTCAACACAACAGACGGAACTGGCTCAACAGGTGCAACAGGTACCTTCGGTACTTCTGGCTACACCTACGCTTCTGGCGGTACACGTGTATTCCGTACACTTGTTGCTGGTAAGCAGGCTCTCGCAGAAGCAGTGGCAGAAGAGCCACATGTTATCTTCGGACCAATTGTTGATAAGTTGATGCGTTTCCGTCCAATCGGATGGTACGGCGTTCTAGGCTGGGCACGTTACCGTGACGCAGCTTTGGTTCGTATCGAATCATCAGCTTCTATCCACAACTCCTAATCCGAGTTAGTTGCTTCCTAGCCCCTCTATTCCTTTCAAGGGGCTAGGCGGCAACGCCCAACGAAAGGTAACGCATGACATATACATTTAAGCCACCAACGGTCAATGAAGGACCGGCGGGCTTTGGTATTCTTTTTTGGCGTTACAAAATTGCACGCGCAGACAGCGTGCTAGTTTTTGGAAGTACAGTAGTGCGTCAACGCACGCCAGCGGTACAAGACACAATCTCCGCAGACTACTGTTATCTAGGCGGGCATGAATACATCATCACCCAGCCAGAATATGACATTCTTTACGCAGCGGGCTATGGCCCTTATATCACTATTTCTTAGGAGCATTGAGTGGCTAATCCCGGCAGATACAACACCAATGTTGTCAAAGGCACTACTTTTAGTTTAGTCGCTGTGTGGAAGATCAATGCAATTCCAGTCATCCTTGATGGCTATAAAGCGGATATGCAAGTGCGCGATGTAAGCGGCAATTTGATTGCAGAAATGTCTACCACCGCAGGTGGCGCAGTTATTACCTCAAGCGCAGGAAAGATAACTTGCACGCTTACCGCTGCCCAGACTGCTGGAATTGCTGCCGGAACATATAATTACGGTTTAAATGTAACAGACTCAAACGGAATAGTTACTCAGCTTCTTAATGGAACATTTGTTGTCTCGCCTTCGGCGGTGCTTTAATGAGTGTTAATCAGGACAGTATTTCAACCGTTGAAGTTCAAGTAACCACAAATGTTTTTGATGTAGTCTCAAATGAATATCTTGTTCTTGAACTTGGCCCTATCGGCCCACAAGGCCCTATTGGTTATCAAGGTGCTATCGGTAATACAGGTAATACCGGAGCGACTGGATCAACAGGAAGTACAGGTGTAAAAGGTGCAACGGGTGCTACTGGAAATACTGGGTCTATTGGTAATACTGGTGCCGATGGCAGCACTGGCCCTACTGGCGCTATTGGACAAACTGGAACAACAGGACCAACAGGAGCTGTAGGCAATACAGGATCAACCGGACCTACCGGTCCGCAAGGCGCAGCTGGCGTTCAAGGAAATACCGGCATGACCGGTATGACAGGAATGACTGGCGTTATTGGTGCCACCGGTGTAACTGGACCAACTGGCGCTACCGGACCAACTGGTCCTCAAGGAGCGCAAGGCAATACAGGAAACACTGGCCTAACTGGTAATACTGGTATGACTGGTATGACCGGCGTAACCGGTCCTACAGGTGCAACTGGTAACACTGGCCCAATGGGCGATCATTACCAGACAACATCAACAACTTCTATTTCTTTGCCAGCCTCTGGATCTGTCACGCTTACCATCGGCACTGGCCTTGCTTATTCTTTGCAGCAGTCAGTTATTGTTGCAAATACATCAAGCGCTTACTTTGTTGGCGACGTAACCTCTTACACATCCGGCACTGGCGTAATAACGCTCAACGTTACTAAGACCGTTGGCACGGGAACCTTTACCTCATGGACAGTTAACCTTGACGGTGCTGTAGGTGCCATCGGCGTGACTGGACCTGCTGGACCTACTGGAGCGGTTGGAAATACCGGCTACACAGGTGCTACAGGCTTTACTGGATTTACAGGCTCTACCGGCCCTACAGGGCCTACAGGAGCCGTTGGAGCGACTGGCTTTACTGGTTATACCGGAGCTACCGGCTTTACCGGTTTTACGGGCAGCACAGGCCCTACAGGGCCTACTGGAGCGCAGGGCGCTGCTGGCGTTCAAGGTAATACTGGACCGACGGGACCAACGGGAGCTGTAGGCTTTACAGGCTTTACAGGATTTACAGGCTCAACCGGACCAACAGGTCCGCAGGGTGCTGCTGGTCCACAAGGCAACACTGGTAATACAGGCATGACTGGTCTAACTGGTAATACAGGTATGACTGGAATGACTGGCGTAACTGGCCCTACAGGGCCTACAGGCACACAGGGCAACACAGGAAACACTGGCTTAACAGGTAACACTGGCATGACAGGTTTGACCGGTCCTACCGGACCTACTGGTGCCACAGGTGCGACTGGGCCACTTGCCTCTAACAACGCTCACGCTTCTGCTCGCCTTGCCACAACAGCCAACCTTGCTACCACTTATACCGCAGGTTCGGCAGATGCTGGTGGTGGCTATGGAGTTGGCGCTAAATTAACAGCCACATCAAATGGACGTGGTTCTATTGACGGAACAAACATTACTGTTGGCGATAGAATTTTAGTCAAGAATCAAACAACTCAGACTCAAAATGGTATTTACACAGTTACCACTCAAGGCACCTTTGGCGTTGCTTATGTCCTCACCCGCGCTACTGATTACGACAACTCAACTGCTGGTCAGGTCGAGTATGGCGATTTTCTCTTCGTAACTACTGGCACAGCCAACGCAGCTACCAACTGGATCCAGAACAATGTCGGCACAGGAACCAATGGCTACATCATCATCGGTACCGACAACATTACCTTTGCCCAATCAGGCGGTGTAGGCCCACAAGGAAACACCGGAAATACGGGCGCAACGGGCGCTACAGGCGCAACTGGTGCCAATAGCACAGTTGCTGGACCTACTGGTTTTACAGGCTCTACAGGCCCTACAGGGGCTACAGGACCTACTGGAGCAGCTGGCACTAACGGTACTAATGGAACCAATGGTGCCACTGGCGCAACTGGCTTTACAGGCTCTACGGGACCTACAGGACCGCAAGGCTCAGCAGGCGTTCAGGGTAATACCGGCAACACAGGGCCAACAGGATTTACTGGTTTTACTGGTGCTACAGGATTTACGGGCTTTACAGGATCTACTGGCTCTACTGGTCCTACTGGCCCTGCTGGTGCTACGGGCAATACAGGAGCAACTGGTTTGACAGGTAACACTGGCGCAACAGGCGCGGCAAACCTTTGGGATATACTCATGCTTGGCGGAATGTGATACAATAGCAACGAATGAAGATTGCCGTTTACGCTATTGCGCTAAATGAAATTCTCCATGCCGAAAGGTGGGCAAAGGCCGCCGAAGGCGCTGATTACCGGATAGTAGCAGATACAGGATCAACTGATGGCACACAAGAAAAGCTACGCGAATTGGGTGTTACTGTTCACGATATTAGTGTTAGGCCTTGGCGTTTTGATGTGGCGCGGAACGCGTCTCTTGCGCTCATACCAGCGGACGTAGATGTTTGTGTCTTTGTGGATATGGACGAAGTTATCCACAAGAACTTTTTTAAGGAACTGCGCAAGCAGTGGGATCCAACGGCGCAGGCTGGCTGGGTAACATTTGATACTGGCAGCAAATGGCAGAAAGATAAGATCCATTCCCGCCATGGGTGGTACTGGAAATATCCAATTCACGAAGTAGCCATTTACTATGGCGAAGGAACGCCAAAGTATTGCACTATTAATAACGCGATCATCAGCCACAAGCCAGATGAAAACAAATCTCGCGGGCAGTATCTGCCCATGCTTGAGATGTGTGTTAAAGAGTTTCCAACAGATCCACGTGCGTGGACTTATATGGTTCGCGAGTATTACTTTTACCGTCGCTGGGAAGATGTACTTACCGCAGCCAACGCTCGCATGGAACTTGGCGGATGGAATGTTGAAGAGGCTGCCACCTGTCGGTGGGCAGCAGAAGCTGCGCATTATCTTGGCAAAGCCGAAGAGTCAACCAAATGGGTTGATCGCGGAGTGCAGATCCTTCCTACTGAGGGTGAGCCTTGGTTCTCAGTAGCCCTAGATGCTTATCGCAACAAACGTTGGCAGCAATGCTTAGATGCTTCTATCAAAGCCATCGAGTGTCCGCGTAGCGTTCATCATTGTTATGACGCTTCTGTTTGGAACTGGAAAGCCTACGATCTGGCAAGCATCGCCTCGTGGGAACTAGGTTTTATAGATGAAGCAATTACCTTTGCCGTTGCCGCTAGCAAAGCCAATGGCGAAGAAAATGATCGAGTCTTACGCAATTTGAAATTCTTTAGACAAGCCAAGGAGAAACATGGCACTCGGAGATAACTGCCGTTCTGGTTGTTTAGAAAAGAACCACGAAACATATATCGATTGCTTGCAGGATGCAAACATCCATACCAATGCCGGTGATGCAGCAGGCAACAAGACAATGAACAAGAGAAGTTGGAACGCTGAATTAGATGCGTATGCGGCTGCTCGGTCACAAGGTATTCAGCCAGCAGGCACAACTATGCGGGCAGTTAATGAAGCAAAGGCAGCTAGCGACACGCTAGGCGTAGCCTTTGATGCAGGCACAATGCCTGCCGCAAAGCAGATTACCAAGCACAAGGCCAAGGTAA
>Ga0208386_1000347_pt1 | contig 13251 bp, 13 predicted proteins | sample CryBogCBH16Oct07_FD_185510 | JGI IMG/M metagenome (GOLD analysis project Ga0208386, IMG submission 185510) | Freshwater microbial communities from Crystal Bog, Wisconsin, USA - CBH16Oct07 (SPAdes) | ecosystem: Environmental > Aquatic > Freshwater > Lake | place: Crystal Bog, Wisconsin, USA...
ATCAGTTACTCCTAGTATTTCTGTTACTCCAAGTATAACGCCTAGTGTATCTATTACTCCTAGCGTATCAGTTACTCCTAGTATTTCTGTTACTCCAAGCGTAACTCCGTCTATTAGCGTAACTCCTAGCATTAGTATAACACCGAGTATAACACCGAGTATTAGTATAACACCGAGTATTAGTATAACGCCTAGTATTAGTATAACTCCTAGCATTAGTATAACTCCTAGCATTAGTATAACTCCAAGTATAACGCCTAGCGTATCTATTACTCCTAGCGTAACTCCGTCTATTAGCGTAACTCCTAGCGTATCAGTTACTCCTAGTATTTCTGTTACTCCAAGTTTATCTGTTACACCTAGTGCTACGCAACCGGCTTTAGCATATTTGACAGACATATCTACAGGCGGCGGAGGTAACGGTCAATACTTAACAGCTTTTGCTGCTTGCGCTAATGGTAGTACTGTGGGAGGTACAAATAAATTTATGGTTCCAGGAGATACTTCTCCAGTTATTGGACACTATGTATACAACGATACTGGTCTTAGTTCAGTATTCAACGGTGGATCTAACTATCACTTAATGTACAGATTAGGAACTACATGGGCAGTACAAATAGGTACTATAGGTCAAATTTTGGCATTCCAAGATTGTTCTACTATACCTTCAATAACGCCTTCTATAAGTGTTACTCCAAGTCTTAGCGTTACTCCAAGTATTTCAGTAACTCCTCCAGTATCAATTACTCCTAGTGTATCGGTAACTCCATCTGCTTCTACGGTGTATACAGCGACTTCTACTTATTACGGTACTAGTGCTTCATCAGCCTGTTTATCTTCTACTATTGTAACTTTATATTATGTAGGCGTTGCTATTGGTGGTGATTACACATATTATACAAATGTTCCGTCTAATACATTAGCAGACGGTTACTATTACTTAAATACAGTATACTATCATATCAGCAATGGTACTTTATTAAATGTTGGAGGTACCGCGTGTCCTTCGCCTCCTGTTTCAACTACTCCAAGTATATCAATTACGCCAAGTATTTCTGTAACTCCTCAAGTTTCTTCTACGCCTAGTATTTCAGTTACTCCATCACAATCTACGGTGACTTTAGTAAATAGAGCTGCTTCTGGTACATCTGTTCCTTCTGGGCAATGTAGCACTTATGGTAGTAGCTTTGCTTCTATTACTACTCCTGCTAACTGGAGTTCAGCCGGTAATGGAGCCACTGCATTTGGAGCTAGTACAGCCGCAGCGATATCTCTTAACGGTACGTTTGGATTTAATACTACGATTGTGTTCATAGATAATACAGTTAACTTAGAGTGGAGAACTTTAAAAACAGGCGCTTCTACTACAGGTTCAGTTACTTACGTTGGAGCTACTCATAATACATGTTAATACTAAGAAGATAAATTGTAAAAGAAAGAATAAAAGTTGTAGATTTAATTATGTCCAAGATTTTTGTTTCCATCGCATCTTACAGAGACCCAGAATTATTACCTACCATAGAAGATCTGCTTTCTACTGCGGATAAGCCTAACGATCTTGTTATATGCATTGGTTGGCAACACTCGAAAGAAGACACTTGGGATACACTAAAAAAATACAAGAAAGATCCAAGATTCATTATTATAGACGTTGATTATAAAGACGCAAAGGGAGTTTGTTGGATGCGCTCTGAAATTCAACAGTATTACACCAACGAAGATTACTATTTCCAACTTGATTCTCATCATCGATTCTCAATGGGTTGGGACACTCAACTAAAAGATTGGTTAAATTATCTTAGATGCAAAGGATCTTATAAGCCAATACTATCAGCATACATTCCAGGCTACTATCCAGAAAAAGATCCTGAAGATAGAGTTCAAGAAGTTTGGGGTTTGAATATAGATAGATTCATGCCTGCCGGTGCAATATTTTTAAGACCTCATCACGTAGATAATTGGCAGCGTTTAACAGAACCTTTTAAAGCGAGATTCATATCCGCTCATTTTATATTTACTTTGGGTAGTTTTGTCAAAGAAGTGCCTTACGATCCTAATTTATATTTTCACGGAGAAGAAAGTTCTTTAGCCGCTAGAGCTTATACCTGGGGTTACGATTTGTATTCTCCTCATAGACCATTAGTTTGGCACGAATACACACGAGACGGTAAGAAAAAACATTGGGACGATAGTCAAGACTGGAAAGAAAAGGACAATTCTTCTTACGCAAGATTTAGAAAGCTATTTAATATGGATCCAGGAGGATGTCACCCTTGTGAAAGAAGACGATTAAAGCCTTACGATTTTGGAGACGTTAGATCTCTAGAAGATTTTGAAAGATACGCAGGGTTAAAATTCTCAACTAGACAAGTGCATAAAGAAACTATTGAAAATAAATTTCCTCCAATATCAGGCGATTACGAGTTGGGTCTTTGTTCTCAATTCAAACACTGCATAGACGTTTATAAAGGATCTTTTACCGAAACGGACTACGATACTTTTGCGATAGCATTTTTGGACGAAGAAGGAAAGGACTTATACAGACAAGACGCAAACGAATTAGAAATACAGGGATTATTGAATTCCAATCAAGACGATCAATTCATGCACATTTGGAGACAGTACGAAGACACTAGAAGACCTTACGCATGGAGAGTTTGGCCTCATTCTAAATCAAAAGATTGGTTGGACAAAATAGAAGAAGTTATAAAATATGAATAATAAAGAAACCATATTATTGCACTTACCTGCCTATAGAGATCCTGAATTGGTACCTACTATAGAAAGCGCGCTGCAAAATGCAAAATACCCAAAGAGAATACACTTTGGAATATGCAGACAGTTTAACGAAGACGATAAATTCGATAACCTAGACGCTTATAGAAAGGACAAGAGATTTCATATAATGGATGTACCTTACAAAGAGGCAAAAGGTTTACCATGGGCGAGAGCGCAAATTAACGAGAACCTATTGACCGATCAAGATTACATACTGCAGTTGGATTCCCATCACAGATTTGAAAAGGACTGGGATGAGACTCTGATTGACATGCATAACGATTTAGAAGCTCAAGGTTACAAACCAATCTTAGCAGGATATTTACCTTTATACGATCCGTTTAACGATCCCCAAGGACGCACAATGGAGCCCTGGCAACAAACCTTTGCATCGTTTTATCCTCACGGTACAATATTCATAAGACCAGCTTTACTTCATGGTTGGCAAGATATGACCCAACCGCCTATGAGTAGATTCTTATCTGGGCATTTTTGTTTTGCGAGATCAGAATGGGCAAGGGAAATTAAACACGATCCAGACATTTACTTCAGTGGAGAAGAATTGAACTTAACGGTAAGATCTTATACTCATGGATACGATTTATTTCACCCTCATAAATTAGTTATTTGGCATTCGACTATGAGAGAAGAAAGATCTGGCATGTTGAAATGGGACGACGATTATAAATTAGGCGTAAACTTTATACAAAAACAAGATTATGCAAGAAAGAAGATTAGAGTGTTATTGAGAACCGAAGAGGATCCAACTATAGATTTAACTGGCTACGATTTGGGTACAGTAAGAACTTTAAGAGACTTTGAAAAATATGCAGGGTTTCATTTCGAAAAGAAAGCTGTTCAAAAGTACACTATCGATAATCACTATCCACCGAATCCTTTAATAGAAGACGATTATCTATGGGAACAATCTTTGATGACTTCTTTCTATCATTTAGTGACGATAACAAAACAAGATTTTCCTGAGACCGACTATCAACATATTTTGGTGGCTTTCGATGATGAGAACGGAGTGGGAATCAATCAAAAATATATTACCGGGCATGATTTAGATAACCTAATGAAAGTGGGAATTTCAATACATTACGAAGAAATGTTTTTAACGCATAAAAAACCTTCTCGTTTAGTTTTATGGGCATACAGCAATCAAAGAGGTTGGTGTGAAAGAATAGAAATTAAAATAGATTAATATGACAGTATATTTTTTAGATTGCCAATACTCATATTGGGGTTGGCACGATGTATTATTAGAAGTTGCACTTCACGTAGTTGAAAAGCACGGCGCTAAATTTGAATACCAAAAAGGTGGTCATTTAGTATTAGATAAGTTTGGTGGATACAAAATGCCAGATTCAGAGATGCTAATACACGATGAAAAATCAGATAGACTTTATGGTATTAATTGGGGTGAAACTAGAACGCCTTTATTCGATATATTTGAAAGAAGAAATAACCCAAATGATATATTGTTAGTAACTCAGTTCCATAATATATTCCCACAAAATTTTGATAGATCAATTTGGAATTTTAAAATAAAGAATACTGTATATTATCCATTTGTGCCTCAAACTAATCATGAATATTACTATCGTCAAAGAAAAGTTATTGAGTTAACAAAGCCTGAAACTATTATAGACAAGGTATTTTGTTTATTCACTACAATAAGACCTATAGGTTTACAATTAAGAGAAGCAGGATTAGTTACAGAAGCAACTAACTTCATGAACATAGACGAGTATTTAAACTTAGCTATTAACTATAAAATGGGTTTAGCATTATCAGGAGTTGCTGAAGTTAACTTTAGAGAGATCGAATATATGGCAGTAGGAATTCCAATGCTTAGAATGGAGTACATGACACAATTAGATCCTCCATTAATACCTAACTATCATTATATAGCTGTGGATAGAGAAGGATTTCCTTGGGATATGTATGCTGAAAGAAACGGAGGTCCTGAATACGTAGAAGCTTATATCAAAAGATACAACGAAGTTAAAGATGATAAAGAGTTATTAAGCTTCGTAGCTAAAAACGCTAAAGAGTACTATCAAGCATATTGTAGCCCAGAAAATAGATTAAATCATATATTAAGTCGTTTAGAATTATAACATGTCGAGTATATTAACAGAGAAGATCGCAGTTTGTTATACGTGTTGTGGACCAACATATAGAACTAGCGCTTTAAAAAAGTTGAACGAGGTATACTCTGACGATGATAATGTATATTTCTTTATACTAACAGATGATAAATCTTTTTTTAAAGACATTCAAAGACAGAATGTTATTGTAAACGAACTAAAAGATTTTTACAATAGATTTCCTAAGTTAGAACAAAATGAATTTTTTTTAGAATCTTCTAACTCAACGGAATACGCGACTAGATTTAATCAAGAAGGATACTTATTTCCTTTCTCAACATATAGATTCAATATACTTCAAGCAATAGATCATGGTATAACTAATGTAGCTTTATTATGTACAGACACCTATTTAAATATTAATAGGATCGCTGAAACTAATACACTAAATGAGAAAGAAATGTTTTACAATGCAGTATCAGAATGGGATGTTAATGTAGAAGGCACCCATATGATACATATAGTAAATAGATTGAAGGATAAATTCAATTTAGATGTAGATGTTACAGTAAGAATATTAGACGCTGCAGGTAGATTTTACGTAGCTAAAGATATTGAATCATTAAGTAGGTTTTTTAACGTATGGAATGATGTGATTGAACACTTATATGAAACTACAGAGATAAATCTATTTAAAGGTCATTACGTAATAAATGATGAATATATCTTAGCTCCAATATACAATGCATTAAACTTATCAAAAAGAAGACAGCATTCAGGATCAGGTGCATTTATAGTAAACCATAATCAATTACAAGAAAGGTATTGGAGATATGGTGGAGATGGATCAATAAAAGAACATAACGACTATCAAGAATTTTTAAAGATAAACAATTTAAAACACAATGGCTAACATTAGCTTTCACGGATCACATAACGGTGCTATCGTATTAGAACAAGACGGTGAGATTATATGCGTAATAGAAATAGAACGATTTTTAAACTATAAGAATGTAGGTATAGCTCAGTATAAAGTACCATCTTATATCATGATTACTATGGAACAAATAGTAAAGTGGATAGAAAAAGAATATGGCATTACTGAATATGATAATTGTTATTTCTCATCTACTGATTTTATAGGTGAAGATTTTAAAGGAAATCACATAGCGTTTCAAACAAATAAAATGTTGAAAGCTAAAAACTACATTCACGGTCTTCATCATGAGTCTCATGCAAATGGTGCATTTTATCAATCACCTTATAATGAAGCTTTGATATTTTCATTTGATGGAGGAGGAGACGACGGTAAGTTTAATGTATACCATGCAGTTCGTGGTCAAGAAATGACTAGGCTAGCTCAAGTATTTAACCCTAATGAAGAATTAAGTCACGTTTATTATGACTTAGGTTTTCCTTATATGTCATTTGGCCACTATCTAAAAGATATTAATTTTGAGTGGATTAGTGATGGTAATTTAATATATCCAGGAAAGATCATGGGATTAGTATCATATGGTCAATGGAATCCTGATTGGTTAGATGCTTTTATGGTATTTTTTAAATCGAATCCCGATGGTGCTAACGAAGATTACGATAAAAAAATTAAAATACTCGGTGAAAAAATAGGCGTAGAGTTTGATATAAACAACAGATTAGAAGGTCAAATTGCATATGATGTTGCAGCAACTGCACAAAAAGCATTTGAAGAGTGTTTCATTGAAGTAGCTAAGCCTTATTTCGAACAATATCCTGACTTAACTATTTGTATTACTGGAGGTTGTGGTCTAAACATATTGTTGAATACTAGAATTAAAGACGAGTTCAATAAAGAAGTATTTGTAGGACCTAACCCAAATGATTGTGGCATCGCATTAGGTTTGATGTTAAAACACATGAAGCCAGAGAATCCTATTGATATTACATACAAAGGTCTTCCAATATTAGATCAAAATATGTTAGCTCAAGGTTTAGCTGCGTATCCTAATGTAAAGAAATTAATTGCCAAAGATCCAGACTTCCATCCTCATGAGCAATGGGATCCTAGTATATTAGTAGATGATTTAGTAGCCGGCAAAATAGTTGGAGTTGTGCAAGGTCAAGCAGAACATGGACCTAGAGCATTAGGACATAGAAGTATTCTTTGTAATCCTTCTATAGCAGACATGAAAGATGTGTTAAATGAAAAAGTAAAACATAGAGAATGGTATAGACCGTTTGCTCCAGTAGTTAGACAAGAAGATGTATCTAAATATTTTGAATTTGAAGGAGAATCAAGATGGATGAGCTTCTGTCCTAAAGTTCGTGAAGAGTGGAGAGATAAGTTAGCCACAATAACTCACGTAGATGCAACTGCAAGAATTCAAACAGTAACTAGAGAACAGAATAAATGGTTATACGATTTACTAACTGCATTTGAAGCTAAAACAGGAGTCGGAGTGTTATTGAATACATCATTTAATGTAAATGGAAAACCGATCTTATCTACATATGCAGATGCATTTAATATATATAATGAAACAAAATTAGATTGTTTACTATTAGAAAATTATTATGTAAGAAAAGACTTATTTACAAAGAAATAATATGGAATTATCTCAACTATTACAACACGTAAATTTACTTAATGAATTTGAAAGAGCAGATTTATTAGAGCAATTAAAAGTATCTAAGTTAAACATAACTAATAATGACTTAACTGTTGTTACTGGTCTATGGAATATAGGTCGACCAGATAGAGATTTTAGTCACTACATAGAGAATTTTAAAAAGTTCTTAGAGATTCCTGTTAACATGTTTATTTACATTCCTAAAGAATACGAGTATTTGATTTGGGAAAAAAGATCTAAAGTAAACACATACGTAAAAATATATGAGTTAGAATCAGACTTAAAAAATTTATATCAACCATTTTGGGATTATACACAAAAAATAAGAACTAATCCTGAGTGGTATAATTTAACCGGAGAAAGCGGCTGGTTAAAAAGCAGTCCTCAAGCTTCTTTAGAGTGGTATAATCCGATAGTAATGTCTAAAATGTTTATGTTGCACGACGTAACTATTTGGAATCCTTTTGATACTAATTACTTTATATGGTTAGACGCAGGCATTACGAACACGGTGTACGAAAAATACTTTACAGATAACAATGTATTAAGTAAGATAGTTAATCACATAGATCCGTTTCTATTCTTATCATACCCTTATCAAGCAGGAGATGAAATTCATGGATTTAAGTTTGATGCTATGAATAGATTTGCTAATAAAAAAGTAGAATATGTTTGTAGAGGAGGACTATTTGGAGGCACAAAAGAAGCTATTCATGAAGCTAATAGCGAATACTATTCTTTATTGCATAATACACTGTCAGAAGGACTAATGGGAACTGAAGAGAGCATATTCACGATAATGTCCTATTTATATCCTCAAAAATACAGACGATATGCTTTAGATGAAAATGGATTGGTAGTTAAATTCGTTCAAAATTTAATAGAAGATAACGTAACTCTTGAACCAATACCAGAGCAAAAAAGTGCTGTGCCAAACAAACATATTAATGTGTCTAATTTAAAAATGTCAGTCTATATGTTGACATTTAATTTCCCTAAACAAGTAGAACACACGATACAAACTTGGTTAAAACACGATAAGTTTTTAACTCAAACTAGAAACATATTAATAGATAACTCCACTAACGAAGAAGCGAGAATTGCAAATAAAGCATTGTGCGAAAAGTATAACTTCGAACACATAATTACAAATGAAAACACTGGAATAAACGGAGGCAGATTTAGAGCAGCTCAACACTTCCAAGAATCAGATAGTGATTATTACTTATTCTTAGAAGATGATATGGGAATACACGAACCAGTAGATGGATTTTGTAGAAATGGATTTAGAACTTATGTACCAAACCTTTACGATAAAGTTTTAAAGATACTGCACGGATCAAATATTGACTTCTTAAAATTATCATACACAGAAGTGTACATGGACAATAACATACAAGTGTCTTGGTATAATGTACCTCAACAAGTAAGAACCGATAATTGGCCAAATTACGATAAGTTACCTACAACTGGATTAGATACAAATACTCCGAGAACAAAATTCGATTCTATAGAAGTAGTAGATGGCGTTAGCTATATAACAGGAGACGTCTATTATTGCAATTGGCCTACAATATGCGGAAAGAAAGGCAACCAAAAAATGTTCTTAGACACCACATGGGCAAGACCATACGAACAGACTTGGATGAGTTATATGTTCCAAGAGACCAAGAAGGGTAATTTAAAACCTGCAGTATTATTGGCTAGCCCGATAAATCACAATAGAATAGCTCATTATAAGCCTGAAGAAAGGCGAGAAAACTGATATTTATAACCATGGCAATATCTTACGTACCATTTAGTCTTACAGTAGCAGGCGAAAGCGTCATCTACCAAAATGAAGTAAGATGTCATGTAAACGAAAACGACTTTAATTACTCCCTGAATCCTACAATGTTCAATAGCGCAAGCTTTGCAACTGGATCTTACATAAGTGGATCTGGAATTGGACCTTTCTTTACTGCACAAGGACAAACAGGAAAATATTATTACAGAGCATCGGGAAAAATGATAGATGCCGTAACAGGATCTAGCTTTATGCCTTACGCAACTACGGTAGGATTGTACAACGATCAAGACGAATTATTGGTCGTAGGTAAATTGGCTACTCCTTACCCTATTCCTTCACACACAGACATGACGTTTGTAATTCGTTGGGACAGTTAACACATGATAAAGTTATTTAACATATTATTAGAGTCAAAAGAGATAATGTCCGCAGAGGAAATTGGAGATTATATAGAAAGAATTACGCCTCACGAATCTAACATACCGAATTATTTTATTAAATTAATAAAACAGTCCAATAAGAATTTTGTTAAGAAAAAGCTTTCAGTTAGTCAGCTATTAAAAAAAGACAGAGATCTTAGGGATTATGTAAAGTCAGGAGAAGAAAGATACGGAGACGATGCAGAAAACGAATACGAACCAAGTTGGGAAGAATTGGACAATCCGATAGTAGTTTTTAACGGAGAAGTTGTAGACGGATATTCTAGAGTTTCTGCGCATTATATAAACGGAGAGGATACGATATACGGTTACGTATCTCAATAAGATATTTATAATAAATTAGTCTATGGGAAATTGGTTACACGAAGGGAAAGAGTACACTAAATTGGTGGAATTCCCAGATAACGCAGTCGGCTTTGTTTATAAAGTCACTAACACTACAAACGGCAAATTCTACGTCGGTAAAAAGATCCTTAGAAACGTACTAACAAAGAAACTCACAAAGAAAGAAATAACCGAGTGGGTCAAACCAGGACGTATTCCAAAGAAAAGAAAGGAAATCAAAGAGAGTAATTGGGTGGACTACTATGGCTCTAGTAAATTGGTCACCGAAGATATTAAATTGGTCGGCAAGGACGTATTCACAAGAGAGATATTAAGAGTCTGCACCACCAAAAAACAGATGAGCTATTGGGAGACCTATTATCAAATGACATTGAGAGTATTAGAGGTGGATTCTTATAATGAGAATGTATTAGGGAAGTTTTACCGCAGGGACGTTAATCCAATCACACCCGAGCTCCAGGACGAAGAGGAATAGAATTTACGATATAATATTAAGGAAAAATAAAAAGGAGCCCAAATGAGCTCCCTTTCTTATTTACTTTATATCTGTTTTATTTCTATTATGGTATATCCTCTTGATTTTACGCGTGAAACAATTTTGAACTTTATATTTGTTGGAAATATCCACTCCTTTTCTTCTTCAGCCGACTCTATTGCGTACTGACCATCTATATAATCAAATTCTTCTGGATCTTTTTTTTTAAGCTCTTTCATATTGGCAACCATATATTTCCAATAACAAAATCCTGTAAGATTCTGAGCAGAAATAATTGTATCCCAATCAGCAAACTCTTCTGCCACCTTTAGCGATTCCGAAAAACTTAAATACGATTGGCTTTCGAAACTATCTCCTACCTTTAATTTTTTTAATTTTTTATATTCGTATTCATATATGCCTCTATAAACTTTTGGAGATTTTTCAGAGTAATACTTAAATGCATTTTTTAAGCCATCTCCACCTGGTCCACCATCATCGTCATAAGATTTTTTGTCGTGCATAAGTTGACCCAAGTATTCTTTATCCGAATTAGATAATTTATTGTAAGCGCTAATGCTCTCATTTAAAAGGTCGGCTAGTTTAATTGCCATTACAAAAGTTTTTAATAAATATTAGTACATTAAACTTCTGTGCTGTATATTCTCCAAGAACTCCTCTTGACCTTGTTTTGCCAAACTGAAATTGTCAGGGAAGATCCAAGTGTAAGGAATGTTTTTGGTAGGTTTCTTTTCACCGTGAGAGATCGCGATGTGCTTCCAAAAGAAACATGTCTTGTCTTCAACGTTTAAATACTTCTGGGACGTCATGGGGTTTAACGGGTGATTCACTAACAAATCCATCTGATACAACCATTGCTCTGCCTGTTTGTTCTCAGGAATGAACGCTCCAGTTTCGTTAATAGTGTACTTAACTTTACCGTTTAGATTTTGACCCCCAAAGATTTGATGTAATCCATCGAAGTGACCAGTTCCACCGAATAGAATAGACTCAGGATCTACCAAGTGTGGATAACTCATTGCGATGTATCTTGCGGTGTTCTTGCACGGGTACAAAGGACTTCTGAATCCTTGGTGCTCTTTAAAGTAAGCTTCTAACTTCTTAGCGAACTCCATCATTGTGTAAGGTCCACGTTTACCGTCTTCAACGTCCTGTAAAAGATAGGCCAAATCGCGACCTGCAAATTTTGGTCCGTGTAGTAACCAGCTTTTAACGTCGGTTCCCTTTGGATAATAAATTTGGAATAGATCGTTACGAGTTACTCTGTTCACCCTAAAGTGATCGTTCAATGCTCCTTCGTTGGAACTAGTCAAAGCCTTAAAAGTACCCCAGTGCTCGTTACTAAAACTGAATACTAGAGTGTAAAACATTCTTAGCGCGTTGTCGGTAACGTTGTCCCTCATGTAATAACAATAAGGGTGCTCGTGCCAATGTAAACGATGAGAGAATATCTGATACTCGTCTTTTAATAGAGGATCTTGTCGTTGATCGAATTTTTGGCAGAACTCAAAGAACTTCTCGATGCGTTGCTCTAACGGCCACTCTTTCATCCATGAGTCCTTTGGTTTTTTGCCTTTAAATTCTACTTCGCATGTGTTTGGAAATAAAATCTCTTTCATTATACTGCTATTTTTTTTGTAGGTTTTTTCTAAACGTAGGTAGAAGGCTTCTTTGCGTAAAGAGACACCGCGTACTTTAAAATAAGGTCTTCTTCAACTTGATTTAACTTATACACCTTTCTAACGTATCGCTCCGATCTTGGAATGATCAAAGAATTCTGTGTGCTGTTGGGTAAAGGTCTAATTGAATTCGGTTCGGTCTTTAAAATATTAAGATCGACTTCTAACAACCAACTGTCGTATTCGTTAGGCCAAATTAAAGGAATAGATATGATATAAAGTTTTTCGCACTTTAAGGCGTGCTCTACCTGTTTACCTGCGTCGGCGTCTAACGCCCAACAATCGTAACTGTTATACGCAGAGATAGTCTTTAATTGTGTGATAGTAGGAGTCTTCTTGTCGAAGAATACTTTGTGATCGTTGTATCCAAACGGATCGGGATTGAAGTGAACTTTGTATCCCATGTCCTGCATAGCGTTATTGAATATTTTTTCTCCCGCTAATCCTAAGATGTGGATGTTTTTTGTCTGCTTAACAGACTTTGATGTGTGAGCCATTATTTGTTGTAAAATTGTTGTACCCTGTCCTTGTATTGTTCTTCTGTTATCAGAAGTGATTTAAGTACCTTGTCGTCGGAAGGGTGTTCTGTAATACCGTTAAAACTTGGGACAAGACCAAGATCCAACATTGCTTTCTGTCTACCGTATGGGTGATCTTTAATACTGCAGCTGTTCCATACGTGATCGAAGTCCAAGTGATCGTAATCAGCGCCAGGTTTAACGTAGTTCTCAATCCATCTAATTGAGTCACACGCTACGTCCTCGGCGTTGTAAGGAAAACTGCCAGTGTCGTCGTATATCTTCATCATAACCGAATCCAAAAACGTTTCTTCTGGCATTTTCGTAGACTTCTTTGCTAAATAGCTAACGCACTCCTTTGCGTTCGTACCGTAATAGAATGGACTTTCACGGTTAACGAATTCAGGGAACCAATCTGCTATGTCGGCTATAAACGCTGCGTACTGGAATCTGAAAGCTCTAAGTCCTCTGTCGGCGTTCCACTTAAACATAAAGTCTCCT
>Ga0208386_1000349_pt1 | contig 13233 bp, 11 predicted proteins | sample CryBogCBH16Oct07_FD_185510 | JGI IMG/M metagenome (GOLD analysis project Ga0208386, IMG submission 185510) | Freshwater microbial communities from Crystal Bog, Wisconsin, USA - CBH16Oct07 (SPAdes) | ecosystem: Environmental > Aquatic > Freshwater > Lake | place: Crystal Bog, Wisconsin, USA...
ACGCATTCAGCGCAACGCCAATGAATTTGAGAAGCACTATCAGTGACCTGACATTGAAAAATATCAAAGTAACTGTACAGGTTGCCTCGATAGCATGGCAATGAGACGTACAACACTGGCTCATTTCTGAAACGCGCGTCTTCGTCAATCCGAATATGTTCTCGATGATGAAGAAATATTCCATCGATATCTATGCAATCTGAAGCCTGCATCGGTGTTTGCTCCCAAGTACCATTCGGCAGCGCTATTCTCTGTGCCGGAGCAAATCCGTTCAAAAGCGATGAGGAAGAGATACGCGAACTGCATTGAATCCCTGCTAACAACGTGACTTGATAAAAGGAACACAGTGGCTCCCAACCAGCTGCACTGCCGTAGCCTGCAAACATCTTCCACAGCTTCAACGCCGAATGAAACAACCGATGAATTGATGCCAGCTCGGCCTTCAAGACTTTACGTTGTTCAAAATCTGCATCGAGGGCTGAGACTAGCACCTCTATGCTCCGGCCGCAAACAGGCAACACGTCTAGGATTGTGCTCTCATTTTCAAAATGTCCTCGAAGAACATTCACATTTCGCACATGTAGCTGAAGGCGATCAAAAATGAGTGTCAATATAAATTCCTTGTCCACTGGATTCACAGCACGAACATACTGTGCCAAGCATTGACAATGATGAATCTCCAACCAATGCCACCGAACCAACTTATAATTTGCGTCCACCTCAGAAAATCTGCGATAAACCTCTTGCCTTTGTTGCGCAAGATGCGCGCACACCAGTTTCAATGCCTTGATAACGACCACGGTGCACATTGTGAGTCAACTAAATCAGATCTTGTCGATATTGAGTGAGTTCAGGTATGTGGAGTTGTTTGCGGTAGGTTGTATTAAAAATTTGTTTGTATTTAGATGGCGCACTCCAAATTTTGCCAACAATCAAACAACTCGACTTTAAAAGGAAACATTCATTGTTTTGATTATGAGATTGTAATTACACGAATGTTGATTGCAGCTGCTTTCAAGATCAGGATTGCGGCTGGTAAAAAAAAGGCGGCGAAACACCAAATCAGAGTGCATCTACCATACAAGCACAATTTGGTTCCAACACGAGCTTACCTTTGCTATACTCATGCTTTGACTAATTATCATGGCACACAGCCAAAGCATACGAGGTTGATTGCCTGCTTGTTTAATTTGTGATCTAATACATGTGCCACAGAAGCTCTATTCATGCATGCATATGTACCGTTGACTGATACATACATTACCAACCGTTAACAAACATCATTAATTCCAGGGTACCAGTTTAAGGTTGGTTTTGAGGACCAAAAGTGCATTCACCAAACCTAAGGGGCATTGTTGCCCTTAGCATTGGCGTTATACAAAACCATGTATAAATGTAGGGGTCAAATTTAGGACAAGAAATTTCAAGAAATCCATAATTACACACATGAATGCACGCTCAACAACAAACAATATAAACATCGTTTTCATTCAAACTGATCATCGATGTGTTGATAGTATTTCAAGAATGCATACCTTTGCTCACAAAGAACTGTTCACGTCAATGGAGCACAACATGTGTGCAGCTAAATGATTCATAGCTAATACTGAAACTTACGCAAACATGTTTTCAGGCGAGCTGCCTCGTTGCGTCATGATTTTAAGTGTCTAGGTTTAGCAGTCCTGTCCCACAGTTGCTGGATATATAGCACAATTGCACTTCAAGATGATTACGGTGTTCCTCAGTATTGGATGCAATCTTGGATTGCAATTACAAATTCACGTTTATGTGTTACAATATCTCTAACAATAGCATAATTCCGACCACATCTATTACTCGGTCCCAGGTAAAGTTTACCTTTACATTGCACAGTCAACACATGCAATCCACAAACACTGAATTCAAAGTTTTAAAACAACAAAAAGTAATTTCAAGTGCCTCACTGCTTTCATGTTGCAACGGCATTTGTTCCCGATGTTCCGTTGTATATGTGACAACTTTTGTTAAAAGTCACGTCCGCTGAATTCAGTGAAATTGTACTGCCTCGCTTCGCAATGATCACGCAGTGCCTCAGCAGCACTATATCGAATCCACTGGGGGTCATCTACGAAAGATTGGTACAACCGCCAAAATCGCAGTTCGTCACCTTGAAAGTTGCCGTTTGGCAGAGTGGATGCAAATATAGACCTGGTTGCATCCTTCAAGTGATGCTTGCATCTGTTCTCAAGAGCATCCTCGCTCGTTAAACACCCTTCAGGTTTGAAATTGCTCACACGAGCGGCATCGTCGCGGTCTCTGAACCAATCTCGAGCTAATTGTATCACAGCTGCAGGCAGTTGCTGGGAGGTTGCAGGTATGTTTGCAACCAGCCAATAGAACTCTTCCAGGTACTTTGCGAAGCAAGGCGATCCCCCACGCCTTTCCATGAGACCTTTGTGACATTTCATCATGTCTTTTAAATGCATTGCTGGATGTGTTCCAGCCGCAGCTGAGAACAAAGCAAGTGGAATTTCACCCTCAAATTGCTCGTACCACCAAGGTTTCGCGAATAGCAGTTTACACACAACAAACATTTCTTGGCCGTACGCTGAGCGAAACTGTAATGATTCCCCTATAAGACTTTTGCGCTGCAGCAAATTCTCCACATAAACCGTTGTCTCCAGTTCAGTATTCAAAATCAAACGCAAAGTCTCATGCAAACCCAGCTTGCTCAGCTTGTAGAAGTCTGCATTGCTTCGAATTTCCCACGGCAAAAACCGTAGATCAACTCTGCGATAATGAAACCATGTAGCCATGGCATCTGCAGATTCAGCATACCGGCGAATTGTTTCAGGTGGTTGCAAATCACTCCAAACAGGACCATCCTCCATGTCTTGTCCATGCACAATCTCCCAAAACAAATCATCTGCTCGGTAACTTTGATATGGCATTATGCAGGTGCTTTTAAGCAAAGCAGCTAATTCAGCTGGACGTGCAACAATGCTGAGAACCAACGTCTCTCCATGGCGAACACTGCCTTTACCTGCAAGTCGAAGGAAATCTGACATGCAACTTTCAGGACCCGTCCACTCCTCAACATCATACATAAATCTGTATTGCAACGGTTCAAACTGTAGTCCGACATGTTTTTTCTGCCACAGACCAGCTAGAAGCGCAAAGAATTCCATCTGAGAGAACTGTTGAGAGATCCATATGTCATTGACAAAATCATCACGAAGTTTGCCACTCATATCCACCAGTTGCACTTGGAAGACATTACCAAGCATGTCATTGTCCAGCAGTTCAGCTAATATTGGAGACACATAATGATGTTTGGGAATGAACGGAGCAATTCGTGCCAATTGCTCAGGGCACTGTATCAATAATGGTTTAGCAAGGTCAGGGCTGTAAATCATACCATTGAGATCTTTGAAAAACAATTGTTCTTCCATTGATCCCGCTAAAAAATGTCCTGCATCTTTCAACCTTTGCTGTTGTCGCATAATCATGCATCCCTCATATGCAAGGTTTTTCATCCACAGCGGAGGTTCCCTTCTTTCAAAATGTGTCCGCTCCCAATCCCAATTTGGGGGTACCATCATCATGTGTAACGATGGATTTCGATAGTACAAGAGGTACTGTCACAACCAGCGTTAACTTCTTTCAACAAAGGATACTGATTGTGTGAAGCTTGAAACCGGATATGATTACTAATTGTAAATCAAAGAGAGTGCTGTTGTTGAGGAAATGTGGTAAGCTTCGTCACGAGTCGTAATGGATTTAAGACCACAAGCATGAATACAAAAGCCCGGCATGGAAACAAACAATTACCAAATATCCTTATAGATCACACATGGTCGTGCCTTAAGATAGCAATTGTTAATACAGTACCATATCACATTTAGATTCACACATAGCAATGTTGTATCCCACCAAAGTTCACATCACTGATTTACAAGACGCAGCACCTTGCCACCTATTAATTCAATGTTATGTCACCTGTCAGTCATCATCTTAAGCAAACCCAAATACACTTGCCTACAGCAATTCACAGCACATCATACTGCCGTTGCAAAATGCAGTCCGTGTTACAACTTGATCTAACATGTGGTTGGAACTTAAACATCTGGACATCTTATTAAGGCATTCACTGATCTTGTCAGGGATATCCACACAAATTTGCACAGACACCTGACAGCATCAACATCATGAAAACTTTGGACAACAATCTTGCATGCAATGATATAACTATTCCAGATTCCCGAAAAAAACATGTTTTTGCATAGCAAAATCTGATGTGTTGTTTCAAATCCAGAATTCAAGATTCACTATACAATAATGAAGCAGGAAGGTTCTACATTCCATCCGTCTCACAGACTCGAATTGCAGGCAATATGCCTTCAGCGAGTTCTGGATAACCAGAAGTGTCCCACGTTCTCATTTGCTCGCCAAGCTGGCGCGCTACATCTCCACGACGATCTTGCGGAACACCATCCAATATTTTGCAAACAACTTGCTCTAGATTCGGGCTCACAGAACTCGCTGATGCTGTTGACAAGGCAATTTGGCGATTGCATCCACCAGCGTGATACCATTTGCAATCTTGAGGGCACGGTTGCCCCTGCGATGCAAAAGGACAAGCATTCTTGTCATCGGCTTCCCGCTTGTGATAAAATGGACAAGCTCTGACGTTGCATCCCTGGCCTTTCAGCCATGCTTGACAAAAGGGTTGCTTTGCAGGCGCAGATCGTGGATCACGGCGTGGATATTGCCAATCATTCGCCATGCTGACAACACGAGACTATTGCATCTATAAGGTATCTGATACTTTTGATCCGACAAGAAAGTAACAGGAGAAAGGTTGTAGCATGTGTTTATCGCAATTAATGCAGGCATGATTCGCAGCACAGGATATCTTGCGATAATCAACAAAGTAAACAGTCATATAAATACACATAATTACGTATCTACCTGAAACAAATTTCTAACCACGTGTACATAAACACGTTCAAAGCACCTACACAGATGATTGATGCACATAATGCAATTGAAAGCGCCATCTCCTTGCAGTGTGGCAGAGCATGCAATGCTGGAATATAACATCGTACATGCAGTGAAAATTGTCCAATCAGTAACTCGCCAAACTTGAATGAATGACTAGGGCTGCTGTCAAAACTTTCTCGCATGATGTCAGTATCACCATAACAATTTGCAAAGCTTGGCTGACAACCAAATCCCATCACAAATACATTGAAAATAAAAGCTGCCAATTCGACTGTGAACTTATTGTGTAACGGTTGCATTTTCCTGTTACATAGTATAGATCACACCCAAACCACTGACAAGCACTGCTGCAAAATTGCAAGACCCACAGATGTTGTTCCACTGACAAGTTGTATGTTTTTATGTTCATACTGAGAGATTTTCTGTTTGCAGTTTTGCTACGTGAAATGTGTTCTGCTGAAACAACACAAGCTGTACGAAATTGAAAGTGCGTTCAGCAACCTGTCCATCTCAACGTACAAAAGCAAGATGCTGACGACATCCACGATTCAATATGCAGTGCGTGCTTTCTTGCTGCTGCTCTGCTGGGATGAATCAGCACCGCCAGTGCCATCAGAACCAGTTGGATGCTGATGCGCTCTGTTGCCCCATCGGTTTTTCTTGCCGTTGATGAACTTCTTCCACTCCTCTTCCATGCGGTCAAAGTGCACGCCCACTTTCGTTGGGCTTCCATCCTCTCTCGTGATGAAAAAGACGGTGTTCCACATGTCAAGGTAATGCTCCAAAGTTCCCGGGTTCCAACCCCATGTGCATTTTGGATCCAAAGCAGAAGATAATTGCTCCAACGTTTGACTTGGCAGCTGTTCGCCAGCAGCAAGGTTCCATTTCATGTTGTAGAAAAAGTTCCTGATTTTCGGAAAAATTGGATTCTTTTGAATGTCATCATATCGAGCTTCACTGGCGCTTGTTGGCAAAGCTGCTTGAGTCAAGCCAAAGGTGATAGAGTTGTCCGCTGCCACACCATATTGCAAATGCGGGTGATTCTCGCCATCGCGCATTTTAACTCCTGCACGTTGAGCTGCTTCCGTAAGGTTATCCTTTTCCCATGCCGCAGAATCGGATTCACTCATGTGGTTCACGATGTCCGACACATGCCTCGGGGTGGTGTCAGCTTTGGCTTTCAGGTGCACATTGTACATCAATGTTTTCATGATGATGCGGATAGCCTTTTTCTCTTTGTCGTTCAATTGGCTCAATGCCACATTGATTTGCTTTGCAACAACTTGATGTTGCGGTTGTTCTCCAGAAACAACAGGTTCGGCGTGAGCAAGATCTCCGACAGGATGTGCTTCAGCGGCCATTGCTTGGTTGCTGCTGCCAACCGACCAAGTCTTTTTTTTGACCCAAGGCACTGGTCCCCGCATTACACTATCGTTGCTGATTCAAACACAGCTTGAAATGCGGCTGCGAAACAGAGAATGTACGGACAAATGCTGCTTCCTAAACAAGATTAATTGGAAATTGTAACACCATTGAATGTTGCCGAATGCAGGAAGCTTTGAAGGCATCTAAAAGCAACGCGTCATTCGCTCTGTTGATCAACTTGAATTTGGAGTAATTTGTGCATGATCAATCTCAAACAAAACAAATCAAATAAGATTTCCATCTTCCAAGAACAACATGGGCCTGACAAAGCGATACTCAATGTGTCAGCACAGCGCGCTTACCAATTCATCTGTCTGCGTAGGCATACCAACTCCTCAGCAACATGTTTGTAACTGATGTCTTTACAACGTCTACTCATCTGGATATCATTTGCAGTATCATGACTTCTCATCAACTTACATATTCCCTCCTGCAAGTTAATATCCCATCTTTTTTCACAAGCTCGTACAATTACAAAGGCTTCGTGTCAGTGAGCCACAATAGATGCTCATGCTCGCAAATTTATTTACACCAAAGCAATCCCATGAGGTATCATCAACAAAAACTCATATGCATAAAGGGTTCAACATACTTTCATCACTGTTGCACAACTATACAAATATAAATTGAATGTTTGCTCAGAGGATTTCAGCTCTACATCTGGAATATTTACAGGAAATGCATTGAAAAATCACGTTCACCTTATACAACATCTGTGCATGTGAACGTCTCTGCACGTCACACTGCCACTCATGTCATGCTGTGGTCGACAGTGATTGGAAGCCACTACCAAGGACTGAACTGGCAGCATTTATCCCCAGTTCTGCCATCCGCCCGATGTGTCCTGGCTGCTCGAAGCTGCTTTGTCGTCATTCTTGCCACGGGTGCTCTTATCTCCTCCGCGATCTTTTTTCGCCTCTCCTCCCGATTGCTTGTCTGCAATCGCTGCTTGCTCCGCTTGCAAGGCAATTTCGGCTTCCCAAGCTCCTTTCATTTCGGTTAGAAGTGGAGCGTAGTTCCACTGCAACCACCAGGTGCTTTCGCCTCGCCAAGTGTGATATTTACTGGTGATGTTGGGGATGTGGCCCTGCGAAAAGAAATTGTGAAGCCCCTCGGCGTCCCAACCATAGCACATGCCATTCACACGAAGCTCATCTTGAACTGCAGTGAGTCTGATTTTGTCATGGTGAGCTTCTCCATGCTCGTCAACAACAGAGTCATGCTTCGCCTGAATTATTTCCCACAGCTTGTCCCGAAGAAGGCCTGGCAATGTCGAGAAAGACTTGTATTGTTCCTTGTGCAGAACAGATTTGGTTCTGAAAAAAGGCTCTTTCTCATCATTCACAAATTCAATCGATTCATCCTGAGACCAATCAACTTGGCTCAGCAACTCGACTGCTTTGTCTTGGGGCAACTTGCGCAAGATCGCAGAGAGCCTCTTGTGGAACTCGTCGATAAGCGGGTCTTCATAAATCATCCGCAATGGCATCTTGTGCTCAGGACCCTGCAAGCTTGCCACAGATTTCGCGTACTTGAAGTACGTCTGAAATGCTCGCACCTGGCCTTTCTGATGTTCGTCAGTCCAACCCTTGGGAAACTTGAAGCGTTTCTTGGCGCCGGTTTGGTCACCAGCATCATCAACGGCAGGGTCGCCGCCAACTGGCCAATCATCCCCTGCAGCATTGTTGACAGCAGTAGGGAGAGCTGCATCAATGCATCCACCAGCAGGGTTCCCTGCAGAGGCCTTTGCTCCTTCATTTCCCTGTTGTTTTCCATCCTCCTGAATCGGGAAAGGGACGAGAGTGCCAGAGCCGCCATCGCAATCCATGGCAACGCTGTCCAAAGCGGGATCCACGGGCGAACCTTCGAGCACATCCACATCTCCTGGAAGAGAAACTTTGGCCACGGAGTCAATGTCCATCGGCTGAAATCCTTCTGCGCTCATTGCTCTAAAAGTTGTGAAGAAAGCAATCTAAAACAACTGCAGTGGTGAGATCTCCACAAAAAGCTCAATGAAATGCTAGCGGATGGCGTTGCATAGAAAATGATTGTTTGATGTTGATGCGAGCCATCAATTACATACTCACATTCCCAACACACATTTACAGCACACATACCCGAAAACCTGGCACGCATTAAAACATTGACCACCTGCAGAACAAGGCAACAACACATGCATTCGCATGTATAAAAGAAGGAGCATGCTAGCACAGTCATACAACGCAGCACATGAGTTCTTTGTAAACTCAAGACGCAAAAGGATTTGCAATATCTAACTAACACAAACATATATTGAGTTCACAATAAAACCAAATTCCAAAAACAATTACTGCTGTCATGCTCCATAACGTGAATCACAAATCACCTGCCCAAAAGATGCAAAGCGGATGCATTCGCGCAAGGCTTGCATAATAGCAAATACCAAACATTGGTTTTTACAAATGCTGTGTGAGACAAAAGTAATTATTTCGGGAAATTACTCTCCTGAGATTTGAAAATAAAAAATTGCGCACATAAACGCACACCATAGCAAAAACGCAAAAAACAAATCAACACTTGGCATGCAATTTATGTTTAGACGTTGTCAACTCGCATTCATCACTCCAAGATATATCTTGCTTACATATGCCCTGATTACATACTCATACAGCAATGCGCGCGCAATGCATCCAGAGTATGAAACCATGCACCTATTGGTCCATTTAGAATGTGAATTCGCCTCATACAGCAATGCTCCTCGCAATGCATCCAGAGGCATCACAAGGACTTCGTAATCAAAACCAAATTGCCCCCTACAAAGTATGCATCTAACATTACCTGCTTTTTTTGTGGAGGCACACCTGCCAATACTAGTATGTATATCAAACCAATATACACTGACATGTGGATGATAAACATCCTGACACAAAATACGCCACAACAGCGTCAACACAAGTACGCACTGAAGCATAAACATTCAAGGACCAATAGCAACCACCTCATAACCAATGAGCAAACCTGAGCTTGCAGTACCTCTATCATATTAAAATCTTTCCCAGCTAGAACAATAGCAACAAACAGTGCAAACAAGTTACGCATACTTCATCAAACACATCCTTAATATATACATTAAATACATGCTGCCTCTGTTGATTTCCACCTACCAAAAACCACGCACGCGGTTTTTTATACCACGTGATTTGTTTCTCTGAGAGGACAATGACTTCTCGGACCATCTATTTTTTGATACCTCATCAAAAACACTGAATGTATCATTTAGGAACATCGAATCCATGATGTTCAAGGAAAGCTCACTGCGAAATCAATTTTTACCAAATGAGTACTTCAGTAATTACATCATGAGACACAAATATTGGAGTCATGTGTAACAAATTTAAGCTCCATCAGGAATATGATAGTTTCCATGCATGAAGACATAAGGTCCTCCCAGTTGCGACAATTCAGCATGAAGGAACGAAAAAAAAACATATGGATCACTGCAAAACCAAACGTAAACATTTACAGAAACTCACCTAAGCACGTGCAACATGCATAGTACTGCTAATTTGTTCGCACAACAACATCGTCCATAACATCCACCTGACTCGCACGAACCCAAACAAGCTTGCAAAACAGAATGCAACAATTTAAATCACAAAACCAAACAACGCACTAGGAACGAATTCTCGCGATTAATGCGTTTGGCAATTTAAATTAATTGCAATGTAACGCCTTCTCCGCAGAATACGATTAATGATCAACATAAATTGTGACCATCAATGATATTGTTGTATTATTCTGATAATGTACATGATGGCTGCAAGACAAATCTGATAATGCGGAAATCATGTCATAAATACCTGCAACTCCGGCAAAAGAAATTTGCATGCAACAGCAACAAAAACAACAATCAACGTAAGACTGTCACGTCTACTTCAGTAGTCTAAAATTGCACGCACTGCTGCAGGAAACAAATTTGCAAGATTATTGGTGAATTCCCGAAAATGATGTGTTGATATCTGCACTTAAACATATACGACGATTATCATTTTGAACGCAAAGGTTGCGAAGATGCCAATTCATGTGAAACTACTTAGTCCACACATTGTAAAATAGACTATAAATACTGAAACTCCAAACATAATCACTTGAATGAAATGTATCTAATGGAAACCAATTCAAATGCAAATGAAATCAAATAACACACAACTACTATTATATCCTGTACTATCTATGTCATGGAACGAAACATAATGCTACTTGAGATCTCAGTTGATGAGAAGACGTAGAGTTCAAATGATGTTCGGAAACGAATAGCATGGCGTTGGAGACACAATGGGAACCATATGCACAATTGCTCCTTGCTGATTTGAATATGGTGTCGATGCCGCAGATGACCAATGACATATCTGTTGGGGCAAGTCATCTGCAGATGCACTAGCGACTCCATCATTGCATGCAGAAATAGCAGCCTCGCTCAAGATGCCGTCCTCTGCAGCCTTGCCCAAAGCTGCTCCTATTTGAGCTGCACGCACAAATACAGGAGCTTCGTGCGCTTGTATTCGCCCGCTATGCAAACCAAGTTGTGCTCGCACCTCCTCATATTTCTGACTGCGAACAGATTCCAAACTTGATTCCCTTGATCTTGCTGCTTGCCCTGCGTCTCTCTGTGCAGAACGACCTGTGCCTGCTGTGGAAAAAAACATGGAACGGTCACGCACTGGAACTGAAAGGTGCACACTCCTTTGAAGTTCTGACAGAGCTTTGGAAAGATTGAAGTGATTTTCAAGCACCGTTTCCGTTAGCGCTTTGATGCTGTCCTCAACAACGGATTGCCTTGCCCTCATCTCAGCCATGGTGCTCTCGAACACAGTTCTTTGACGACGGGATTCCTGCTGCACGTGCATGGTTTCCAATTGCGTAGCACTGACGATACTTGTAGAACACATCATTGTGTCAGTCAGAAGACGTTGCATCTCAATCATGACAGCTTTGTCTTTGCGACTACCTTCTTCACATACAAGCAACTCAGTCTGCATTTGCTCGTTTATTATTTGAGCTTTTTTCAAACACTGAGCAGCTCGCAATTCGGTCTGGGTCATAAGCGAGGAAGTTTCTGCAAAGTCCCGTTCTATTTTAGCGATGCGTCTGCTAGCATCATCCATCATTTTCTTCCTGAACGCCGTCATTTCTGCGTCCTGAACATAAAGATTTTTGTTGAACGCATCCATGGTCTGCTGGATGCCCTCTGGATCTAGAAGAATCATGGAAGCTCGGTAGCCATTAGCTTGCCGAATGGCTTCCTCCAAAGCATCATCATCAGCATCTAATATAACAGAGTCTGGGCGGCGAGTGCTTGCAGAAGCTTTGCTCGAAGAGGCTCCAGATTTAGAAGGCTGGGATTTCTTACTTCCTCTTCCCATGATGAGACTTGGATGACCGTTCAAAGTGATCCTGTTTTCTACAAACTAAGATAGTTCCAACCTGAACCGTAAAAAAACTCCAGAGAATGTGAAACACCATTGATTTCAATTGCAAAAGAAATCACGAAAGCATACTACCATGTCCAACATAGCAAGCATCACTGTTGCACTCGTGCCAACATTGAATAAACCACACATGCATTGACACTCAACACTGTTCCAATATGAGAACGCTAACTGAAACAAAGCTGATGCGCTGGTACTTCATGTACATCCTGTCAATGCATGCCATTTGGAAAAAGCACAACAGACATTGTAAAAATGCGTGCCACATATATTTCGCTGCTGCAGCATCCATCATAATGTTGTTGTTTATTGTATGCTTAAAATGTGGTGAGATGTGATTGGTGTTATCATTTACAAAAGCATGTCATCAGCTGATGATTGCTTCAAACCCCATTGTTGTGCTTTGATTTCCGACGCCGAACCCAAGGATTTTGAAAAGGTTACGTGAAGGAATGTTTGTGGAATCGACACGAATGTTAACCTCCAAGCGTTGCGCCTCATCAAAAACCAAAAAAACTATTTGTGCCTGATTGCTGAGAAAACACCGAGTATCAAATGTTCTGTTGTGTTCGTTCAGAACATTGTTGTCACAAACGTTTTTGCGTACTTGCACCTGCAATGATAACATGAACCAAATACTTGGCAACTTGAGAGATAATGATATTGCCATTGAAATGGAAGATGTGTCAATTGTCGCACCAGTTGTCGGATGTTGTATTCAAGACTTACATCGATTGAAATGGCATCATTGTTTCTGTCAACCTCCAAAAGCAATTCATTTTTCATTCGTACATTTTCCTAGTAATGCTTACCAACAAGCACTGACAACTCAAGATCCACGTACGTTACAAGAGACTAAAAGAAACAAAGACAATTTGGCAATTGTACGCCCGCAAAGCTGTCAAGAATACTATCAAAAGGATTCATTTTAAGGAAATTGTGACATTGCAGGTCTCCACCTCAACGTTTACTTGTTTGTTCTATGATGAATTCCAGCGATATTTGTACAGCGCGGCACAACAGCGATGCTAGTTGAAACCAATTCTACATTGCGAAAGAATTCTAAGCAGCAAACAAGCAAAACAAAACAAACAATCGTCACAATTCAATCCACGCAAAAACTATAATGCCTTCATTCACTAAAAAACTAAACGAAAACAAATTACTTTGCACTTCATAAAGCTGACAATTTCTGACACTTACAACATAACATTGATTCACAACACCAACATGCAGGTATCAAGATTTATGGTGCTTGGCAAAAAAGATGTGCAAAGTGCTTTGCAATAGGTTAAAAACAGACAAACAAAACACCTCACTACTTGATAACAAATTTGCTTTGCACCCCGATCTAATG
>Ga0208386_1000350_pt1 | contig 13202 bp, 13 predicted proteins | sample CryBogCBH16Oct07_FD_185510 | JGI IMG/M metagenome (GOLD analysis project Ga0208386, IMG submission 185510) | Freshwater microbial communities from Crystal Bog, Wisconsin, USA - CBH16Oct07 (SPAdes) | ecosystem: Environmental > Aquatic > Freshwater > Lake | place: Crystal Bog, Wisconsin, USA...
AGGCTAACTTGGTAAGAGCGTCCAACCCTTTCCCATTCAGCCGCTTCCTTTAATAGACTAAATTCAGTCAGGGGATGTTCTGATGTCCATTCCTTTGAAAGGCTTACCAAATAGGATCCGTCATGCTCTGACACTTTCACTTTGGGAAAATTTGCATCATTGCGACCTCGGCAAAGGACCTGGGCTAGACGTAAGCAAAACAACATACGCCAATCTTGGAAATTATGATTATTGGCTAGTTTTCCTAGCTTTCCTGCATGACCAATTAATAGAGCAGCTAAACGGGCTTGATCATTCTTTGAAAAACCTGGCATATCCGCATTTCCTGCTATGTACGCAGAATGTTTGTGATAACCATTGTGAGAAATCGATAAACCAATCTCATGTAAATTAGCAGCCCATTGCAAGAGTGCAACATTATTGTCCCTACTCTCTGATTGTGGCTTGGGTAGTTGCTGAAGGAATTCAGCAGCAAGTCTGCCTACTCTAGAGGCCTGATCTCTATCTACGTTGTAGCGTTGCATAAACTGCTCTACCGTCACATAACGCATATCGTGATGCTGTGATCGGCCTAAAAGGTCATACAAAACGCCACTACGCAAAGCAGCGTCTGTTACCTCCATATCTTCAATACCTAATTCATCAAATACGGCAAGCATGATTGCAAGGCCACCCGGCCAAACAGATCTTCTGTCATCTTTTAGGCCATTTAACTCAACTTGATTTACGTTTTCATATTTCAGAAGATGCTTCTTCAATGCCTTTAAGCCATCGCGTGTTATCAAGCCGCTTCCGGCGTTCACGCGACCCATAGTGAGGCTATCGCCGCTACCGTTAAAGTCATTTGCTGCAATCAACTCAGCAAGTGCCCTAGCGGTGCCAGACGATCCAATGGCTTGCTTCCATCCACTTTTAAGGTATGCACCAGAAATGACCTGAATCTCGCGTCTTGCTGCAAGCTCAGCCTCTTTAAAGGCATGCCCATCAATATTGCCCTTGGGAAAGAAACGCATACTGTGCGATACGCATCCTATGTATAAGCTTTCCATTAGCTTAGGCTCATAGCCTTTACCAATAATGAACTCGGTAGAGCCACCACCAATATCGACAACTAATCGATTTCCTTGGACGGCTGGAACTTCATGTGCAGCGCCAATATAGATGAGACGCGCTTCTTCAACCCCCGCAATCACCTCAATCGGAAATCCGAGCGCCACTTGAGCATCATCAACAAATTGCTGGGCGTTTTTTGCAACACGCAGAGTATTAGTGGCAACCGCACGGACATTAGAAGGGTCAAATCCTCTGATTCGCTCACCAAAACGTCTAATGGCTGTAAGGCCTCTTTGATAGGCGTCATTACCTAAAAGTTTATTTTCAGTAAGGCCAGCAGCTAAGCGAACTGATTCACGCAAAGTATCAATTGGGCGTAATTGGGTGCCCGAGGGCGTATTGACTGCTTGGGCGACCAGCATACGGAAACTGTTTGAGCCTAAGTCAACGGCTGCAACAAGATCCGCAGACTGCGTTAAAGGTTCAACAGGATTGCTGGCCAAGATATTCCCCAGTAAAGTTTTCAACATCAATTATGTCTATTTTATGTAAAAACCGTGACATATTGATGAAAACAGCCATCAGGCCATATAACTTGGGTAAGAATCTATTAGGCGGCTAAGTTTTGTTCCGGGGCGGAACAGTCACTAGACCCAAAACTGCATAAGATGCAGCAGTCGCCAGATTTAGGCTTCAAAATCGCGCTACAGGATCTACAACGATAGAAATGATGGGTAGAGCCAGATTGCAGTAACAATGTCTCAGAAGCCTCACAATGCGGGCAAGTAACGGTTGATTCGAGATAATTATCGCTAAGCACAAGATGATAGTGAACTAATAATGTTTCACTATTATGTCAATGCAGATCCCTCTAGTCAGTTGTACTTGGACTCCAAAATGCTTGGGTTACAAACTCTTGATCCGCAATCTTGGCGATAAGCTTATCCATCTCATCCCCATCAACTGCAGAAGCAGTGAGCACAGCCTGAATCTCAACCTCATCAATACCAAATTGGTGCACTTCAATATCCTGAGTTTGATAACCAGCTTCTTCCAAGGTTCTGATGAATTCCTTTAACGCATGCTTCTGAGCATGTTTAGGTGTAATGATGTACACCGAGTTTGTAACCTCTACAGATTTAGTATCTAAGGGCTGGCGATTAATAAAACTCACTACCGGTCTCAATAAGGTATTTGCCGCCAATATAAAAGCTGTTGCTAAACCAGCCTCTAAGATGAGATCAGCACCTGCGCAGGCCCCTACTGCACCCGAGGCCCATAAAGTGGCAGCCGTATTGATTCCGCGAACATTGCCTTCTTCACGCATGATGACACCAGCACCCAAGAAGCCTATACCTGAAACAACATAAGCCATGATGTGAACAGCGCCATCATGACCAGTAAGGCGATTACCAGCATCTACAAAAATTGCAGCCCCTAAAGCAACTAAGATATTCGTTCTGAGACCAGCTGTTCGCTGTCGGTATTGACGCTCTAGCCCAATTAAGCCGCCAAAGAAAAAAGCGGCACACAGACTGATAGCAGTATCTGTTAAAGATGCATAGTTGATGTTGTGAATAAATTCCATGAATACAGGGTGCTTTATTTAGAGCTCAGTCCTAAGGACTCTACCATTACTCTAAATACCTCAGTGTTATCCATGAAGCCTTTGAACTTTTCTGATCCAGGGCCCTGTGCATTTAATACAGCATCGTCGGCTGTATGAACTCCGGATTCTTGATTTGTGGGTAGATTTCCGCCCACATGAATGGCATCTTCTTGCAATTGAATATATTTAGGATTAGCCACGAATTTCCCAGCCTCATCTTTAATGGCTGGTACAAATGTGCCATCTAATTTTGGATGCATTGTTTCGTAATGGTCTGGATAGCTTCCATAGAAATAGGCCAAACGCTTAGAAACATCGATCTTATTAGGGTAGCCTTTGAGATCTGCTTTTGGGTAATTTGGATACCCTGCATCGGCGTAGACACCTACCTTCTCGCGCAATGCCCCAGGTTTGTCATCATGCACGACGCCGCTAATTGAACCACTATGGGTGTGATCTGGAGTAACGATGATGAGAGTATCGGGATGGGTTTTGGCAAAATCCTTAGCAATTTGGACGGCATTACTGAGCATTATCGTGTCAAAAGCTGCACGTTCCCAATCTAGGGGGTGATTGAATTTATCGATTAATGCGGCCTCAACCATTAAAAAGAAACCATTTGGATTTCTGGAGAGCACATCAATTGCTGATTGGGTCATCTCAGTCAAATCGGGTTGGTTCGGATATTGCTCGACAGTATTCTTTTTAAGGTAAAGGCGGTCTAGAGACCCATCCATATTATCCGGATGAAAAACACCAAATAATTTCTTTGTATTTTTACTGGAGGATTCGGCTAATAGTTGCTGTTTTGTAAAAGCCAACTGATAGCCTTTTGCTTTAAAACCATCAATAAGATTTTGCTCGTCTTTGCGCTTCGAGCCTTTAGTAGACTGAGGATAAAAATAGGCTGATCCTCCACCTAAAATAACATCAGCACCACTGGCTAGTAATTGATCAGCAATATATTGCTTATCTGCCCTACGACGTGTATGTGCAACTACGGCTGCTGGAGTTGCATCTTCAAGTTCGGCATCTGACACGATCCCTACGGACATTCTCGTATTGCGCTTAATCAGTTCAGCGATGGTCTCAACCTTAGGATGCGATAAATTATCGGTGGCTCGGGAAACATACAATCCCATTGCATTAACAGCTGTTTTATGTCCAGTTGTGTAGGCACTCATTGAATTTGCCGAATCCGTAATGAGGGAGTCTGAACCGGAGGTTCCTATCATGGCCGTACTCGGCATGTCATCAAATGCCAACCTACCCTGATACTTGCCCTCGGTTATGCCTTTAGATAAAACTCTGGCGGCGGTTCGATTGGCGATCGTCATACCATCACCAACAAAAAGAATGACATTTTTGACCTTACGAGGGCCGCTAGCATATACATCCCAACTCACTTGAAGACGTTCTTGTGGGGCGGATGCTATCAATTGATATTTACCAGCCTTTGAGATCTGTACATCGCGAAAAACCAATGAACTTCCTTTGCCATTCTCATTAGCAATAAATTCTGGTTTCACCGTGACCAGTGCGTTGATTGGCTTGCCGTTCAGCTCAAGAATGACATCATTCTGATTGACAACAGAATTGAATTCAACCTTGATGTCAAACTTGGAGCCAGCCAAAATATTAGCCTGATCTATGGGGTAGATTGCAGCCGCATGGACAATGCCTGTAACCAAACAAAATAACGCGATGAAATGAAGCTTAAGCAATTGGATTAATTTCATGATGATTTCAAGAGATGGAAAAGGTCAATATTCACTATCAATCAAAATGATGACATCTTGATGACTCAAGCTCAAGACACCTAAAGTGCCGCTTTTTTACTTGCAACCTGCAATTTACCGCTTTTGACTGCTTTTTTAAAAACCTCAAAATCGCTCTGATTTTGTTTGGCATAGGACTTCGCGAAAGAATATAAGGCATTCCCAAACTCTTGTGATTCTCCGCAATATCCAGAGATCATTGCAGCATCACCGGAACGCGCATGACCCAAAGCTAAGGCCCAACCGTACAGTCTTGCGTAGTCAGGAAAGTTTTTTAAGGAAACCCCTTCTGCACCGATATCTAAGCCACCTTTCATATCTCTGAGCTGACGCATATAAAAACCTTCACCGCGATTGATATCAAACTGCACCAGCCCAAAATTCAAAAAGATGTCAGGTGCCCCTTGGAGAAGTCTTTGACCAGCAACAACACGATGACCCATGTCTCGAAAAATCGATTTGCCGAGATAAGGACTCAATACAGATTTTTGAGCCTCTTTGTATTGCAAAAATAAGGGGTCGTGCTCGCTATCGCCCTCAAAATAAAACAGCATACAGTTTGTGCCTACGCTACCAACGCCTACTACTTTTCTAACATAGTCTTTTAATGTGTAGCGCTCAAATAATACTTTTCGGTCCGCTAGTAAAGTACTCGCATAATTCATGAGGGCTTTATCAATCAGAGTCTGCAATGGCACACCATATGCCTCTTCCTTGAAGTGTTCAATAAGAGGTGGTTTATTAATGATCTTGCGGTTCTTGCCAACAAGTGTTGTGAGCTTTTGCAACACTTGAATATTATTCTGACCTTTACACTCCTTTAGATAGGCATCAATTTTCTTTTGATGCTCCTTGCTGAAATGTTTGCGAATTTGTTGTTCACCAATAAATTCTTGCGCTAACTCGAGATACGGCATATTTGCATACCTAGCCATTTGCTTTTGATACTCCGAGCAAATTCGATAAACCAGCTGTTTGCCTAGTGCTTTATCGCCACCGGCACTTTCACATGCAATCAATGCGCTTGCTACAAGCCTCTTTAAATCCCACTCCCAACTTCCGGGCAAAGTTTCATCAAAATCATTAATACCGAAAACTAGTCTGTGCTCAGCAGTACCGAAGAGTCCAAAATTAGAAACATGCATGTCACCGCACAGCTGGACAATAATATTGGTTGTCGGTTGATTGGCTAAATCCTGAGCCATGATTGCAGCCCCACCTCGATAAAATGCGAATGGCGACTGCAGCATTCTTCTGTAGCGAATAGGAATGAGCGATTGAATGCGAGTTTTGGCTTGTTCTTCAAGAATGGTTATCGGGTCAATTCGAATTTTGGGGGGTGTATAAATTCCCTGCTCAGCGAAACTAACCTTTTTGCGCAATGCCTTCCCATCCGCAATGCGTCTTCTAATGGTAGGTCGCCCTTTAGCGAAGGACTCTACAGATCGCAATACAGCATATTTAGGTTTTTTATCGGCAGGCATTCATGCAATCACTCATTAGGATCGCATCATTTTAATGCCTATGTAGTCCTGCTGGAGTTTTTAAGAATTAAGGTAGTTCAACTTCTTCTGGATGCCAGCAGGCAAGGTAGAAAACCAAACCTTATCTTGCCCCACTGATGGAAGGATTTGGCCATACTCAATCATTTGGCAAGGGGCTATCTCATCAATGTAAGCCCAGATCTGGTGGCTGGCTAACTTAGTGGTAGTTTGTAGGGCAATCTCAATCTCAACCAATAATTGTTTTTTGGTTTGCTCGCTTCTTCCAGATCGAATTTGACCATTCAAAAAAATGTGCGGCTCCTCTAGCAATACACCGCCAATAAAACAGTCATGGAGGTCTAACTCTTTAAAAATCACTTGCGCAAAATAGGCTTCTGCACCAGTGACTTCTGCATGAATTTTAGTAATAGCGCGGGCAATCGCAAACTTCTCATGAGTTCCGAATGATAGACCTGCAGAGTAGACGCTATACGTTGCCATAACTACACATTATTTAGGGACGCTTGCTTGCTGGTGGATTGCTAGCAGATGATCTTTGACTTGTAAGTGATCAAGACTATCAAGAGGCAGATCCAGAAGCAATTCAATACGGTTGCGTAGACCAATCTCAACCTTTCTAAAGGCATCCCAGATTTCTTCTTCACTCCCCGCTGCAGCCGCAGGATCCGGAAACCCCCAATGAGCTGTTGCTGGGTGACCAGCCCAATAGGGGCATTCTTCTCCAGCAGCAGAATCACAAACGGTGATGATGAAATTCATATGGGGGGCATCTTCCCTCCCATACTCATCCCAACTTTTACTGCGAACTAATGTTAAGGGGTAACCAATCTCTTTAATGATTTTTAAAGCTACGGGATGAATAAATCCTGCAGGCTTTGAACCAGCAGAATAGCCAATAAAACGACCATGGCTTAATGTAGTAGCTAAAGCCTCCGCAAGAATTGATCTAGCAGAATTACCTGTACATATGAAAAGAATATTAAAAGGCTTGTTCATGCGCTCTTCATTTGGCAGTTAAACAATCTCATCAAGACCAAGTGAGTATTTTTTTTCTACTAGAAATTTCCTAGCGATTTGATCCTCAACCACCACATCTCTAGAGTGCATGATTGGGGCACCTGCACCCTGTTGCAAGTCTTGGGTTTCATTACGAAATACTTTAGCCAAATACTCATTGATATTGTGGTCCATAGACACCCCTGAAAAGTAGCCAATAGGTTGATCCTAAATGGGCTTTATTTCAGATTTATTAAAGGTATAAGGGGTGCCTAAGGCTCATCAAAGCGTATAGCAAACTCCAATTAGCTTCCAAGTCGATGATTAATATAGCGTTTTGCGTAATTTAAGCGCGCCTCGTACCATGCATGCCAAATCATAGATAGCGTATTTTTCATTTTGTATCCTTGTGGTGAAAGATGAGTTTAGGAAAAATCATTTTGCGAAGTCTCATGGAAATATTGCCCTTCTATTGTTCGCCATAAAGATGACAAGGCGGAGGCGAATTGATGACGGATTGAAGTCCCTGCGATAAACTGAATTGGTCAATACTTAGGAAATAAATGATGAGTAACTGGGATTTGTATTGCAACATTGCTTTACGACTGGGTCTGGCATTGTTTGTTGGTGCTGTGTTAGGCCTCAATCGATGGTTACACCATAAATCTGCGGGTATGCGTACCCATTCCTTAGTCTCTATCGGTTCGGCGATGGCGGTAATGCTAATTAGCGACTTTGTAAATGATGATGCGCAATCGGTTAGTCGCGTCTTGCAGGGATTAATTACTGGTCTTGGATTTTTAGGTGCCGGCGTCATTATTCATGAGCAAAGTTCCCAAAAAATTCATGGTCTAACCACCGCCGCAAGCTTATGGGCATGCGCCCTCATTGGGGCTGCTTTTGGAGCCGGAAAATTCGCTTTAGGGCTACTAACCTTAGGGGCAATCTTGCTCACCTTGTTTATAGGGGGTCCCTTGGAAAGGCTTTTAGCAAGGCTGACTGGTATCAAACGGGGGTCGGAAATTTCAGGTGATCCGGACTAAAACCCACCAAAACACTCAAAAAAGCAGGTTTTGTCATATTTGTTTGCTAGGATTGTGAATCCTAAGGACCATAAGTCAAAGCTATGAGCAATTATCGATACGAAGACGCAGTAAAACAATTGCAAGAATCTGGTGCCATTGGGCTTGTAGACCTGAAAAATCTACCCCATGATGATCTCGTAGAGTTGTTCGAGGAGATCAAAGTATGGTGTTTATACGCCAGCGGAAAGCCTGAAAAACTCCCAAAAGAGTCTAAGAAAAAGAAGAAAAAGAAGAAAGACTGAGCTTAATTGCCCAGTCTTTCCCTCGGAATGCGCAGCATGAATGTGCTGCCTTTTCCGGGGGTACTTTCAATCATGAGTTGAGCCTGATGTCGACTGGCAATATGCTTCACAATCGCCAATCCCAGCCCTGTACCACCCGTATCTCTGGAGCGACTTCTATCTACCCTGTAAAAACGCTCTGTCAGCCTAGATAAATGCTCAGACGCAATACCTGGACCAGTGTCTGAAACAGCAAACTCACCTTGACCTTGGTGATTCACAGACCATTTGACATTGATCTTCCCTCCGTCTGGAGTGTAACGAATTGCATTGGAAACTAAATTGCTAAAAGCAGAGAGAATTTCCCGCTCATCTCCCAAAATATTCTGGGTAGAGTCAATCTCAAAACTAAATTGATGCTTACCTTTTGATAGAGCTTCAGCATCATTTCTCAATAAAGCCATGAGCGTTTCACTTTTGACAACATTTGTTACAGCCGGCTGTGTGTTGGCTTCTAGGTTGGCAAGTGTTAGTAAATCTTCTACCAAGCTCTTCATGCGTTGAGCTTGCGACATCATCATTTCAAAATATTGATCACGCTGCTCCTTTGCCAACTCCAGTGACTGAACCGTCTCTAGGAAACCCATCAATACTGTAATTGGCGTACGCATTTCGTGGGATACGTTAGCCACGAAATCTCTGCGCATTGCATCAGCCTTCTGGAGGTCTGTGACATTTTGAATCAGAAGGAGATGGCGATTTTGTCCAAATGGGAATGCTTGCATCATCAGACTCAAACTGCTATCTGGTCCCATGCGCTCGATCAATAGCGGCTCGTCAAAATGGCGTCTATTGAGATAGTGAATAAACTCAGGGCGGCGTATTAAGAAATTGATACGCTGCATCGCGTCACGCTTAAAAATCAGACCAAAAAAATGCTCTGCAATGCTATTGCACCATTCAATCTGATCATTTTCATCGAGCATCACAATGCCATTAGGCGATGCTTGAAAAGCCTCGATAAAATGATCATGCTGTTGTTCAATCTGACTCATTCTCTGCTTCAGATTTTTAATTAAACGCTGAAGTCTAAAAAATATTTCTTCCCATAAGCCGCTAGGTAATGGCATATTTTCTAAAGAGTCATTCTGAATATATCTGCCCAAACGAGCAAGATTGACATAGGAATAGATCAAGGGGATGGATAAGATAAAAATCCCCGCGGCAATAGCCCACTCATTGCCCCAATTAGCCAGGACAATAAATGAGACGATAAAAGCAACGCAAATGATGAGAATGAAGCGTGATAAGGCTGAAATCATGCTGCAATCTTAGACCATTCTTTCAGAATACCTCAGAATGCAATAAATCGGTCGCTCAATCTTAGGACTGATTGGGAGTTTTGGTAATCCTGTAGCCGCTACCCCGGACAGTTTCTATATAGCGATCACAATCAAATGGGGCAAGAGCTGCTCTGAGTCTTTTTATGTGGACATCGACAGTTCTTTCCTCGATATAGACCTCATTTCCCCATACATTATCTAGAAGATTTGTGCGTGAATGAACTCGCTCAGGGTTACTCATAAAGAACTGCAAAAGACGGTATTCGGTTGGCCCCAAGGAAATTGACTTTGGCTCAGAACTGGGCCAAATTGCCAATACTCGATGGGAGCTAGGATCTAGCTTTAAAGGGCCTATCGTTAATGGCCCTGTATCCTCAACTGGTGTTTGGCGGCGCAATAAAGCCCTAACCCTGGCAACGAGCTCTTTTGGTGAAAAGGGCTTTGTTACATAATCATCAGCACCAGAATCAAGACCCATGACTTTATCCGCCTCTTCGCTCTTGGCAGTAAGCATGAGAATAGGTAGCCCCCTAGTTTTTTCATTAGCGCGCAATTCTTTGGCAAATTGCACGCCTGATTTACCCGGAAGCATCCAATCCAAGATGATCAAGCTTGGCAAACGATCTTTCATTAAATTCAAGGCAAGATCGGCTTGCATCGCCTTTTCAACTTCGTATCCAGCATGAGTTAAGTTGATAGCAATTAACTCTGAAATTGATGGCTCATCTTCTACTACAAGTATTCGGTGAGTCATATTCGGCAAGCTTTACTTTGTTGCTTCGCGCACCAAATCTTCGTGCGGAATATGTCGAACATCAGAACCTTTAGCAATGTAGATGACGAATTCAGCAATATTTTTTGCATGATCACCAATACGTTCAATCGCTTTAGCAATTGTTAACATATCGAGACCAATGGAAATGATGTGCGGATCCTCAGACATATAGGTAATGAGCTTGCGAACAAATCCACGGAACTCCTCATCAATCTGTCGATCTTCAGCAACCACTTCAGCAGCTGCAACAGTGTCTAAGCGAGCGAATGCATCAAGACTGCGACGTAACAGATTAATGGCCATTTGGCCCGATAGACGAATCTCAGCAACGTTGATATTGTGAGTCGCACCAGATTCAATGAGACGCTTTGTACGCTTTGCAACGCGCTCAGCTTCATCGCCAGCTCGCTCTAAATTGGTAATTGCCTTTGATACAGCCATGACCAAGCGTAGATCGCGTGCAGTAGGCTGACGTCGAGCAATGACCTCTGTACATGCTAAGTCAATCTGAATTTCAAGATCATTTACAAGTTTTTCATTTTCAATCACTACATTGCAAGTCTCGATATCCATTTGAGTGAATGCACGCATTGCAGTGGCAATCTGAGATTCAACTAGACCACCCATTTCTAGCAATCGGCTAGAGAGTGAATTCAGATCAGCGTCAAATTGTGATGATAGGTGTTTATCTGGCATATTCATCTCCCGATTAACCGAAGCGGCCGGTTATATAGTCTTCTGTTTCTTTGCGCTTAGGTTTAATAAATATTTCATCAGTTTTACCATATTCAACCAAGCTTCCGAGATACATGTAAGCAGTGTAATCGGATACGCGAGCCGCTTGCTGCATATTATGAGTAACGATTGCAATGGTGTACTCATGCTTTAGTTCGTTAATGAGTTCCTCAATTTTGCCGGTAGAGATTGGATCTAAGGCTGAAGTAGGCTCATCCAAGAGAATGATAGATGGCTTTACTGCAACACCACGTGCGATACATAGACGCTGCTGCTGACCACCCGATAGCGATAAACCACTTTGATTTAACTTATCCTTAGCCTCAGTCCACAAGGCAGCCTTATTGAGGGCCCATTCAACCCTCTCATCCATTTCTGAACGAGACAGCTTTTCATAAAGACGCACACCAAAGGCGATGTTTTCATAGATAGACATCGGGAATGGAGTTGGCTTTTGGAAAACCATACCAATACGTGAACGCAAGAGGTTCAAGTCTTGACCCGGCTCGAGAATATTTTGGCCGTAGAAATTGATTTCACCTTCGGCACGTTGACCTGGGTAGAGGTCATACATACGGTTGAGGGTCCGCAACAGGGTTGATTTACCGCAGCCAGATGGCCCAATAAAAGCAGTAACCTTGCCCTGCTCAATATCCAGATTGATATTCTTTAGGCCTTGAAATGCGCCGTAAAAGAAATTTAGGTTTCTTACTTCAAGGGCATTGACAGCTTTTTGCCCTCCATTTTGATTAGTTGCTTCCACGCTACCCCCTTGACTATCAATCTTGTTTAAGTCGAACATTGTTTTCATGTTGCTCATCATCCTTGCACCTTCTCACGGAATACGACACGCGCCAGAATATTGAGACCTAGCACGGCAAATGTAATGAGAAGCGCTCCACCCCAGGCTAATTCAACCCAGTTATCGTATGGGCTCATTGCAAATTGGAAGATCACCACAGGCAAGTTAGCCATTGGCGCATTCATATTGGTAGAGAAAAATTGGTTATTCAGCGCGGTAAATAACAATGGCGCTGTCTCACCGCTCACACGAGCTAGCGCAAGCAAAATACCAGTCATGACACCACTCTGCGCTACTCTCAAAGTGATCATGAAAGCAACTTTCCACTTTGGGGTACCCAGAGCATAAGCTGCTTCACGCAAACTACCAGGTACCAAGCGCAACATATTTTCCGTTGTTCGAACCACTACTGGTATTGCAATGAGTGAGAGCGCAATGGTGCCAGCCCAACCAGAAAAGTGTTTGGCTTGAGCAACCACAAAAGCGTACACAAACAAACCGATCACAATAGATGGGGCAGATAGCATGATGTCGGTAACAAAACGGGTTATAGCTGCTACCTTGCTGCGATCGCCGTACTCAGAAAGATAAAGGCCTGCAAGCACACCAATTGGTGTACTAATTAAAGTACAAAAACCCACCAATAGAAGGCTTCCAACAATAGCGTTAGCCAAACCGCCGCCATCAGATCCTGGGGCTGGAGTTCTGTGCGTAAAGAGCGACAAATCAATCGCTGAAAAACCCTTAATGACCAAAACACTCAAAATCCAAAGCAAGAAGACCATTCCCAAAAGCATGGCCCCCATAGAGAGAGTTAAACCAATTTTGTTGGCACGTTTGCGCTTAGCAAAAATGGATGCATCAATATTAGAAGTATTGTTCATGTTTTCAGACCCTGCTTCTTCTCCATATTATTTAGCATCCACTTAGCACATGCCAACACAATGAAGGTAATAATAAAAAGCGCCAATCCCAAAGCAAATAAGGAAGATAAATGGTTACCAGCCTCAGCCTCGCCAAACTCGTTAGCTAAGGTAGAGGCAATTGATGTACCTGGAGCAAATAAGGATGCAGAGAGGCGATGTGCATTACCAATCACGAAGGTAACAGCCATTGTTTCACCAAGTGCACGCCCTAATCCCAACATCACTCCACCGATCACACCAGCCTTTGTATAAGGAAGCACGACATTTTTGACTACTTCCCAGGTTGTGCAACCAATACCATAAGCAGACTCTTTTAATACCGGCGGAACAATTTCAAAAACGTCACGCATAACTGAAGCTATGAAGGGAAGAAT
>Ga0208386_1000364_pt1 | contig 12897 bp, 16 predicted proteins | sample CryBogCBH16Oct07_FD_185510 | JGI IMG/M metagenome (GOLD analysis project Ga0208386, IMG submission 185510) | Freshwater microbial communities from Crystal Bog, Wisconsin, USA - CBH16Oct07 (SPAdes) | ecosystem: Environmental > Aquatic > Freshwater > Lake | place: Crystal Bog, Wisconsin, USA...
AAGGTCTTCAAAATCTCTTTAATCTCAGCTAGCTCTTGCTTTAGTTCTTCGTGGTCGGTTTTAAGAATGTGATGTTCGGATAACATCTTTTTATCCAGCTTAATTTCTCTGCGTAGCTCTTTCAGAATTCGTTTAACATCGATAATAATGTCGTGAGCTTCTTGATCAATTTTTAGATCTTTAAGAGCGTGCTTTCTATCTCTCTCGTCAGATCTATTTGCTGACATAAGAATGAGAGGAGTAGCATAAGCTGCTTCAAACGACAGAAACAGATTTAGCAAAATAAAAGGATATGGATCAAAATTAAAAAGGTGATTAACATTAAAGATTATCCAAAACGTCAGAATAGTTGATTGTATAATAATGAATGTCCATGAACCAATAAACTCAGCAATTTTGTCAGCCAATTTTATACTAAAAACTTTGAGTGGTTTGTTCATATAACTACTTATTTTTGATAATTAGCACATATGGATTTTGATCGTCTTTTTGAAAAAGTTATTAGTAACGAAACAGAAGCTGAACAAGCGTTTGAAGAGTTTTTAACAAAGCGTCTAGCTGGAGCTGAAAAGATTCAAGCAATGACTGAAAAGAAGGGTGGCTATAGTACTCTTACTGCTATTCACTATAAAGCTAAACTAAAGCCTTATGCTGAGTCTGAAAAGTGGTCAGACAAAGAAAACAAAGAAGAGCACTATAAGTCTAAAGCAAAAGAAGTTTACGAGAAGCTTAAAGATTTAGATTCTCTTTCTCAAAAGCAGTTCCAAGCTCTTATGGGTGAACTCGAAGTTTGGGGCGAAGTCTATATTAGAGCTACAAAGCCAAACAGCATTAAGTTAGTTTAATGTTGTGCTGTCCTCATATCCATTGTAGGATATAAACAATGAGGACATACATGATGCATAAATTTAAACCAGTTGCTACAAAATCAAAGCCTGCTCCAAAGTATGTTTTGCAACGCTGGTCTGGTGAAGCTTGGTATGATACTATGTGTTCCCCCTATAGCTCTATGAGCGAAGTTAATGAGCATCTTAAGGAATACTGGTGGCATTATACTGATAACAATCCTTATAGAATTCAAGACTATAAACCTAAAAAAGCTGCTGTACAGCGCTCTATAAAGTCTCTTAAAAATTGGAACTCGGATGATGAGATGGTAATAAGTTATGGAAAGTAAAGAAGATTTGAAATGGTATCAAGATTACCGTAGACATGTTTTAAAGATAGAGAAACCATACAAACCGTATTTTAAACAGAAGTATGATAACAAAAGAAATAATCAAACAAATAGCAGGAGCAGGAATGACCATATCGTTTATGATGTGTTACGTTCCTCAAATCATAAGAATTATTAAATTTAAAAGATCGACAGATATTTCTCCTGTTATGATCTTTTTAGGGTTAGCGGGATATACATTCGGTTTGATATATATGGCATGCACGGCTTTTGGAATTTGGTGGTTCCTTAACTACACTACTGGCATCTTTACTTCTCTCGTTCTTCTTCACTTTTGGTACAAACACAAAAACGATAAAAATGACAAACCTAGACATAGAAAAAATTGGAACAGACATCGTCATAGCTTACGAAAATTCTCAAGGTCGAAGTAGCTTTAGACCAAAGTTTAAAGGATGTGGTTGGGACGTTTGTTTTGGTAACGACAAAGAGACTCGTTATATTGAAATTAAAACAACTCGTTCTAAAAAGCTAACAGGACGATGGCTTGAAAAAGCTGGTCACAATCAACTGCAAATTAATCCAGACTTCTATGTTTATGGTGTAACAAACATTAAAGATGATGGAACAGGTATTTTGACAATCTATACTGCTGCTGACATAACGATTGAAGAAGACATCAAATACGTTTTAAAATTTAAAAAGTAGTAGATTAACTGTATTGTTATAATAAAATAACTAAATGGACAAATTCGTTATCTTTCATATTGATGGTGGCTGCGGTAAGAACATTGCTGCTACAGCTGTTGTAAAGTCAATTAAAGCTCATTATCCTGAACACAAACTTATAGTAGTTTGTGCATGGCCTGAAGTTTTCATTCATAATCCAAACATTCATAGGGTTTATAAGTTTGGTAACATTCCTTATTTTTACGATGATTATATTGACAAGAAGGATTCTGTAATTCTTCGTATGGAGCCTTATCACAGTGGAGATCTTCTCTATAAGAAGAAGTCTCTCACAGAAATTTGGTGCGATGTACTAAACATTCCTTGTGTTGATACAAAGCCTGAAATCTTCTTAACAGAGCGAGAGCTTTTGTTTGCTCAAAACAAATTGCAAAAGGATGGTCCAATTTTGATAGTACAATCATCTGGTGGAGCTGAACAACAAGGACATCCTTATTCGTGGTCTCGAGATCTTCCTCCAGCTTTTGCTCAAGATGTTGTTAATTCTGTTAAAGATAAGTTTTCAAAAGTACTTCATATTCGTAGAGAAAACCAACCAGCAATTGAAGGAACAATTCACATATCCGACAGCTTTAGAAACTTGTTCTGTTATATATCTCTGTCTGATAAAATTCTTGCTATCGATTCGTTTGCTCAGCATGCAGCTGCAGCTTTTAACAAGAAAGCAACAGTTGGCTGGATTTCTAACTCTCCTATTGTATTCGGCCATACAATACACGACAACATTGTAGCAACTGGCGTTGAATCATTTAGGCATAGAATAGACTCATATCTCGAAGAAGACGATTGGACTGGTGGTAGATTTCATGAATGTCCGTATGATAATATCGGCACTATGTTTAACAAAGAGCAATTTATTGAATCTATTCTAGGAACAAAGGGTGGAGAAAACCTTTTTGAAATTGCACCTCAACCAGTTATTAATTTTTAAATTATGATATTCTTTAACTCCTCAATGCCTCGTAGTATGAGCACTCTTATGCAGTGCATTCTCAATCAGAATCCTGAAATTTGCGCTACACCTACTGACCCAGTTCTTGAGTATCTTTATGGTGCTCGAATGAACTTTACAAACACACCTGAAGTAAAAGCAATGGATTCTAACCTAGCTCTAAAGACCTGGCGTGGATTCTGTAAGGGTGGCTTACTAGGTTATGCTGCAGAGTATACTGATAAGTCAAATCTTTGCATCAAGACTCGAGGTGGTACTATCCACTATAAATGGTTTGAAACGTTTATGGGTGAAAAACCTAAGATGATTTGTATGGTGAGAAATTTAAAGAGCGTCTTTTCATCTATGGAAAAGCTCTATAGAAAGAATCAAGAGTCTCATCAAGCTATACAAAACCACGCAGAGATGAAAGGTACAAGTACAGCAAAAAGAATTGATGCTTGGGTAGCAGGACCTCCAGTAGGCTTGGCTCTTGAAAGACTTCAACAAACATTTTTAGAAGGTATTAATAAAGAGGTGCTTTATATTAGAGCTGAAGATCTTACATCATATCCAGACAGAGAGATGAATAAAGTATACGAGTATCTAAATCTTAATCCATACAAGCATGACTTTCAAAACGTCGAGCAAACTATTAAGGAAGATGATTCTGTTTACGGTCTAACATCCGATCTTCACACAATTCGTAAGTCCGTTCAGCCTCTTACACCTGATTATAATCAAATTCTTGGTAAGCAAGTTTGCGATTGGATTGATAGTAACTTTGCTTGGTATCAACAAGGTTTCGGTTATACTAAATAAAACATTTGTAAATTGTTTCAATAAGATTAACAGCCATGTTTAATGACATCAAAGAAGTTTTATGCATTTCAAAAGATATCAATGCTAAAATTGAAGAATTGGCTGCTCGTATTGATCAAGAATATAACGATAAACAAAATTTACATATATTAGCATTACTGGATGGTAGTTTTGTTTTTGTAGCTGATCTTGTTAGAACATTGCAACATGGAGTTTATGTTGAGTTTGTTAGAGCAAAAAGTTACAAAGGAACTCAATCAACAGGAGTAGTTTCTCTCGATGAACATTTTGATCCTTCAATTTTTAAGAACAAACACGTTTTAATTGTTGATGATATTTTGGACACAGGCTTGACTTTGAGTACAGTCAAAGAGATTATTGAATCTTCTGAAGCTTTGTCTGTTGCTACATGCGTACTTCTTGACAAACAGACAGACAAAAGAATAAACAATTTTCAAGCTGATTTTGTCTGTTTGGACATACCTGACAAGTTTGTCGTCGGATATGGATTGGACTACGAAGGCAAATATAGAGATCTTCCGTATATTGGTGTTTTGCACGAAAGAGTTTATTCTTAAAATATATCGTTGTCGTGTCGACGAAGTGCCTTTATAGTCTTAAATATATTAACGACATTGTCCAAGAGTCAATGTTTGATCTTTGAAAATTTTAGCTGGTTGTAACTGCGGTTGTATTTGACCGACCGCAGTACGCAAAACAATTGTCAAATATTATGCCCGGTTAGTTTAATGGTAAAACGGTTGATTTGTAATCATCAAACAAGAGTTCGATTCTCTTACTGGGCTCCATTTTTTTATACGTCGGTGGTACAGTGGCTGTGCAGCAGTCTCCAAAACTGCCTTACGTAGGTTCGACTCCTACCCGGCGTGCCATTTAGGGTAGATCGCATAGCGGCAATTGCCGGAGACTGTAAATCTCCTCTCCTTGGAGTTCGAAGGTTCGAGTCCTTCTCTGCCCATATTCTAGGGTTATAAGCTTTGAGGTGAAGCAAGCGGCTTTTAACCGCTAGAGGGGAGTTCAATTCTCCCATAACCCAATAGACTACTAGAGCTATTAATTTTTAACGCAGGATGGACAAACGGTTAAGTCGTTGCGCTCATAACGCAAAGATTGAGGGTTCGATTCCCTCTCCTGCCATTTTTTCAGGACTATAACTCAGTTGGTAGAGTGGCATGTTGATAACGTGTTTGTCGTAGGTTCGAATCCTACTAGTCCTATTAAACGGAATCGTAGCTCAGCTGGTTAGAGCACCGCACTGTCACTGCGGGGGTCGAGGGTTCAAGTCCCTTCGGTTCCGCCATTTTTTATCAGGTTGTGGTGTAATAGTAGCATTATTCTCTGTGAAAGAATCGGTTTGGGTGCAAATCCCAGCCTCCTGACCATTTTGCGGTATTGGTATAATGGCCATTACGTGGCTCTTCCAAAGCTGAGACGAGAGTTCGATTCTCTCATACCGCACCATTTTTTTTTTGTCTCTTCTAAAAGATTTAGACTCGTCGCTACGAACGATGATGAGAAGGAGCGTTACCTTCAAGAGACACCATTTTACGGAAGTTTGGCCGAGCGGTTTAAGGCTGCAGTTTACTAAACTGCCGAGGCTTTATCGCCTCCGAGGGTTCGAATCCCTCAGCTTCCTTTTTACAATTTACGGAGGGATGTCGGAGCGGTTTAACGAGCTAGTCTTGAAAACTTGAAAGGTTTAAAAGCCTTCGTGGGTTCGAATCCCACTCCCTCTTCCATTTAATGCCTAGGAAGCTAATTGGCTAAGCGGAGGTCTGCAAAACCTTTAGGGGTAATACCCGTTGATCGGTTCGATTCCGATCCTAGGCTCATTTTATTAACCTAATTATTGGGGGGATTAGCTCATCTGGTAGAGCGGTAGCTTTGCAAGCTATAGGTGATCGGTTCGAGTCCGATATCCTCCATGTTTTAGCTCATGTGGCGTAATTGGCAGCCGCGTTAGACTTAGGATCTAATTTCGAAAGGAGTGGGGGTTCGAGTCCCTCCATGAGCATATTTGGGGGTGTGATGTAACGGTAGCTTGAGACCTTGCCAAGGTTTATGAGAGGGTTCGATTCCCTTCACCCCCTCCACTTTTTGTTGTTGAAAAATGTTTTTAACCAGCTATTATTTTTATATTAATGCACGGGTAGCTCAGCGGTAGAGCGGCGCACTTACACTGCGTTGGTCGGGGGTTCGATCCCCTCCTCGTGTACCATTTTATTCTAAGTATACAAATGTCACATCTCAAACAAGAAACTGTATTAGTCTTGAACAGAAACTGGCAAGCAATTAATGCTAAATCACCATCCGATGCTTTTGTGATGATGTATCAAAATACTGCTACAGCTTTAGACATTCGTGGAGAAGATTATATGCTTCCTCTCAAATGGAATGATTGGATTGAGCTGCCACATGATAATAATGCTAGCTACATTAAAACAGTTCGTGGAGATATTAAAATTCCTAAAGTAATCGTCTTGTGTGAATATGATAAAGTTCCAATGAAGAGACCAAAATTTACTCATGCAAATATTTGGGAAAGAGATAATGGCACTTGTCAATATACTAACAAGAAACTTTCTAAATCCGAAGCAAATATTGATCATATTATTCCTCGGACAAAAGGAGGAAAAACAAACTGGACAAATTGTGTAGTTTGTCACAAAGAAGTAAATTCTAGAAAAGGTCCTCGGACTCCAGAGGAAGCTGGTCTAAAACTTATTAGAAAGCCAACTATTCCGAGAGATCTACCTTCTACGTTTTATATTCGTAATAAACATAACATTACTGAATGGGAAATATTTCTCAAAGAATTTAAAAATTAAGTTGCAAAGATTTTTGAATTTAGTATAGTGTTAAAAGTACGGGGACGTATCACACCCGCCTTCTAAGCGGTCATTAAATGTGTAACTGGAGTATGTTGGTTCGATCCCAACCGTCCTCACTCTTTTAATTGAATCATGTTGTGATCCAATTCCCAATGACAATTTCGACACAACTGAACAACATTTGTTTCCGAATTAACTTCACTTATGAGGGATTCGTCAGAAAAGCTGGACAGAGGTTTTATGTGACACAACTCAACGTGTTTGTCGTATCCGCACAATTTGCAAGGTTTAGTAGTAAGATGTTTTAGCCACAATCTACACAAACCTCTTACGTGAGCATGTATAGAAGATTTATGCAATTTTTTAAGACAATCTTTTGAACGATAGTAGCCCATAGTTCTATTCTTATATGCTTCATTACTGAGTTCTTTTTCTTGCTGAAAATGAAGTTCGCACAGTCTCGACCTGTAATTTCTTACAATACTATCACACTGAGTACACTTTTTCGTTAATTTTCTTTTTGGAGAAATTCTATTTGTGTAACTAGCTGCACACGATCGAGAACAAAATTTAGGATTATTTGTATGCTGTTGACAATTTACGCAATTCGTTTAATATATTTATTATATTCGAACACATAAACAACTGTACGTTATAGGTCGCAGGTTCGATCCCTGCCCGATGTACTAATTTTTCTTGACTGTCCAGTTAAATTTTAAGATTATATAAACATGGTACAACTCCCAACTCTATACGCAAGAACAAACACAGGAGCGGTTCAGCAATGGACTATACAAGTAGAGGACAACAAATATCGCACAGAGTTTGGACAAGTGAATGGTAAGTTACAAACTACTATTTGGACATACGCTAAATCAACTAATGAAGGTCGTGCCAACGCTCGTAATGAATTCGAACAAGCTCGTTTTGAAGCTGAAGCAATCTGGAAAAAGAAAAAAGATTCAGGGTATTTTACAAGCGTATCCGATATCGATTCGTTCACGTTTGTTGAGCCAATGCTTGCAAAGAACTATGACGACTACGCTAGTAAGATTTTGTTCCCCGTCTTCGCTCAGCCAAAGCTCGATGGCATTCGCTGTATTGTAACAAAGGATGGAATGTACAGTCGTAATGGCAAAATCATTAACAGCTGTCCTCACATTCGAGAGGAGCTTCAATATGTCTTTGATCAAGCCCCGCATATGATTCTCGATGGAGAGCTCTATTGTGATAAGCTCAACAATGACTTCAATAAGATCTGTTCTCTCGTAAAGAAGACAAAGCCTACAGAAGGAGATCTTAAAGAAGCAGCAAGTGCAATTCAGTATTGGATCTATGATATTGTTAATTCTGGACTTCTCTTTGAAGATCGTATTAGCATGATTGAAAAGATAATTGATACTAGCTTGATGATCCGAAAGGTCCCTACTGGAAAGCTAAAGAACGTTGAAGAGCTCGATGAACATTACGGTGCTTGTATGGATCGTGGCTTTGAAGGCCAGATGGTACGACTCAATGGGTTTTACGAAAACAAAAGATCCAAGAGTCTTCTTAAGCGTAAAGAGTTTCAAGATAGTGAATATACAATTCTTGATGTGATCGAAGGAGAAGGAAATAAGACTGGAGTAGCTGGAGCAATGCTTTTTAAGAACGAACTTGGCATTGAGTTTAATTCAAACATTAAAGGCGATAGAGCGTATTTGAAAGAAATTTGGGACAACAAGAATGACTATATTGGCAAAGAAGCAACCGTAAAGTATTTTAATCTTACTCCTGATAACAAGCTTCCTAGGTTTCCGTATGTGATTGCTGTACGCAATTATGAATAAATAGTTTAATGACTTTTAAAGAACTTGGCGTAACAGTGTATCTCGACATGGATGGCTTGTTAGCCAATCTCTTCGATTTTGTTGCGCATTATTATTATGGTGTAGAAGATTACAAACAAGTAACTGCAGAACAAAAAAGAGACAAAAGAAAGATCTGGGCTTCTAAAAAAGAATTTTATACGCAACTTGCTAAAAAATATGATCCGAGTATTACAGAAGAAGATAGTGTGAGAGCTATTTTTGCAAATCTTCCTCCTTTTGGCAAGAATGGTGAACTTACAACAGCAATCGTACAAACAGTGCAAAAAATCGTTGGGCCTTATAATATCTGTTCGTGTCCAGCAGGTGTAGATCCTCAAGGTTGTGAACAAGGCAAAAATGAATGGATTGATAAACATCTCAATCCCAAGCCACAGCAAAGAATATTTACAAGCGTAAAAGCAAACATCGCTACAACAAACGGAGTTCCAAATATTCTTATCGATGATTATCCTCCTTACATCGAAGCTTGGAGAGCTGCTGGAGGTGAACCGATACAAATGAGAACTGATGAGTTTCATTCTGCTAGCGAATTAGAAGCTTTTCTTACAAAGGAGCTAAATTTAGCTAAAGAACGAATCGAAAAAAAACTTATGCAAAAAGAGTCTTTTGATAATATATACGAAAGTTTATTATTGAAATTTACTTTATAGACTGTATAATTACAAAAGAGCAACAAGCTCATTGATCTTTAACATTTTATTTGGGGGCGTACTGGTTTCGACTTATACTCGAAGTTTGTACAGCATGCAGTAGTTGATCTGTGGCTACTTAAAAACGGATTAAAACATAAATGCAAAGACTAAAGTCTCCGCAATCTTTGCTAAGGTAAAGAAGGCAGCAAACACAATTACAGAGTTCTGTCTCTGTAACGAAGTTGCTCCTCTCGCTATCGCAGCCTAAGGAACCAGAAGTTAATCCTATTAACACTTTTGTAAAAATAATAGGTAAGGTAGAACTTGTGATACCTTTAAAATAAGTGCAAGCGGTGGTATGTGGTCGTTAATCACACATACAGGTAGGACTATAAACATAGATAGGTTGGCGACACCTCGTTACCTGTAGTCAACGAAAGTACGAAGTCGTTCTAAGCATGTAGAAGTATAAATAGAAAAGTATAAACACAGGGGTTCGACTCCCCTCGCCTCCACCAATTTGATAGAAGTCGGCAAATTCCTCTCCACAATTGATCGCGAAAGATTGTGTGATGAAACCGGCTCATCGTAAGTTCATACAAAGCCAACACATAATGAAGGACGCTTCAAGTTGTCGGGACAAAAGAACTTACAATTAATTTAGTAGACCGGGCGGGCCTCTGTACATACAAGCTATCTCACGCCCGGTTTTTTTGTAGATAAATTGTCAATGTTGTAATAATTGCTTTAATGGCAATATCAAAAACAAGAACAACATTAGTAGAAAACTTTGGATCTCCAGCTGCAAATAAGAAAGCAGCTAAAAACCTACGAAAAGGTGGGATCAGAGCAAGAGTTAAAAGGTCTGACGCTGGAAAGAAAAGAAAATAATTTACTTAAAATAATAAGTAATCTAGTGCTTGAACCACTAGAATTAGCTATGGTGGGTGTCCTTTTCGTATTATGTTTAGGATTGTACTTTTCAGTACTTTTTGTTAAATTTATTTGTAGTCTTGTCCATTCTTTATTTGTATATTGTATGAATGGACTTTTTAGAAGAGATTGAACTTTCAATAAGCTTTGGACAAAAATTAGTAGCTTACAAAAAAGCTTGTTTACAAGAAATGCTTAGTCGTATGGACAACAACGACAAAATCCGACAGAACTATCAAGCGGACAAATCTTATATTTCTGACGTTATTGTTGGGCTCGAGCAAGGAGAAAACGTTCCTAGCCTCTACACAATTAAAAATCGTCTAACTGTTGTTGGTCAAATGTTTTTTAAAACCGAATTTAAAAGCTTAAAATCGTTGACTGTCTTGTAGCTTTATAGGACTATAAATAGATAAGAATTGATCTTTGATAGTACATTTTAAAATTTGACTAGGCGCAAGTCTGATATGCAAAAGGACTCCCGCGACAAGTGATAGCGAAGCATTCGGCCGAGTGAACGTGTAGCTTGTAAGATAAATCTCCGTGAAAGCGAATGAGGTTTTCTAGTCATCAAATTAATACTCTCTAGTTTTAGGTATAATCCTAGAGAGGGATAAGGACGAGTTGCTTGTTGGTATGTTAGTAGTCTTTATTCAAGTTAGGGGAGCCAAAAACCTATGGTAAGCTTTGATCCTAACGTATTGATTAAACACAAGCTGGACGGAAGTAGAGGCTCCATGCCTGATCTCTGTTGAGGAAAGAACAAATTCCGGAATAAAATCTTCTCAAATACCTCTTTAGTAATGCTACCAGTTGCTGGTCTCAAGTCCAGAAAGGAATCGCTATCCCTAAAATGCAGAGAGATAAAGAAAGAGTCTGATCATCTCGCCCCTATTGCCTCTGATCAAGGTAGTAGGGGTTTTTTTGTTGACAATTATTATTAATATAAGAATATAGAGAAATGGGAATGTTCGATTATGTATATTGTGAGCGTAAGCTCCCGTTAACCAAACAAATTAAAAAAGCCTTTCCTAACAAGGATTGGACAACAACAGACTTTCAAACAAAGTCTTTAGATAATACAATGTCTGCTTATTATATTAAGAAGAATGGTTATCTTTATACTGAAAAAGTAGAAGGAGAGCATGTTCGTACAATGTCTGAAGCTGAAGAAAAGAAGATTAAGAAGCAGGGTAAATTTTGCTGGCCTTATAAGTTTGTAGAGTCGAGTCGTACCTCAGTTAAAGAAGAGATTACTGATACTATTAACTTCTATGATTATAGTGAAGATGAAGAGGGTAATACCTGGGACATCGAATTTGATGCTGTATTTGTAAAAGGTAAGCTTATCTCATTAGAGCTTGTAAAGGGTGAGATTACAACTACAGCCGAAGAAAATGCAGCTAATGAAAAGAAGTGGTTAGAGCGAGCTCAAGCTTACGAAAATCATCCCTGGACTAAGACTAAGAAGATTCTTAATAAAATTACTTTTAGATACTGGTCTACAGTTTGGCAAAATGTTTCAAGAATCTTAGGAAAATGGTCTCGAGCTTTGAATAGTGCTCAATTGTGGGTACTCAAAAACATGTACTAATATGAATAGAGATTTTATACCTTTAGCAGCTTGGCTTAGTGCAATGGTTCTTGGTGGACTAATGTGGTATGGTTTGATTAGAGCTATTCTTTACTTTTTCCATTGACCTGTCCTAAGCCTGTATATACAATTAGAACATGAGCAAGATTCTTTGCATAGGTGATATTCACAATAGATGGGTAGCTGCTGAGGCTATTGCATCAAAGTATGATGATACTCATACTATTGTATTTGTTGGCGACTACTTCGATAACTTTCACGATACAGCTATTGACGCTGACCAAACAGCTCGTTGGCTGAAGGAGTCTTTGTCAAAGCCCAATCGAATTCATCTAATGGGTAATCATGATATCAATTATGATTATAAAAACGTTCGCGCAAGCGGGCAGATCTATCATTGCTCTGGATATTCTCCTGCTAAGGATGATGCTATTAATAGGATTCTGACCAATGAAGATTGGGACAAGATAAAGATAGCTCATTTCGAAAATGGCTTTTGGTTTTCGCACGCTGGATTCCATCCCTTCTGGTTTGCAAGTCCTCCTTACGGAATGGATAACGAGATTATTAACATTAAGCTCAAAAAGATTCTTAATGCTATTGAAAGCAGAGAGTATAGCAATGAGCTATGTGCTGCTGGAAAGTGCCGAGGAGGAATAAACCGAGTAGGTGGACTTCTCTGGAGAGATCATTATCAAGAACCCTATACAGGTTCATACTGGAATGATCAATCTGGTATTAAGCAAGTCTATGGTCATACTCCAATGCGCAAGGGTATTGATGTAGAGGAGACTCGAAATAAGGGACTCTGTATTGATATTGATTGTGGACTTCAACAAGTTCTTGAAATCCTAGAAGATGGTACCTATAATATCATCGATACAGGAGTAGAGAACTTTTACCAAGAATCAGAAAGAAAGTTCCAAGAGGAGCAAAAAGCATTAAAAAAGAAACAGTATGCTTCTCTTGGAGCTTATGACGGGATTTATAACTCTTTAAACAAATCATGAAAAAAGTAATTGTCCCAGAACAGAGAGAAGAAGCAAATTATTATTCTGACTTTTCAGGTCAGCCTCTTGGAGATGGTTACGAACCTCCTGTTATACTAAAGCTTGAATTCAATTATGGTTCAGATTATGATGGGTCTGAAATTACTCTACATTTGTCAGATAGAGATGTTCAACCAATTCTTGAGTTGATCAGTTCAAAACTTAATCCAGATGTTCAAAAAATCTTAAAAGTTGCATTTGAAGAAAATGATGAAGAGTATTTCAATGCCATTGAGGCAAGAGATCCTATGGAGTGTGAGCATAGGATCTCTTGTAATAATCTATA
>Ga0208386_1000371_pt1 | contig 12674 bp, 14 predicted proteins | sample CryBogCBH16Oct07_FD_185510 | JGI IMG/M metagenome (GOLD analysis project Ga0208386, IMG submission 185510) | Freshwater microbial communities from Crystal Bog, Wisconsin, USA - CBH16Oct07 (SPAdes) | ecosystem: Environmental > Aquatic > Freshwater > Lake | place: Crystal Bog, Wisconsin, USA...
GTCTATTCCTCCTATCGGCTATCACTGCGGTACCGGTCCTGTTTCTGCCGGTAAAGGCTTTTCTTCCTTTCTTCAATCTCTCCATGGTAAACTTACCTCCTTCTCTGCCGCGCAAATATTTGCTGCGTCGCCCAAATCATTCGCCCACTGTTCCTGGACGCCGGCAACGATGGATTCGGTTTGTTCCACGGTCACGAAACTCAACATACATCTCTTCATCCATGCGCCCTATATCATTAACCCATGCGCGTGGGATGATACAGCGGGCGCTGATAATAGTAGCGGGGAGCGCTTGGTTTCGCTCGTCATCAATCTCCTCCAATCAGGTGCTCGAATTGCTGCGCGCGGCGTCGTCATCCACGTCGGAAAGTCCCTGAAACTTGGTGAAAAAGAAGGACTTCGTCGTATGCGCGGGTTCTTCTGTGCGGTCCTGGATCGTGTGAAGGCATGTGAGGTGCCGTGCTGTCGCCTACTACTGGAGACTTGTGCCGGTCAGGGTACCGAAGTCGCTCATGATTTGGGCGTTTTCGGTGCCTTTATTAAAGACTTAGTAGGTGTTTACGGGTCCGAGGCGTTTGGCTGCTGTGTGGATACCTGCCACGTATTTGCCTGCGGCTACAAGATGACCGGATTGGCGGCTCTAGTAGGAGAAAAGATTGGCTGGTCGAATGTCGGTGTTATTCATCTCAACGACTCTTTGACGGCGTGTTGCGCCCATGTAGACCGGCACGCCAATATCGGAATAGGTAAAATTGGCAAGGAGGAGTTAGCTAAGTTTTGTAAAGAGGCGGCTATTTCAGCACCTGGGCTCCCCTTTGTTTTCGAGACGCCTGAGAGCGACGATGGGTCCTCCCGCGTTTCCGAAATGTCTTGGTTCGTCTCACTCTTCTAGGATCGCCTAATTCTATAGTTTTCCTTGCTTCAACACTCTCTACAATTGGTCCCACCAACGGGTCCTTTTTCAACACCATTTCCGCTCTCTTCGCAAATGCGACTGCCTCTGGATAATGTGATAGATCTCTACAGCGATATACTACAATTTGAACTTCATCCTTATCTCCTCCAGATGCTAAATGGACAATAATTTCTATAGTGACCGATGGTTTCTCTGGATGACGGATAATATAGTCAAATTCGTATCTACACGGAAAGCCAAGAATTCGTCCCATATCCGCATAATTATAACTCTCGTCCCATGTATACGTATTTTTAGAAAGAATCATACCTTGTATACTCGGCGACTGTTTCAAATCGGGAAAATACTTTTGTATACCCGCAAGTTTTCGCCTTGATTCTGGATCGTTTGGCGAATTTTCATCGTAGTCAATATACTGAAGTAAAAAAGCGTTTCTTACACCGTTTTGAACGAGAACGCAATTCACAAGTTCCTCTTCGCCGATTTTGCTTACGGCGTCTCGTAGGTGTTCCATTCTTCCTAGTATGGCGCCTGTAAAAACCTCCACTGGTTGGTTGGGGTGCTGCAGTCTCTATAGGAGTCATAATATATATATTATGATTTTTCAAATCAATAAAGCTAGCTTTTTCTTGTGGTTCTCCCTTATTATTAATTATATCTATGAATGTAAATTCAACTCCTTGAAATTTTCCACGATAAGTTGTATATTTTTTCTCAAGAAGTTTTCCTGATCTTATGCCTTCGTATGTTTCCTGTCCTACAGGAAGGGGTTTATCTAGAAATGGCGATGGCTTTCCTTTTGAATCATATCTTTTTACAAAAAAATATCGCTCACCTATTACATAGTTCCTTAAATCCGGAAGTCCACCAAGGTAAACTGGTTTAATAAGAGGATACTCCATCTTACTTATGGTAGAGATTAATAAGACCAATCAATCCGATACTGGATACAGTCATGGTTAAACCATTCTAGCGCCGCCTTGAATTCATTGTGGTCCTTTTCCGTCCAATACGTACACTCCTCATCAGAGGTCTTGACATCCGTCCACGACGGATACTTCTCTAGAAATTCGTAAACAGATACATTGGTAATATTCTTATCTTCAAAGACACATGTTGTATAGGCGTGAAAGATACCTCCACGTTGGTTCAAGAATCGCCGATGCTCCTTCGGAACTGTGAGTTTTGATAAGTCGTAAATACGCATACGAGAACCATCAGGGATATAGAAGTAAGGCTTTCCTGTGTCCGAACAAATCATCAGGTCAGCGTGAATGGTGAGATCAAAACCCATGTTGTTATGATTTATGATTATAGTTAGGTGTTTAGGTCAATTTTTTGGGATGTTATCTAAACCCATTTGTTTTTATGAATATACACCATAAATGCCGATGGATCCTGCTTTCCCTGTCTATATTGAGATTGAGAAGGGTAGTCTTATCAAATACGAATATGATAAGAAGGCTGGAAAACTTGTGGTTGACCGAATGATGCCGGCAAGCCATCCGTATCCGTTTGCCTACGGCTTTTTCCCTGGTACACTTGGTACGGATGGCGACGAACTGGACGCCCTTATTCTTAGCAATGGTGATACTATCAAAAATGATACAACGTACAATGCCTATATTATAGGAGCGCTGGTGATGGAAGATGAGCACGGAATGGACGAAAAAGTTTTATGTGTACTAGGGGAGGACTATGGGCTGATGGGTGATATTAGTATTCTTGACAAGAGTATCCAAGAGAAGATTAATACATTTTTCTCAACGTACAAGTTAAATATTCCAGGAAAGTGGTCCAAAACGTACGGATATATCAGTAAACACAAGGCGTACGATCTATATATTGAGGCACTTATTCGTTTTTCGGCAGCTACTTAAAATCTGGATTCCATTCATTGACGCCATCTTCTAGAAACTGCTTGACGAACCAGTTTTTCATCTCCTTTGACTTATAATAATAAGCGTGTCCGAAATCAATAATGTAGACTTTGCCATCCTTCTCAATAAAATTATATGGAGTAATATCAATATATTCAATACCTTCTTTGTAATATAATGTATGAATTATACTACGAATAGAGACCCAAATATACGGTGGAATAGTTTTCGGGTCCTCGCCATACTTATCCGCAATACACATTTCTTGTAGGTCCTCCATGTGAATCTCATCCTCAGATGTATCATAGACTTTCGGGGCAAATCCGTAGGATGCTGCTACATTTTGAAGCTCTACCTCATTTTCTATTGTATCAGGGCTGACCTTCTTTATAAATACCGCCATTCTACTCAATAGTAGTATTTATAAACTAGTGTTCACTTTTTTTATGTTTTAAAGTCTTTAAAAACTTGCTATATACTTTCATTGCCTTACGCATATTACGGGTCTGATTAGCGTGGTACTTTGCCCTATAATACATTGTTGACGCTGCCTGGCGTTGATACGCTTTTGGAAAGGTTTTGAGTTTCTTGACTGAATTCAGCGCCTTTTCTTCTGTGCCATATCCTAGTGTTTTAAGTCTAGGATGCCCCCTTGGATTATCATTAAATAACTGTGACATTCCTAATCATAGTTGTCAGAAAAAAATTGAGATGCTTATTTGGGTTTGTTTGAATGGTAACAATGGACGTACTTTATAACTTTATCAATGATTTCTGTAATGAGTACAATATAGATCCTAGTCACGATGTCACCCATTCACGTGATTGTGTTCGCTTTGCTGAGGCATTGATGGACCATACGTTTAGTGAGTCTGAACGGATAATGGCGCGTTACGCCGCCGCGCTTCATGACTGTGTTGACAAAAAATATGTAGATATAGAGATCGCCTCTCTACACGTCCTTCAGTTTCTAACAAGTATTGGTTGGAGTGATGAGCGGGCGGACGCGCTTCTCAGAATGGTTACTACAATGTCGTATAGTAAGTTGAAGATGGCAATGGCGGATGGAAAGCCTGTCTTTCCAGACCACGGCGTGTGGACCCGTGTTTATCACGTGGTGCGTCAAGCAGACTTGCTATGCTCCTATCACGTTCATCGGTGCTATCAGTATCAATTGCGAATTCATCCTGATTGGACCGAGGCAGAACATTGGGTTCGCGTAGAGGCAATGTTTCAGAACCGTATGTTTAAATATGTGACCGATGGCTGGTTTCAGTCGCGTGAAGCGTTGGCGCTTATTCCTCCACTCATTGAGCGAGCGAAACAGGACCTGGAGGCGCAGAATGGAGTAGCACCTGTGGGATATGGTATTTAACAGTTCTTCCACCAACGATTGGCGGATTTAGAGGATTTCCTGGCATCGCGAACAATATCAGAGTCGGGTCCTTGGGCGGTTTTGCCGCAGACCAGCAGACTGGCAACGCGTGCGTACCCCCACTGTTGTTCGGTGGCACCTGGACGGTGACCGGTGCGCCAGGCGGCGAGTCCCCTGTTATAACTGGCTTTCAGGTATTTAAGGGGGACGCCGGTCGCCTTGGCTTTTTGTTTTAATGATTTGGTCTTATTGGGGTCAATACCCATACGGCGAAATTTCCTTGTGAGTTGCTCGACGTATGACGAGGTCTTTGTCTTGACGCCTTTGTCGGTCTTGAAGCCCGTGTAGGCTCTTGGCGACCGCCAATCGATCTTGCCGAAGTGTTTGATCTCCTTATAACGCTTTGCTTTTTGGGTCTTTGAAAGACCCGCGTAATAACGAGTAGGATGGTATTTACGGGTTGCCATTGGCTCCTTAACTAGCCGGGCGATATTAGTCTCGCGGAAACATCATCAGCGATAAGATAACCGCGAAGAAGATGAGAGTATGAAAGAATAAGCCAACTGGTGTAGCCGCGCCGGCGTTGTTCGCAATCTCGGGCATAACACTGCTAAACATCCAATCTGTAATCTTATAGGTTTCAGGGTTGGCAACAAGAAAGAAGACCAGCGCACTATAAAAACTGTATTTGACTTTTAGAAGAATATTCATCTACGTAGCTTTCTTGTATTGGTCTTCGATATTCTTTTACTCCGCTTACCACCGCGAGTAAATTTAGTATGGCAACCTGGGTTGTCTATCTTTTTCGGAATATTGCGAATAACGTTGAAGAGATTTGTAAGGTAGTCGTACCATCGTTCCGCATTTACGGGTATTTCACATGTGCTAAGGCGCTCTTTCAGGCGCCCATCCTTGGCAAAGTCTGCCAAAAATTCATCAATATGCGGTTTGACATCTTCAAATGTACGGTTCTTAGAATATGTATGGTCGGCTTGTAGTTCTTCCAACTCTGCCAATTTCTTTCGTTTAAATTCGGCAGATTGAGGTGTGCCCTTAGGTCGTTCAAGTGTAATAGCATCGCTCAATCCTATACCAAGTGCACTTTTCGCTGTAATATGAATTTTTGGCTCAGGTGATTTTGCTGTGCGCGCTGGTGGTGGTGGTAGCGGCGGGGATTCATCATTCGGTGGTGGCAGTGGTGCTTCATCGTCATTATTTGATTCCGGTAATGGTAGATTATTGGTATTTGTTTGCGGTAATTCACTATAATCATCGTCGCGTTCCGGTAATCCACGTGTTTTCTCTGGTCCAAATAATCTACGAGCGCTTGCCTTATCCTCTGGTAATATTGGATGATATTGATTATTTGTATTTGTGCTATTATTCTCATATAACAGACGCTTACGCTCAGGTTTCTTCTCGTTCTCTGTGTCATCTGCCTTACTAACCGCTGGGAATCCACGGCTTTGTGTCGGTCCAAATCCAGGTCGTGGGGTGTTTATGTCTGGCATATATCGATTCGGTGCCGCATTATTGCTATTTGGAATTACTATACGGCGCTTTGTTGCCTTGGGTCGATTCTCAAGCAGTAGCTGCGCTTCATCTTCTAGAAGATTTTGTCTTGTGGGCTCAGGTGGTTGTTCCAAGTTTTCTAGCAGACCTGGTGCTGCGGGTCCTGGTAACTGCGGTAATGGTCCAGGTTGCGGTGGTAGTTGCCCTAAGTTTTCTAGCAGACCTGGTGCTGCGGGTCCTGGTAATTGCGGTAATGGTCCAGGTTGCGGCGGTAGTTGCCCTAAGTTTTCTAGCAGACCTGGTGTTGCGGGTCCTGGTAATTGCGGTGGAGGTACTGGCAGGGTGGGCTCAGGGGCTGGTAATGGTAGCGATGGTGTTGGTAATACATATGGTGCTGGTGCTGGTGCTGGTGCTGGTACAGGCGCAGGAAGAGCCAACTGCCCCTCACCACAGCATCTACGCATTAATGCCATAAGGTCATCTACCTTCTGATTTAACTCGTCAAACCGGCGTGTATAATCCTCGCCTACAACTTGTTGTACTTGTACTAAAGTGGCATACATGGTTTTAATGGAATCATCAATATATGTAAATTGCGGTCCGTAATCTACCGGTGACGGGCACCGAGGTATATCCTTAATAGCATTCAATACTTCATCAAATCGGTCAGGTAAACTTCCGCTTAAATCACTAATATTTCTACGAATGTTACCGATTCCACTGATAATTACATTGAGTTTCTCCTCAAATTTATCAACACTTTCCTTAACACCAGGCATCGTAGACTCCAATAATTCAATAATGCGTGCCGGTCTATCGCCAACCGCTTCCTTCACAATACTTAATTGAACGTTAATAGCCTTGGCAAGTGCTAAGATTGAATCCTCGTCATCATCACTCACTTTACCCACCGCTTGCTGAATCTCTTTGAGTATAACGAGTATATCTGGATTTTGTGTAAATTCTTTGATTTTATCCACCTTTTCTCCTACAGTAGCACCCTCCACCGGTGTCACGCCGTCTAATTTAGACAAAATGAGTAAAAGAAGTTTCTTTAGTTCTGCGTGATCGCCATTTTCTGCGGCGGATTCTGCGTCGCTTGCCTTCTGCACGACAGACGACTCGCTAATAACTTCTCTGAGTCTTGACTCCATCTCGGACAAACGCTCCAAAACAGACTTTATTTCAAGAGCCCTTACATCACTACTTACTGAATGCGTTGAATCAACTGATTCCCCATTTATACCAGCCTCAGCAGCCTCACCTTCGCTCTTTTCTTGTTCGCCTGTCTTTTCATCTACAGGTAAAAGTGCCATCATACTTGTCAGTGTATCCTGTACCTTCTTAATCTCCTGTATTACAGCAGAGCTATCGCAGTTAACAATCGTCGTACAATGCGAACCCGTCGCGCCTTGAGGTACACCTACAGGACCTTTCATATTTATAGGTAAGGAATCACCCTTAGGACCTGTAGGACCTGTAGGACCCGTAGGACCCGTAGCACCTGTAGCACCTGTAGGTCCAGCCGTCGCATTTGCTAGCGCAGCGGCGGCTCCAGCCTTCGAATCATACTTGCCCGCTGATTCGGTTAGGCATTTCATTTTATCTTCGGGATTTGTTACACCATCATCGCGCAGCAGTGTATCAATCTCCGCAATCATTTGAGTTTCTTTTGTACGTAGACCGTTGCCTGTACCAACACTTCCTTTACTATTTACAATACGGGCGCGCTTGAGGCATAGAATCTTACGAACCAACGGCGGATAGGGGGGTGTTCGCTTACTAACAATCCAGTTAAGGAAATCACGGATTTGATTGGGATCCAATTTTAGATTTTTATTGTTTACCGGTGTATTATTTACTCGTGTGAGGATTCCAAAATCTATTAAGGCTTCTACATCTTTAGGCGCATAACCGAGATCCGATGCTTGACGAATTTTAATCGTGTCAGGATCGTTCGCAATTGTATTACCTAATAATGTAGCCATACTCTATTATTAGGTGAATGTATTTATTTACGAATTATTCCGGGCTATGTGTTAAACTGTTCTATTTCTGCTAGATTCGCATCTCGTTGTTTTGCTACTGCTAGTTTTGTCAACTGTCGTATATATTCGGCTTTTTGGGCGTCAGACATTGCTGCGTATTTGTTTTTTATTGTTTCACTTGTCGTATTTTGCACTTTTCTTACAACATCGCGATAAATATCATAATAGTAGCTAATTGGTACGTCTAATTCATCGGCATTACGAGTAGCATTTCTTTGCTGCTTTAACCGCATTATTTCATTATAAGTTTTTGCTGGTGGGGGTACAAGGGGAGCCAGACCCTCAGGCATTACAGGAATCTTCGGACGAATTATTCGCCGAGTAAGATTTCGTCCGTTATTCGGCTTTTTATTCTTCTTTGTTTTGAAAAATCTGTTTTGTAACTTTTGAAAGGTTGTACGCTTTTCTAGAGGCTCCTGCGGTGGCATGGCTGCCCGTTGTGCCGCCGCCCATGTTTCAACCATTGTCGGCTCTTTTGGTTCATAATAATTCATATTTGTTGATGGCGGGGCTTCTGCTTTCGGCTTTTTACCCTTAAAAAAAGCGCCAAACGTCTGCGCTATAGATGGCTTCGGCATATCTAGAACAAATGATTGGTCTTCATTGACCGCTTCCTCTGCTAAGGCTATAGCTTCCGCAGCAGATTTTCCAGAGCTTCTAGCCGTTTCAAATACATCTCGGTATTTCGCATCGCGCTTTAAAGCCTCCTTTTTTTCAAACCGTGTTAATGGTTTTGTCTGTAGCTCTGGCATTGGCTCTTCGGTTCCGGTTCCAAACAAATTTGCTTCTTCTGGGGGAGCCTCATGCTGCGGCGCATTTTCTAAACGTTCCATAAATGAGCTAACAACATCAGGCTTTGCCGATGCTACAGATTCACCATTACTTTCAGAATTACTAACTGAGCGAGTAGACTCGGCATTGCTTTCAGTATTGCTAAATGTTCCGTTTATTTCAGGATTATACGATGATGTTTGTGTTGGCGAGTGCTCTGGAGTAGGTGGTGGCTCTAGAGCCGACTTCTTCATGACAGATTTTATATTATTCGCCCATTTGCGAGTAGCATTTTTACGGTTTTTATTTTTCCGTGTATTTTTTCCGCTCTTCAAGAAAAATGCCAATAACGATTTTCTAGTAAATGGTATCTGCGTAGGAGAAACCCATTTCATAGCATTTTCAACAAGTGTATAATTAGTCGTTTTATCATTTAGCCAATTTACAATAAATGGAGCCTTTGTCTCATTTGGCAAACTATAGAAGGACGCAGGAATATAAGAAGGGTTCTTTATTGCAATGCTATTACAAATAACATAATATGCTACATTAAATTGTTCTTTCTGGTTGTTATTCAAAGGGGACATTTTACGTGTAAGCAACCATCGCGGATCCTGAATATTAATAGGTACATATTGATTTTCAAATGCATTCTTTAAAAACCAATCATTAATGCTTCTCGGTGTGCCATAGTCTACGGGTTTTATAATATCTCGTTCTTTATTCAATAGATACATTAACCAAGGATGAATATCTGTTACCGCTGTTTTACTTCGGAATAAATCATAAAGTACAGTACTTTCTTGGACGTGCCCTCCATTTAACGGATAATTCCAAGTCATTCCATTATTCATTGAATAGTCGACATCATGATTTGTTACAATAGCGAGTGAATTTTCAAGCATCTCTGGGCGCTCATCGTACCCTTTCTTATCAGTAATCCATATACCGATTTTATCAAGACTCTTTGGTGTAGTCATATCTGCCATTGTAGACTCTACATTCCATTGTGTGCCTTCCAGTACATATTGAAGTTGAATAGGTGATAATTCTATTTTAGGAATAAATCGTGATAACCCATTTGCATAGGTTTCACCTAATTTCTCACAATTTCGTGACTTTAAAAATTGGCTATGAGGTCCACCTTTTTCATAGAATCCATATAATTCATTTATATCATTACGGTCTTTCGGATCTACATTTAAAAATACCCAGGACGCTTCGGTATGGTCCTTTGCGTTTTTAATAGCGGTCGCCCATTCCCTGCTAAAATCTACCTCCTCTTCGTCTGACAATGATACAACATTCAAGTCAATTGAAGTTTTATTCTTTACAGAGTGCCAAAAATAGAGCGATCGTTTATGATTTTGGACAGCGGATTCATAAGAATCAAATGTGCGATTTTTAATCGGCGGAATAGATTTCTGTCCGCACTGATTGGCAATAATTGCTTTTGCCTGTTCTAAATCAAGGGGATTCAATGAAACTGTTAATTCGGGCAGTGATATATTTGATATTGTAGATAAATCTGATTCTTCCTGTGACGGTGTCGGTGAAGATGGTGTTGGTGTTGGTGGCTCTGGAGTTGACGGGGATGGCACAGGTTGCTCGGTAGGCACAGGTTGCTCGGCAGGCACAGGTTGCTCGGCAGGCACAGGTTGCTCGGCAGGCACAGGTTGCTCGGCAGGCACAGGTTGCTCGGCAGATGGCTCGGCAGATGGCTCAGCAGACAGTAACTCTACTGTTGATGGTGTAGGTGATGATGGCTCAGACTCTGGTGGTATCGGTGGTGATGGTGGTGCTGGTGGCGCAAGCACAGTAGATTTTTTCATCATAAGTGTAAATAATTCATTAGAATTGTCGACTGCTGGCGCACTTGCCGCCGGGATTGATGCTTTTATTATTAGCGTAAACAAGCGGTCAACGTCATTTTGAATTTCAGGTTTCGGCTTCAAGTCATTTATAATCTGCTGATTAATCGCCACTGATATATCCGCCAAAGGTTTCTTTTGTATAAAATTATCAGCATACGCAGTCTGACTTCTTGCGCTTGCCGCTAACAATGTTTCCCATAAAACATACTGTACTATTTCACAATCTTTGGATAATGTAAGACTTGCGTCTGACTGACATTTCGGCAACTGTTGGAAAAACTGTGCCATATTATCTTTCAAACAACTTCCTTTGTCATCGTTCGTTAAAAATGCCTCTTTGTTAATTCCCAATGCCAATAGAATCTTCTCCTCTTCCGGTACTAGTTGATTCTTCGAATCGGTAGGATTCTTAAAATACGCTTCGCGTCGGCGATCATCCATAGGCGTAGCCGGTAGGACAAACCCCTTATTCGCCAAATAAACCGTTACAGACATTTTGTCTCCCTACTTAGGCATCTGTGGATTTTATACGGAATGAACGTTCGCTCTTTTCGTTATGGTTTAAAATGTATCTTCTTTTTCTATGCTTAGAACACAATGTCGGACACCGAGCATTCTACAATCATGAATTCCCTTAACCCGCCAGGCTTTGAGCGCCGTGCGGTCACCTTCAAGAACCAGAAGCGCGTACTTTGTAAACAGGATCAGGTTGTCCTATGGCTACAGGAATTTTACACCATTCCGGGCAATCTAGAGAAATTGCTATCGATTTTACAAGGCAAGTCCGAAATTAGCCTACGACTTGTAGATTATTTTGTTACCAATTATGCAAAAAAGATGAATACATCCTTTACCAAGGAGAATCGTCATTTTCTTGTATACTTCAACTACAAACGCGAACTAAACGCATATTCTAAGCGTCTTTTTGACCCATTTTGCCGTCGCGAGCGTATTCAGTTCGAAGCACGCGGACAAACTCCCTTTGTTACCACCGTCGGTCAGCTCAATTTCTTCCGCTGGTTTATTGAAAAGGAGATTTATGACTATGTATTAGCAAATCGTGAGGGTATTGAAAAGGATATGAATAATACACTCAAGGAGCACTATTCGCGCACAAACAGTACTTTATCTGTAGGGGCATCTGAATCTCTAACAAATAGTGTAGACTCAGGTGTATCGGCGGGTGCGGGCTCGGCGACGTCTGATATTTCTGTAGCAACTCCTGCACCTGTTGTGGCTGGTGGGGCGAAAACATCGCGTAAGAAGCGCTGCGAGCTCACAACGTCTGCGATGAAGAAGGTAAATATCCACGAGTGCGAAGTGGTTGTATCATTCAGTTAAAATATCGTGTAGAGTAGGAAGCCCGATGCGTAGTAATCCGAGCGCGCTTGTCATATTGCGCGCGTGGGCGATACGTATATGGCATTTTCTCTTATGCTCTATTGTTATCTTCGGTGCCCTTTTCTCTACAAATTTTCAAGAGTGCTTTTTTATTTTAGGTCTGCTTCTCTTTATCTTAGTCTCTCAGCGTGTATATAAGTGCTGTATATTCACTCAATACGAAAAAATGGATGGATTTCCAAGTATGTCTGAAATTATGAAGAAAATAGTATTACCCAATGATGCGTCAGTGTCACTTGAGTCCTTTGAACTTATGCTTGCTAATATATTCGTATTTATCCTTGGATTCCGTATGATATCAATAGCGGTAATACCACCAAAAATACTTTTCGCCTGATTTATTTCTTTTTAAATACCATTTCGAGCACAAAAAGTTGGCTCGGATTGCGCGCCGGCAATATCTTATACTGTCTAGGATACTGCCGAATCGAATGGAGCAGACGCACTTCGCACCAGTGTTGGTAATTCGCTTTTTCCTCCTCGCTTTTCGTTTTTGTGGTTTTCCACTCCCGTAAATTCTTATTATGCCACGCAACGCCATAACGGTCAACTCCATTCCCATCATCTATAGGGACTAGCGCAACGGGAAAATTCTCCCAAATACCCTTACGTAGTTTTAGATCTGGTGCCTTATAGTCATCTAAGATTTTCTTGATATCTGACGTATTCTTATTGTGTCGAGTGTTATTTTTGTTGGGTTTATTATTAGATTTATTCTTACGTGTCACATTCATTGCCATATTTCCCCATTTTATATTTCCTCTCATCATTGCCTGGTAAATAGGGTCATTCGCGAGTGCCGTTGCTAAATTTTTTGGCGATGGTATATCTTACAATATATGTTTATTTATTACGCCAATCGTCCTGCTTTGGTCTTAGTAGTTCATACGCTTGTAG
>Ga0208386_1000372_pt1 | contig 12617 bp, 3 predicted proteins | sample CryBogCBH16Oct07_FD_185510 | JGI IMG/M metagenome (GOLD analysis project Ga0208386, IMG submission 185510) | Freshwater microbial communities from Crystal Bog, Wisconsin, USA - CBH16Oct07 (SPAdes) | ecosystem: Environmental > Aquatic > Freshwater > Lake | place: Crystal Bog, Wisconsin, USA...
GCCACCAGCATATCCGTTGACCCATGTGAACGGAGCTCCACTACCGCCAGTACCGGCGCCGCCACCTGCACGTAAGTGTGGTGCACAATTGGCTCCACCGCCATTACCGCCATATCCGCCAGCTGCTCCGTTAGCAGTGCCAGTTACAAGATTGGGATAACTAGGACCGTTAGCCAGTGCAAATGTTGATGACGATCCGCCCCCGCCGCCCACAGTTATAGTCCCGACATAACCTGTGGATATTGGTACAGTTCCGTAGCCAACTCCACCCCCGCCTCCGCCTCCACCGCCCTCGTTTGAGCCTGGGGCTGATCCGCCACATCCACCTGCACCAACAATAAACACTGTTGCCGAGTAGCTGGTTGCTGTGGCTATTGTGCCCGAATAAGGCAGTGTGTTAGATACATTGTTTGTGTCAACAACTTTGATAGTGTAACTGTATGTGCCGGCAGTGGTCGGGTATCCGGCCACGGTTGCTGTGTTTCCAGTTGGCGTTAATGTTAGTCCAGTTGGTAATGAACCAATGTTGGACCATGATACTGCGCCCACGTTTCCGTTGGCCGTAAACAGTTGATTGAAGTAGGCTCCGGTTGTGTTTGGCCCAGTTGTGAGATTTGATGTCAAACTTACTGAATAGGTTACCACAGTGTAATTAAATGTTTGATTGGCCGATTGTCCTTCACGGTCCGTAGCAGTAACAACAAAATTGCTAGATGTGGTTCCTGCATATCCTGTAGGAGTTCCGGTTAAATTACCTGTAGAAGTCAACACCATGCCAGTAGGTACCGAGCCGCTGGCCACAGTGTAAGTTATAGTATCACCAATACTGTAAGACACATATTGGCTCAATACTGTGGTACTTGGTAAGAATTGTGTCACTGTTACATTTCCGGCTGCTGCGATAGCTGCTGAGTTCCAGATTGGGGTAGTTGCGCCCACAAGATAGTAAGGAATAGTTTGTGTTGCTGATAATCCGTACCTGTTGGTTGCCGTTATTCCAATGGTAGATGCGATATTAGAAGTATAGCCTACAGGCGTACCAACTATGGCGCCATTGACTATGCTGACGTTGGTGGGCAAACTTCCGCTGGATACAGTGTATGCGACAGTATCCCCGGATGCCAGTGTTAAATTATTAGTCAATCCATAATTTACTGGTGTGGCATAAGGGAATATCAAGTTGCCAATAGTAGCCCAAATTGGCACTTGACTAAATGTCATTGTGGTTGTACCAGACAATCCCGGAGCTACCACAACCGGAAGATTCCCATATGAGAATGTGCCAGCAATTGTGGCCACAATTTGAGTAGCGTTTGATACTGTATTTGCAGCAGTAACTCCGTTTATAAGCACCGACATTGGCGCGGTAAAGTTTGTGCCAGTGATTGTTATCTGTTGCGGAATTGACGAAAAAGCATTTTGAGTGAAATTTATGGTACCACCAGTGGAGAATTGTATATTTGAAATAGTTGGAGTGGTTGCCGATATCAGTTGTGTCCAACCAGTATTGGTATAAATTTCAAGTACCGAAAAAGTGGTGTTATATCTTATAGTGCCCAATTTGCTATTTGCCGGGCGTTGTGCAGTTGTACCAGATGGTAAAATAATACCGCCAGTCACAGTGCTGGCATCAAAACTGGCATTTGCCGTAGTGGTACCAAATGCAAGATTTCCGAATATGTTTACATTTCCTGTTACCGATATCGAATTTGCGGTAACAGAGTTGATACGGTTCCAAGCAGATTTCGCAGACGAGTACACATAGCTAATACCATTGACTACGGCAGTTTGTCCATTTGACGGTGAACTTGGAAATGACATATTAGACTATAGTTATCCATTGCCCATTTGAGTATAACTCAACTGAGTTTGTTGTTGTATTGTATCTTATTTCGCCGGCTATGGCTGTCGCCGGGCGTTGTGCAGTGGTACCATTTGGTAATACTACACCATCTGTTCTAGAACTTAAATCAATTGTATTTATTGCTGAATTTGCACCAAACGATAAGTTTCCTCCAATGTCAAGTAAGCTGGTGATTGAGTAATTGCCCGGAACCGTATTGGCCCCGGGAATTTGTACTCCTGACAGTCGTTGCCACGCAGTTTTTACAGCGGAGTATCGGTAGGGTACAGAGTTTACTACTACTAGTTGTCCGTTGATGGCGTTAGATGGAAAGCTCATGATTTTATTGAGGGATTAGTGCCGAAGTTGGTGCAGTAAAGTTTGCAGTATATCTAGCAACACCTTTGGTAATTCTTACATCATCCATGTACCCTCTAAAATAGGATCCATCATTATTATAGTTGTTGTAGTAAGTTCCAATATACAAAGTGCCAGTAGAGCCGACCGGATTTATAAAACTGTTAGTGGTGTATACCGAAGTTCCATTTGCATACATGGTAAAATTTGATCCGTAGCGCACTGCAGCCAGGTGTGTCCACTGGTTAAGGCTAAGGACTGCTGCGGCAGAATTATAGCTGTTTGGCCAGTTCCAATTGGCCGCAGTATTGGTTTCAAATGTGAGAGTGTTGTTGCTGTTGACTTGAAATCCCCAATAGGTTGCCGAGCCGCCGGTACCCAAAGTGAATATGGTGTTGTTTCCTGTGCCAGTCACATATACCCAGCACTCAACTGTAAAATCACCGCCTGACAGATCATAATAGGGCTTTGCGGGCATGGTCAAGTATCCGTTACTGCCATTGAAATACATGGCGCCGGTTCCGTATTTGACCACAGAACTTTGAGTTTGTGCATTCACAGTGACCAGCTCGCCTCTACCAGTCTGGTCCACAACTCCGGCATTATTTCCAGCCACAAGTGCTAGAGTTCCTGAGACTGCGGTGGGCGGTGCGGTGGGCACTGTGTAACTGCTGCCGGTATAAAGCAGTTGTCCCAACAAGATTCTAAAACCATGAATGTATCCTGCAAACAACCAAGTACCACTGCCGTACAACATCTGTCCCACATAGTTTACTGTACCAGCATAGAGTGGTCCAGCAACAGTGCCCGATCCCACATTTACTCCATTTAGGTAAAGAGTCATTGTGGTACCGTTGTAGGTGACAGCAGTATGATTCCAGGCATTGCTTTGGAAAGTGGCCGTGGTATTAAAGCTCACTTGCCAGGCCGAACCGTTGTTGCTGGCCAATAGAGCCATGGTACTGTTGGTACCGTTGGTTTGTAGTCGTACTGCTGAATAGCTTGATGATCCCGAATTGCCGTTCCACCAGAATATATGATTGCCGTTGCCGGTGTAAGCTGTTTGGTAAAACCATGCTTCAATGGTCCAAGAGTTGTTGCCCAATTGTGTGCCTGACACATTGGGGTAAGATAGGTAATCAGTACTGCCATTTAGATACACACTGCTGCCCATGGTAGCAGTTGAGTAAGGTGCAGTAGAAGGAGCAAACGGTGAATATGGTACAACCGAAGGTGCACTGTTGAAACTGAATGTATTTCCTCCAACTACATCAACAAATCTATTGGTTTGAGCAGTGATCATCACTGTAGTGCCCACCGATGTCAACAATGTGGTTGGCGGGGTAAATGATGCAGTGTATACTGCTTGTCCATTTACAAATCTAAAGTTGGCAATGTAAAAAGTACCGCCACTGTTGCCTATACCATTATTGTCGTATAAACCATTAAATACCGCAGTGGTGCCACCAGCAACACCATAATTGCCTGTGGTACTATTGGTTTGAACACCGTTAATAAACAATCTTATGGTTTGCGAACTGTCTTTGGTGGCTGCAAAATGATACCATGTTCCGGCCGGGTAATTGGCAGCAGTGGTCAAGCTGGTGGGATTGCTGCTGCCGTTGCCTTGCCCAAATGTAAATGCATTGCTAGTCCATTGGCAATACATACTGTTGCCATATGCACCACCACTGCCTATTGCAAAGAAATTGGTACCAGCGACTGGTAATACCCACATCTCTACACTCCACTGAAGTGTGGCGCTACTTACGTTGAAGTTGGCATTTGATGAGTAAATGTTGTTACCATTACCACCAAAATAGTAGCTCCATCCGGTATTGGTAAACGGTGTAAAAGTACCTTGTGTGGCCGATCCCGCTCGAGTCACAACGTAGGCATTTGAACTGCCATCAATAAACATATTGTTGTTGGCTGGTTGCCCACCTTGCAAAGTCAACAACGAAGTCTGAGTACCCGAGATTGCATTGATATTTGTGCCGGCACTCTGTGTTGCAGTCAGTGCCTTTGTTGGCACGGTGAAATTGCCAGTATAAACTGCCAGTCCCTTGACAATACGAACGTTTGACATATATCCTGCATAAAATTGATCGCCGTCAAAACGAGATCCAATATAAACTCCGTCTCCGTTATCACTGTAAGATGCCAAGGAGCCTGTTGCATACGAGACTCCGTTGACATATATGTTCAAGGCGCCTGCGTTGCTGACCACTGCGACATGATACCAGGTGTTGGTGTTTATGGTAATACCGCTTGTGGTATATGTTGAATAATTTGTACCTCCACCATCGCCCCAAAGAAAACTGATGGAGGTGCCACAACTAATACGATAATTGGGTACTGAAACACCGGCCTGTGACCCTTTATCAATTAAATTATTTCCTGGACTGCTAGAATAGAACCAAAGTTCAATAGTAAACGTTGGCACTGATCCGGTATTTAATGTTACGGCCGAAGAATTTGGAACGTACACTGTGCTGGTGCTTCCATCAAATATGGTGCTATAAGTGCCCGCAAACGGAACCACGGTACCGCTGGTAGGCAAATATCCAACAGCAATTGGGTTGTAATTATATGAACTTGCGTCAGATAAAAATGTTGTTGCAGAGGTATCACCATTTAACAACAATGTTGTGTACGGGAAATACAAATCATGTGCAATGGGATTTACTACCGAAGTGAGTGAAACTGATCCTATAAAACCATTTGCATCAATGGCTATGACTGCAAATGAAAAAGTTCCCACTTGCGTAGGAGCTCCGGCCAACACACCGCCTATGCCTGATATTGACAACCCAGGTGGCAAATTACCAGCAGTGCCAAATTGATAAGGAGCTGTTCCGCCACTTACTGTAAAAGATGCAGTTGCAAGAACACCTATATTCAAAGATGTAATCGAAGCGCCGCCACTGACAGTGATAGTGGGGCGAGCGGGTGCTCGATAGTGTCCACCTGCTGCTGTTAGTGCCAGTGCGCCGGCCATTAAGAAATCCCCGATCCAGCAATCATCCAGCCGTTTTGATATATGTTCACAATTGTGGCCATGCCGTAAGGACTAATAACTCTAGCATTGTTTCCAGCAAATCCACTTGTGGGCAATGTGCCGGTGTAGGTTGCGCCACTCAATATCAGTGTAACACCAGTAGCCGATGTCACAGTCACGTTACCAGTGCCGTTCAAGATAACACTTATAGTGGTTCCAATCGGGAACGGAACTGTGCTATATGCAGGTATAGTATAACTGATATTGGCGCTGGTTGTAGTATACACCTGTTGTCCCGAATCTGTTAATTGGAAAGTATAGGTACTATTAGTGCCTTGATTGTTTTGTGGTATAGTCAAATAACCAATTGGTGCGCCAACTCCAGTGTTGCCAGTTATGTTTGGGCTATTGATGTTGGCGTACACTGTGCCGTACACGTTGGCAGTTATGTTACCCAATGCGACATTGCCAATACCGTAAGGTGTTAGATATTGCGATACCTGTAAATTACCGTATGTGCTATTAAATCCGTTAATATAGGGACTACCGTTGGGCCAGAATATACCTCCAGTGCCAATGATACTGCCAGTGACCACTATGTTGCCGCTGGTGCTGATACTGCCCCCGGCTGTTATATTACCGCCAGCAACTAGATTGCCTGACGCAACAATATTACCTGATGCAGCGATATTACCGGTTGTTTCGTTACTGCTGGTTATGTTACCAGTTGTGATAGTACTAGGATTCAATATACCCGAGTAACTTGGCAGGTATGCAGCCACTTGTGGATTGTTGTAATAGGGTTGTAGAGCCGATGCACCATTGGCCCAGAACAGGCCATTGGTGGTAATGATGTTACCATAGTAGGCATTGGTGTTGGCTGCAATACTGGTCCATCCACCAGTCACATAGGCTTCCAGTGCATTTAGTGTGGTGTTGTAGCCCATTTGACCGTACAAGGGACTTGCTGGTCTTGTTCCTGTGGTCCATGATCCATTTATTAGACCCAAATTAGGAATCTGTATAGGATTGCTCAATTGATTAACTGTGATACTACCGTATGCAATTTGATTGGTTGTAACTGCATTGGCCTGTATACTGGCAGTGCCCACGCTATTGTTGTTGACCAAGATTGTGCTTACATAGAATGCCACAGTTTCAATAGTGTCACCGTTGGTAGCACCCGAGCTCAATACTACTGTGGCTCCATCAGTGGCAGTAAACTGTGTGGGATTTAATTTCACACCATTCTTATACACATCAAGATAGCCCACAGTATATGCTGGCGGGGTGAATACTGTTTGTCCGCCGGTGGCAGTAAAGTCTGTTACAGTTCTATAACTGCCTGCGGTATTGGCCATTACGGCACTGGCAGTATCCACCCAGTAGGTGCTGACTCCATCAAAGTTGTATCTGTAAACAATGTCTGTGCTGCTATCATACCACACATCGCCAATGTTGGGATTTGTGGGTGGAGTTGTACTGGTTGTTGATTTACTAAATGTTCCAGTATTGCCTGTAGCGGCCAGTGCAACAGCTCCTGCGGCAGGTACACCAGCTGTTGTAGCAAATGTGGTTATACCACCATTTGCAGTAAACACAAATCCTACCGGATTTGGTACAGTCACTGACGGTCTTGGTATTACGGCAATTGCTCCAGTTGTGGCATCTGTTGATATAGTGGCGTTACCCATCACAATACCATTGCCGCTTAGATATGCAGTGTTGAATTGACTGTATATGCTACCTATGTTGTATACATTATTTGCCGAGGCAGCTATGCTACCAGTAACAACTATGTTACCAAATGTGTTGGGTGTGCCTGAATAGCTTTGTGCAAATACTGTATTGCCAAAGAATGCATTGTTGAATTGATTGCTTGCACCACCAATGTTGACCGGAACACCCGACTGTGGTAACATATCACTTACCAATAGATTGGCACTGAACACACTGGTAGCAAATGCACTACTTGATATGTCCACCCAAATTGAATTCGTACCATCATAGGTATAACGATAAGTTATATCGTTTGTGGTGTTGTACCAAATATCGCCCACAGTTGGCACTGGCGAAGTTGGCGCCGTAGCACTGGATGTAGATCTAACACCACCAGCAATGATATTCCCAGTTGCTACAAAAGATCCTGCAGTCACAATGTTGCCAACTGAATTTAATGCTGTTGTAAACACGTTGGCAAACGGAGCATAGGTCTCGCCTAGATTAACACCGTTGTTGGCTGGCACAAGATCGCTTACCAGTAGGTTACCCGAATAATAACTGCTACCGATTGCTACACCGGTGTAGTCCACCCAGTAGTAACTTGAACCATCATAGGTGTAACGATACTGAGTATCCGATGTGGGGTTATACCATACATCACCCACTACCGGACTTGATGGAGCTGATGTGCTTGTGGTAGTGTTTACACCGCCGCCCAACACTTGCGGTGCCTGTATGGGGTTTGTGAATGTAAATGTGCTAGATCCTGGTAACGGACTAATTGCGCCCAGGTAAGCTGAATTTATGTATGCTGTGGGCATCACAGAACCAGCGGCACCTATTGATGCCTGTGATCCCGGAGTTGGATACAATGTACCATTTAAGGTACTACCAGCAAACGTTGCAGGGCCAAACGCAGCGCTTTGTGTGTCAACCCAGTAGTAACCTACCCCGTCAAAGGTCCAGGTATAAACTGCATCTGTTGCACTATTGTACCACACATCGCCTACTACTGGATTTGCGGGTGGTGTTGAGCTGGTTGTTCTTAGTGCGCCACCAGCTATAATCTGACTGGCAATAATAGCGCCATTTGATACAATACCTGCTCCGGCATTTAGATATCCGGTATATACGTTGGCAAATGGCAGTGTGGGTTCGCCTAGATTGTACATGCTGGCTATGTTTGGTGCCAGGTCACTGGTGAGCATGTTGGCAGTAAAGTAACCGGTGCCACGTATGGCTACGCTATCATAGTCAATCCAGTTTGTGTTTGTGCCGTCAAATGTGTAACGATACTTGATGTCGGTGTCGGTTTGATACCAAATATCGCCCACGGTGGGGTTGTTTGGTGGCATGGTGCTTGGGGCACTGGTACTGAGAGCACCACCAGCAATGATTTGTGGGGCAACAATCGGACTATTTACAACCAAATTGGTTTGTCCCGGCATTGCTGTTATAGTATTGTAGAATGCGTTTGTTACATAACCCGACGGTATTGGGCTGGCCTGTGTGCCCAAGCTGGCGTTTGTGCCTGGTACTGGATATAGATTGCCACTTAGAGTACTGCCCGCAAAAGCCGGAGTGGCCAACACAGGACCTTCATTGTCAATCCAGTAGGTGCTGACACCATCTGATGTGTATCGATACAGTACATCATTTGTGGTATTGTACCACACGTCGCCTACAGTGGGATTTAAGGGCGGGGTTGATGCGCTGGTACTCAATGCGCCACCGGCTATGATTTGTGTGGCAACAATAGCGCCATTGCTCACAATGCCTAGGCCTGCGTTTAAATAGCCGGTGTACACATTGGCAAATGGCAAGTATGATTCGCCTAGATTCAAATTGCCGGCCCAGGTGGGTGCTAGATCTGCAGTCAATAGATTTGCACTAAATGAGTTTGCACCTCGAACCACTGCGCTATCGTAGTCTACCCATTGATAGTTGGCGCCATCATAGGTCCAGCGATATTTTATGTCGGTGTCGGTTTGGTACCAGATGTCGCCTACCACTGGATTGGCTGGAGGATTAGTACTCAAACTTGTGGTGCTCAGTGCACCGCCGGCCACAATGGCATTGGCAATCAAGGTACCGGCAACAGTGAGTGATGTACCGCCTGAAGGTGTCAGGGCACCAACATTCAAATTGGTAACATAAGCTGACGCAAACGGACTTGCCGTGGTACCCAGTGTTGCGCCACTACCACCTGGTACCAATGGAGTATTCAGTATGTTACCACTGTAGTAGGTGGCAGCAATTGTTGAACTCTCGTTGTCAACCCAGTAATAGCCTTGTCCATCAAAAGTCCAGCGATACAGTGTGTCGTTTACAGTATTGTACCAAACGTCACCCACTGTGGGGTTGGTGGGTGCCAGTGCACTGGTTGTGCTCATTACACCGCCAGCAATAATACTTGGTGCCACTATTGGGCCTGCGCTGACTATTCCAGCCGCAGCAGTAAAATAGTTTGCATACACATTGCCAAACGGTGCGTAAGATTCGCCTAAGTTAATATTGCCGGCCCAGGTTGGCACTAGATCACTAGTCAGCAAGTTGCCAGTAAACAGTGAAGTACGTATTGCGGTACTGTCGTAGTCTACCCAGTTTGTGTTTGTGCCATCATAGGTGTAACGGTACTTGATATCGGTATCAGTTTGATACCAAATGTCACCCACCACTGGATTAGTGGGCGGTGAGTTAGATGGACTCGAGGTGCTCATGGCACCACCAGCAATAATTTGTGGTGCCACTATAGGACTTGTAAACACCACATTGGTACTGCCACTAGGTGCAGAGATATAGCCAGCGGTTAAATTGTTAAAATATGAATTTGTAAACGGTGTTGCAGCAGTACCAATTGTGGCGCCACTACCACTAGGTACCAGTGGTGTGCCAATTATGTTACCACTGTAGTAGGTGGCAGCTATGGCACTGCTTTGATAGTCAACCCAATAATAGCCTTGCCCATCAAATGTCCATGTATATGTGGTATCGTTTGTGGTGTTATACCATACGTCGCCCACTGTGGGATTGACCGGAGCGGTTGCACTGGTGGTTGTTAATGCACCACCAGCAACTATCTTTTTGGCGTATATAGTGTCGCCAGATGTAATGGCACCATTGGCCACCACGGATTGAACATAAAGATTGTTAAATGGAGTTGCTGCTTGGCCCAAGTTAACTGTGCCCACAGCCGGCACTAGGTCACTGGCCAATAAATTACCAGTGTATAACTGAGCACCAACCACAGTTCCAGCATAGTCAACCCAATTGGTGTTTGTACCATCGTTGGTATATCTATACCAAACATCGGTTGCAGTATTGTACCATATATCGCCCACAGTGGGATTTGTTGGTGCAGTAGGACTCGAAGTTGATAATACTCCGGGAGCACTGATAGGATTATTAAAATATACAGTATTGCTTCCAGGCGGAGCACTTATATAGCCAGCAGTCAAATTGTTAAAATATCCAGCCGGGAATGGTGCGGCTCCAGAACCAATTGTGACTCCTGATCCTGCAGGCAGTAATGGTGTTGTTAATACATTACCGCTATAGACAGATGCTCCAATTGCAGCACTCTGTGTGTCTACCCAGTAACTGCTGACTCCATCAAAGGTCCAGGTATAAACAGTATCGGTTGCAGTATTGTACCAAACATCGCCTGGGAACGGATTGGCTGGAGCAGTTGTACTCGAGGTTCTATTGACACCGCCACCGGTAATTTGTCCTACCGCAGCAATGTTGCTCACATATAAATTACCAAATGGCAATCCCAATTCGCCCAAATTAATGTTGCCTGAATAGGCCGGGGCAAAATCGTTTGTGATCAAGTTGGCACTGAATATTCCGCCCACGCCAATGGTGGGGCTTTCTACGTCAACCCAGTAGGTACTGACCCCATCGGATGTGTATCTATATAGTACATCGTTGGCAGTATTGTACCATGTGTCATTTATACCAGGATTGGCAGGAGCCACTGAGCTAGTGGTTGATTGTGCTCCATAGGCTCTGCCATTTGACCATATTATGCTGTTATTTGCAATAACATTGTTGATGTAAGCGTTGCTCCAAAAAGCAGTAGAGTCGCCTAGATTGTATGCTACGTTAGCAGTGGGTTTTAGCTCGCCAGTGACACCGACATAGCCCAAGCCCGAATAAGGTGCTAGATTACCGTAATAGATAACGGAATTAGTTCCGCCTGTACCCAGTGTGGGACTTTCTATGTCTACCCAGTAGGTGTTTGTACCGTCAAATGTGTAGCGATACAGTGTATCTGTTGCTGTATTGTACCACTCGTCGGCCACTTGTGGGTTTGTGGGCGGAGTAGCCGCACTGACCGACTTGATGGGTGCGTTGATTCCAGGCGTTCTTATCCAAGCAGATAATGCACTATTGTAAGTGTACGATATGTTGTTTACTAGTGCGGTTTGGCCGTTTGCAGGACTGCTGGGAAAGCTCATGTTTTTATCCGGTTATTATGTATTTATTAGGATATAAAAGTTCCAGATCCTGTAAATTTATGTACCCAAACAGTGTTTGGTCCCGAAGTATAGCTAGTAACTGTACCTCCCGATCCAAGTTGATACGGGCTTATGTAGCTTATTATCACCACTCCGGAACCGCCTGCATAACTACCACTACCACCGCCACCAGTGTAAGCAGTTCCTGTGCCACCACCACCTCCACCAAGGCCGCCAGCTGCACCTTGTCCACCGCCACCACCGGCGTAATAAAGTGCAGTTCCAGTGATACTGCTTTGTAAACCTGCTCCACCAGAGCCGCTAGACCCACCATAAAAGGCACCATCATTTCCCACGGCGCCGGCGCCACCGCCACCACCACCCGATACATTTCCGCCAGCCGGAATAGAGTCTCCAGCACCACCTCTATTACCTTGTCCGGCCGTACCTTGTCCATAATTTCCGCCGCTGCCATTACCCTGTGATCCACCACCCGATCCACCAGTTGCACCAGCACCTCCGTAAACGTTGGGTCCTCCAGCGCCGCCGCCAATTGCAGTAATTGATACACCAGTGCCTGTTATACTACTGTTTCCTCCACTGTACTGAACTGCTCCGCCATTACCAACTGTAACAGTAAAAGATGACAGTCTATTGATAGTGACATTTCCGGCCAAAAATCCACCGGCTCCACCACCACCATTACCACCATTGTAAGCACCACTTCCGCCTCCGCCTCCACCACCTACTACTAGATAATTTGCAACATACGAACTGGCTATGTTCGCAGTAAAAGAAGACGAAGTAGCTTGATACCTACTGTTGGTAGCCGATACTGTGAACGAAACATTACTATATCCTCCGGTACCTCCGGAATATCCAGTTATAGTTCCACTAATATATCCTTGAAAGGTGCCGTTACCAAAATTAGTTATATTTGGTTGTAATAATAATCCGATTGGCAACGTAGTATTTGCAAATATTATAGTATCACCTGTTGTGGTCGAAACTGTTAGCGGAATATTTGAAGTTGTATTATTTTCTGTAAAATATAAATTATTGTTACTGTTTTGCCAAATTGGAGCAGGATAAAATTGCACACTGGTACTAACCGGTGCAGGGGGAGGGGCAGAAGCCACAATAACAGAAGATATTCCTGTAGTATTTGCTGGCAATTTTGCAATTAATTTTGTACTTGATATATAGGTAGTTGTGGCTCTATTTGTATTGT
>Ga0208386_1000374_pt1 | contig 12573 bp, 9 predicted proteins | sample CryBogCBH16Oct07_FD_185510 | JGI IMG/M metagenome (GOLD analysis project Ga0208386, IMG submission 185510) | Freshwater microbial communities from Crystal Bog, Wisconsin, USA - CBH16Oct07 (SPAdes) | ecosystem: Environmental > Aquatic > Freshwater > Lake | place: Crystal Bog, Wisconsin, USA...
ATAAGAATGGAGATGCCAAGAGCAGATATAACAAGCGCCTTTGACATAAACGAATACTTTAGCAAACCAATAACCGGCGTGTCACTGCTTGATCTGAGCTATTACTCATGCCGATTTATTGTAACAACAGAAAACGACAAGCCGCCAGTGTATTGTGGCGAACGTGTTGACCGCGGTTCTTACTGCAAGCCTCACGCCGATCGTTGCTACATACCTGCCAGGGTTAAATTGGAGAAACTACTCGATCGCAGATAATATGCCGTGAAACACGGCGCTTAAGCATCTGACAGTAAAAATCACAATGAGCAACGCGACAAACGCCCGGAGAAGCATGTATATCTTATTCATGTCCTCCGGGTGCATATTAGCTCCAGGATATTGTTATTGACCCGTTGCCGCCAGCGCCACCATCACCACCATAAACACCGCCGTCGTTGTAGCATTGGCCAAGGTAATTAGCGTTTCTACCGGCCCCGCCTCCGCCGTTACCGCCTCCGCCGCCGACTGAATAATTAATTACCGCCCCCGTCGACAACCCTGATCCGCCCAATAATGGGTTCGTCAAAGTGACGTTAATTAATTGCCCAGCGCCACCTGAACCACCAGCGTGGCCGCCGCCATTACCTGCCGCGCCTGCAGCGCCATTATTGCCGCCGTTGTAGCTTGTTCCATTGCTCCCAGAAGAAGAGCATCCTGTTCCGCAGCCGCCGCCGCCAGCTCCACCAGCCGCGGCGGTGTATCCACTCCACCCAGACGCGGTAAGGCTTGAAGAAGCCCCTGAAGTTCCTGAAGTGCCGTTGTCTCCAGGGCAGCCGCCACCGCCAGACCCGCCACCGCCTCCTACGCCGCCGCCGCCGCCAGCCAATACGTTAAATGTGATTGTGTTGTAGGGAGGAATAGTAAATGTGCCAGAACCTGGCGTATACGTCACAGATCCGGCGGGTATTTTTCTAGTGTTATAAAAAGTATTGGCTACACCAGTAGGAAAAGAAATACTGTTTGGCGCAAATGGAAATGCACTTGTCGTCGTGCCTGCGGCATTTGTGTAAAGCTTGTTGCGATAAGCGCCAAGATTTGTTCCGTATCCAAATTCATTATTAATAGAATTAGATCCAGATCCACCCAATGTTAATGCGCCACTCGCCGGCAGTGTCATTGATTGTCCTCCAGTTCCTCAATGCGCTCTTCAAGATTTGCGACCTCGTCAATTAATTCTTGTATTGCATTAACAAGAAGACCGACGATGTTTCCGTATGCAATGTGAAGCATGCCTTTGTCGTCGTGATGAACAACAGACGGAAGAACGCTCATCACTTCTTGCGCAATAAGACCAATGTTTGGCCTGCCTGTTTCCTTGCTTGTATATTTAACGCCGCGCATTTGATTAACGATCATCAAGGCGTCATCTAATGTTTCAATATTATCTTTTAATCTTTCGTCAGAGTAGGCGGTCACATTGCCTGTGGCAGTAATATTTCCACTTGTCGTGACGTTGCCGCCTGTTACCTGCAGCTGACCTGAGCCAACATTTAATCCATTTGACGGCAAGTTAAGATTGCCGATCATTGTGCCGCCAGCAATCGATAGTCGATCGCTAAGCGCGTATAATATATTTCCAGTGACGCTAACATTGCCAGTGCTGTAAACAAGTGTCGCGTAGCCGCGTGTTAATAGAACGCCAGTGCCGCTTACAGTTTTCACTGTTACAGTGTAGCCAGCGCCAGTGTCTGTCGTGTTGTTTGTAAATATCCAAAATCCGCCAGTGTTGTTTGGAATATTTACGTTTAAGTTTGTCGTTATCGTTCCAGTAATATCTACACGAGAATTTTGGACGTCGGTAGACGACATTGTGTAATCTGTGCCAGTCAGTGACAGAGGCAAAGAAGACCCTAAAGCAGCGTCAATAATGCCAAAATTAGCATTCAGCGGGACGTCCCACGTTGGTGATGTAGAATTATACGCTGGCTGAGATAAACCCTTATTCTGCGTAGTCATTGTCTATCCTCAAATGTGTCTGTTTGCGACTTCAAGCGCCTTAACGACATGTTCGTCAGGAGCGTTTAATATCTGCTTTGTGCCGTCGTTTATGCGCTTTCTTGAACGGTCGACTGCTTTCATAAGCATGTCGGCAGTCATCTCTCCAGGTATGCGTCCGCCAGCTTTTCTCTGTAAGCGAGGGGGCTGCCCGGCTTGCTCAACAGCGGCGGGATAGCCAACCTGAGGGATTGCCTTTCCGGTCTCTTCTGCCACCTTAGCAATTGCGCCAGACAAAGAAGAGAACGCCTCAGGTGACGGCTTGCGCATTAACTGAGCCATTAGCTTAGGGTCATGCATCGCCTCTTGCAGAAGCTTCATTGCGGCGTCTTTTGTCGTCCCATACAGGAATGAGTTCATGCCAGAAACAATTGGCGCGGTAAGACCTTTGCCGACGCCCAGGAAGCGGGCAGCGGCAGCGCCAAAGGGCGCACCGCTTGCCGCCGTAGAAACGCCCTCAGCTATGTGACCAAGAAGAGCCGCGGCGGCCACGTCAGGTATTGCGCCAGTCGCCCTGCCGTAAAGGATCGACATAATGTTGTTGTTGGCAAGCTTGTCTAACGTCTTCGTGCTTGTCAGATTTCCGTGAGGAAGCTGAGACACAACCTTTGATGAACGATGCAAGGCGTCAATATAATTTTGTAGGTCATGATCGCCCGCGGCAATGTCTTTTATCTTGTCTTTGTTTCTATCGAGAAAGTTAGACAAGCGCTTTGGATTATTGCTGTCGGCCTCGCGCTGGAATGCTTCAGTCAATTGGCGCTTCTGCGCTGCCTCGACGCTTTCACCCGCACGTTGCGCAATATTCTCTACCCTTCCCCGCAACCCAGGAATTTCGTCAATCACTGACGCCATTTTAGGATCAGAGATAAATTTCTGGACGTCTTTAGGCGTCACATTAAAGTTCGTGCCGTTTTTCGTTAACTTGCCAATAACCCAATTGGTTGTTGGCTCGTCAATGTTAACGCCAGGGAGCTCGCGGACCATGCGCAAGTTTTGCGCGGCATTTGGCCCTGAAAACATTTTGTCAAAAACAGCTTCACCCGCAATACGCTCGCCACCGCCTTGCATGTCGGCCACAAGTTCAGACAGGAACTTTGGGCCAAATGTGTCGTGGTAATCTTTTGTCGCGGCGCGAGCCGTGTTCCACGCATTACGCTGAGCACCTGTCTTGTCACCAAAGAGAATATTCTTCTCGTTGTTGAGCATTTCAGCAAGCTTTGCTGCCACTTCGTTATTCGCGTGCTGCGTAAAATAATCACCCTTCTCGCCAGCACTGCGCGCCGCAGAAAGGATTTGCGAGCGAAGATCCTGGAAGTGCAAGAGGGGAATGTTTTTGCCTTCAGTCTGGCTAAGAGCCTCAACAACAGACATGGCGTCAGCGTCGAGAGCTTTGCGCTTTGATGGCGACATTGAATTGATGAAGTCGGCGAGCTCATTCATCGTTTTTGTCTTGTAGATCGCGGCAGACTGAAGTCCGGGATGCGCCCACGCGGTCTTCTCTGCTTCTGCCTTCTTCTTCTCTAGGGCAGACACAACATTCTTGACTTGTATTGCCGCGTCACCTTGTGGGTTTAAAGATGGGGGAAGTCCGACAGCGGCCTCCATGTCGACTGGCTTAATGTGCGTGCCGATTTCACCAGGAACGCGAGGAGCCGCGGCAGTTGTCGCCTCAAGCGATCTGGCCTCTTGCGCCTTGCGTCGCGCAATATCCTCTTCGCCTTCCTTGCGGCCCATGCCTTCCAGCCTGGTTTCAAGCGCCTTTGCCTCTCCACCGCCAAGGACTTGCGCGGTTGTTGGCTGAACTTCTTCGACGTAACGACCTGGCTGGCCTTGTAGCGTTAACTCAGTCTCTAGGCGTGACGCCGTCTTTTCAGGCTCAGCAAAAGCTTCGCGTGCGACTTGTCCGGCAATTTTACTAGCGCGCTCCGCAACAGCCGGGGCCGCCCGTGCCTCAAGAAGTTTAGAAATTCCTGCCGCGCCTGCAGCGCCAGGAAGCGCGCCAAGAAGGCGGGCAGGCATCTCATACTTTGTGCCACGCGTTAGTTCGCCTGCAATCCCTGAACCAAGGCCGCCCAATGCGCCTGCGGCTAGTCTGGTGCCAATGCCGCCAGGGCCCGCTAAAGAGCCGCCAGTAAGCTCGCCTGTTGCTTCTGCGACACGTCCCGGAAGTGTTTGTGGGTGATACTCAGGCATGCCGGCGCGAATTGCTGCTTGCTGCATGCCGTGAGCTGTCGGGACCGGGAGGCCGCCGATCGTTGTTACTTCACCGGCGAGCTCGCGCTCAGATGGCTTGTGGAACTCCTGGCCAAGTTTCTTGCCGGCCTCCATAAACTGTTCGGCAGTTTGTGGCTGGCCTGCTTTTGTTGGCGGTATAAGACCAAGAGCCTCAGCGCCTTCAGCTAGTTTGCGGGTGCCATACTCGCCGGCAATATCATACATCTGAGCCAAAGACCCAGGCATGCCGGGGATGCCGACTGCGCCCTTGGCGGCCCCAGACACAAACCCTTTGCCAATGTCTTCACCAAACCCTGGGGGCGTTGGCTTACGCGCCGATGGCGGGTTGAACTTAAATTCAGGCGTAGAGGTCGCGCTTCTTTCTGCCTCAACAAATGCGGGGGTTGGGGCTTCCTTTCTCCGCAAGCTTGGCGGAGAAAAGACAAAATCCTTCTTCTCTTCCTCTGCCATTACTTTTCTCCAAGGAGGATCGCCGCGACGCCTTTACCATACATTTTATCAATTTCGCCTTTACTGGATTTTACTTGGTCTTTTGTTAAAGACTTCAAGTAACCCATGTCGTCCTTGTCAATTGCTTCAAGGATGGCGCGATTAACGTATCTCTCTGGAGGATTAAGCTTTCTAAATGTTGCGTCAGCGCCGGTAAGCGTTCCAAAGCGCGCCGCATAGTCTTCCATAAACGCCAGTCGGTCTTGCTGATACTTTGCAGCCTCGCGTAAGCCTGAGCTAATACGCTTATATGCAATTGGACTATTTTCCATGCCAGGATTTGCTTTTACCGCACTCTGCACAATGAAGCCTGGTTCGTGGCCAAGAGACCTGGCGACATCAAAGCCAAGACGTGTTGTGTCTTTTGACAAGGCTTCTGCCGCGGCAACATTGTTTGGATCAAACAAAGGTTGGCCGCCAAGCATTGTCGTTATTTCGTTTGCAGTCTTAGCAAGGTCTGTTCTTGCTTGAGATGCAGGGCCTGGCTCTAAGAAGTTTGCCTCTTTAGGCAATTGATCAAATTGATGCTCCATTTCGTCGAGACGGTAAAGCTGGTCAAATGCTGCCTTCGATGTTGTGCGAAGCCCTTCTACTTCTTTCTTAGCCGCTTCTTGCTGCTTAGGAAGATCGCCGCTCATTGCAATGTTAAGAGCGCCAGGGATCTTTGTATCTTTTGGCGCGGCAAGCGTCGGCTGCCAGTCAATGGCGTCGCCAACTTTACGCTCTTTCCCTTGAACCTTTTCTTGAAGAGACTTCTTGCCAATATCTTCAATTCTTTCACCGCCGCCGCGCGTTGGTATTTTATTAACGTCGACGTTTTTCGTTGGATTACCCTCAGCGTCAGAAATCTGAACAGGCGTCTTGTATGGCTGCGTCTTGTCGTAGACCATCCAGCCAACATTCGGCACCCACTGCTTCTCGTAGAGAGTAGAAAGTTTTTCTTTTGTCTCTGCCGCAGCGCGTGCCGCGAGGTTCTCGCGCTCTTTAGTTTCAGCGGCAAGTTTTGGAACTTCAGCCTTAAGCTTCTCAATCTCTGGGATCTGTTTGCCGACATCCATGTAAGACTTAGCGCCAGCGCCAAGACCCGCGCCCGCGCCTCTTAGCATTGCGCCGCCAAGGCTTGTGGTCGGAGACGAAACCATCCCCTCAAGTGCAGCGCCAAGACCTGAAAGCAAAGGCACGACAGTCTGACGGTTAAGGCCAAATCCTTCTTCAGATGGTTTAACGCCTCCTGAAAGATTTACCGTTGAACCTTCGTCAGGAAGATTTGCCTGAGCGTAATAGCTTCTTGCATTTGGCGGTAAGTTAGAAAGGGCGTCTCCGACACCGCCGCGTAGCGTTTCATTTCTATTTGCCCAAGCTTTTGCGTATTTTCCGTATTTTTCAGGATCGCGAGCAACTAGATTATTAAGAAACGCCTCGCGTGTCGCCATGAACTTTTCAGGATCGTTGCCTGATTGCTTTAGGAACTGACGCGCACGTCCAGGCCCCGCCATGACTGCAGTGTCGTAAGCCATACCGCGAACGTCTTCAGGGAGTTGGTCAGCATTAATGCCTTGCCAGTATTCCTTGCGGTAGATGTCTTTTGCTTGATCGCGGGTGAGGTTTCTAACATCAATACCCGGATGCGCGGCTTGATTGATGCCATACATAGACGGAGTTTTGTTCGTGTCGCTTGGGTTTAAGCCGCCCTCGAACTTAAAGGTTTGCTCAACATTTCGCTCGAAATCGTCGTCTGATGGCTTAACAAAACCTTCGCCTTCATACCCACGGCGGCCAACTAATCCGCCATCGTAATAGCCGACGCGACCGCCGTCTTTTGCGAAAAAAGCAGCAGCAGGACCCAAGAAAGACCCGATTGATCCAAGGCCGCTCATAATAGAAGAGCCAAGCTCACTAAGGCCACCAAGAAAACCTGTATCAGCTGCAGCTCCAGCACCTTCGGCGGCCTTACCAAAAGTCGGAACGATCATGTCGCCTGCAGCGCCAACAGTGCCCCTCATCCCTGCGTCAGCAGCAGTTGAAGCGCCGCCTGCTTTACTGAACAAGCTTCCAATACCTATGTCTTTACCAAGCTTGGTGGCCTGATCTGCTAATCCTAATAAACCAGAAAGAGACGTTCCTTGTTTAGCGCCGCTCCCGCCTCCAAGGCCGCCTGGCGTTAAACCATGAGACCCTTGGATCTGGCCGGTATGCATCGTTTGAGCCTTCTCAGCCTTGTCCATTTCCTCATACATTTTGGCTTGTTCTTGAGCCAATGCGGCAGGATCCGTATCTACGGCACCAGTGAGATTGTATCCCTTACGACCAACAACTCCGCCGCGGTAATAATCCTTTCCAGGCGTTAGATCGATTACAGCGCCGCCCATGCGCTCCTTGCCTTTGGCGCGACCGCCACGAGCCAGGAACATGCCAAATGGATTTTGAGCTTGAGCTTGATACGTCTGTTGACCAGTAAGCGGGCCAAGGCCGCCGGCAAGTCCGCCAAGAAACTGCGCCTGCATGTATGGCCACATTTGCTGCTGCTGGAACTGATTGTAGAGGGCGTTGATGCCAGCTTGCTGCGTTTGCTGGCCAAGAGTGCCTGCCCCCAATTGTGCTTGAGCTTGACCAAGCGCCGCCTGCTGCGCGGCAGTCCCGATGTTGCCAAGCTGCTGCGCGCCTTGAAGGCCATATTGCTGTTGGTTCTGAGCAGCCTGAAGGGCCTGGCCGTATCCTGTCTGATACAGTGGGCTCAATGCTTGGCCTAATCCAAGGTTTTGCTGACCCATAAGCGTCGCACGTGTAAGGGCGTCACGCTGTCCGCCAAAAGCGCCGCCTTGTATTGCTTCTTGTTGCTGTTGAGCTAATTGCTGACCTTGCTGCTGTTGAACTGCCTGCTGAACCGGGCTAACAACCTGGTTCATGTAAGGGTTCATGTAGTTCCCAACCGTATTGTAGGCAGGGTTCAAGGCATTCATTGTCGCGCCAGTGGCCATATTGTAATATGGCTGCGCCATGCCTTGCGTATTTGTAATATTTTGAATAGCGCCGGTCTGGGTAGGATTTAACTGCGCGACAAATTGCTCTGGTGTAGTGCCAAACTGCTGGTAGGGCTGAGCAACAGCGTTTTGCGCCATGCCCATAGCCTGATTATACCAGCCAAGCGCCTGCGGAGATGCCGTTGTAGTGGCCTGCTGCGCGGGGGCTAATCCGCCCCATCCAAGAGCCCCTTGGCCTCCACCACTTTGGCTACCCTTGCCGCACATGCATTTTCTCCGCTTATTGCTGGGCTTCTATAACTGGTGTCTGCCAGTCCCCAGTTTTTACGCCGTATAAGAAGAAAGCACCAGCAGGAGCGCCAAATACTCTCTCATAAAGCTTAACCTTGCTCTCAGTCCGGTGTGTTGATAGCACGCCAATAATGAGAGGCATTCCAAGCTCATCCGCCACTTGCTTGCTAAATTCGCAAAGCTTTCTTGCCCTGCCGCCGCTTGCACCCCTGTGCTTTGGATGAACAAAAACTGTCTTTTCTTCTATTATCGGAGCGTCAGAATACCACATATTGCCCACGCGTAGCAAAACGAAGCCCTCAACCATCTCCCCAGGATTTCCAATGACGCCAACTAGGCCGTGGTCTTGGTGCAGCGACATCCAAATATCCCACAAAATCTTATCGACATTTGGCTTAAAAATTCCGTTTTCCTTGCACACCATAAGCGCCAATTCCATGACGCCGTCGACATCTTGCGGCACGCCAACTCTTATCTTTACCTCTTCTATAGGTTTTCGCGGCATCGTTCCCCCTTAGTCGCGTTTTGGCCCTGGAAGTTTTTTCAGTGTCTGAACAGTTTTTGCGCGGTAATCTGTAACGAAGTCATCAAGTGTGTGATGGCCTCTATCAATATCCCCACCGCCAATACGAGAGACATTAAAAGGCGTAATAACATACTCGCCCCCTGCCACGATAACTTCTACTGGCGGCTCTTCGCCAACATGCTGCGTCCCAAACACGTCATTGGCGATACGAAACCCCGCCATTGTGTTGCCTTCACCCATTGCGGAGATAATGTCCGCGGGGATGACGTAAGACCCAGAGTGAACATTTACTGGCAAATGGTCCGTGCGACCGGCTACCGGACTGTGTATGGGGCCGACGTGGATCTTATTTGATATTTCTCCGCCCATAGCACGTCTTTGGCGAGACTGATTAAGCGCGGCGGCTACTGCTTGTTTCTGGGGATGGCCTGCCTTGACCATCTCAGAAATATTTTTGCTGATTGTTTTCTGGCTTGATCCTTTAAGTAACGGCATGTGTCACCTCAACCAAGCGAGTAAGTGATGGAGATTGTCTGTCCAGTCCCGATAACGACGTAAAGACCGTATGAGAATTGAGCGCCAATTTGATACGTGCCAATTGTTGTAGGGGCCGCCGCTATTTTATTTGCCGTATTCAAATTAAACACAGTGCCGGCAACAGTCTGAGTGCCAGACGTGCTATTTGTGAAAGAAAAGGCAGTTGTCGTTGGCGCGGGAGAAGCGGAGACAGACGTAGTAGATCCGGGAGTAGTGTTAAATCCTGTAGGGACAACGCCTGATATAATCACCGTGTCTGTTGCTGCAAATGTAGGAGTAGTTGTGGAACCGCCGCTGTATCCAATTGTCGCTGTTCCTGAACTGCTTGCGGCGGATATCGTCGGATAAGTGCGGTAATCATAAAACACGCTCGCCCCAGTGCCGGCAACAATTGTGTTAATACTTACAAGTCTTCCAGCTGATAAAGATATGATTGCCCCAGTCGCTGATATGCCATCAGAAGTATATTGCCCGACTGCATAGGCGTAGTTTTTCTGAAACGTGGTCAGCGTTTGATTAAGGTTGTTGATGGCAATGACGCCATTCTTTTGTGTTGTGAGGGTGTCGTCGAGCGTTGCCACTAGAATTTCCCATCTTGTTCATAGCGGTAACGTATAGCACCAAGACGCCAGAAAGTCCCGATTTCAGTAGGAGAGCTGTCTATGCGTAGTGACATTAAACGCGCACGAAAGCGTGGTGTTATGTATGTTGTCGCCGTGCTTAGGTCATAAGGACCGTAAATCTTTGGCGTATCTGTTGGGTAATCGGCAGTGTAAAACGACAACTCTACGTGAGCCGTTTGAGACTGCCCGTAATATCCCCACTTCATGTCAGGCCAAACCTGATCAACAAAAACTTTAACCTCAGCGTCTGACATCGCAAAGTATCCAGTCTGGAAGAACGACTGCATTACTGTTCCGTCAGCGTCTGGAGATGTCTCGTGCTGGTAAACGTAATAGTTTGGAGATGATATGCCCGCACCAATTGGCGGACCAAGAACAGATTGATTGATCCACGCCGTTCTCGTTAAGGTTCCAAAGTCCCACTGATCAAGCGTGACATTATATTTGACGTATTTAGATACTTCCCCGCCGTCTGTCGTTGTTGGGTAATACCAGGATATTTCACCAAACTGTGAATTGGCGGCAATTCTAATTTTATCGACATTATTTAGATCAAGGTCCTGGAAAATAACGTCCCATATCGGGCATCTAATTATCTCTACGCCATTATTGCCAAGCTTGAAGAACTGGCTTTGCCCCATCCAATAAACGACGCCATTCATTGATGTGGCGGCTTTGCGCGAGATAAGTCCGCAGCCAGTGCCAATTTCGTTAAACTGATAGACGTATGGCGGACCAGAATATTGCATTGCCCAAATTGCAAGGTCTGTCCAAACAAGTCCCTGTTGCGGACCCTGAATGCACCCAACAATTTTTGACCCACGCGGGAGACGATAAGAGCCGGCCTGATTTGTTATCTTTGGTATCCAGGAAGTAAAATCATTAACGTCAGACCAATTAATTAGTAGCGGATCTTGTATGCCGGTAAATGTTGACCCCCACGCAATAACTTGGCGTTGAGGCATTGCGACAAACATGCCGTCATTTACTATCGGCGCAGTTGGTATAACTGACGCGACAACAGAGCCAGTGTTCGGCTGCCAGTAATAAATACCACCGCCAACTGGGCACGACATAAATATCTGTCCCCAATTGTCGAGCGTCCAATCATTCACAGTAATTGGCGACCCCTGAATAGTTGCCGGAGGAAGAACGCCAGTGCCGTAGCCGCCAGCTCCGTATCCGCCGACGCCGTATCCTATGCCCGTTGGAAGAGGGGCGGGCGTTCTATAAAATTGATATTGAGCCTTGCCTGCATTTAAAGATGCAGAACTATTTAACACGGTCCCTACAGCGCCAATTGATGCCGCCGCGCCGTGCGCAAACGATACGCTGCTAGATGTCGCCGCAGTTACCGTATATGTTCCGTCATATGTCGTCGTGCCTAATACTGTTACACTATCACCGACATGGAAAACATAAGTTCCACTAAATATTACGGTAGCAGTTCCAGAAGTAACACTGGCGCTTACAATAGAGGCGGTTGTCGCGGTAGATCCGGCGATAAACGTAAAGGTATTTGCGTCACTAACTGAATTTACTGTGTAGTTTCCGTATAATGTTACAGACCCGTAAGTCCCGCTTATAACAATTGGAAATGTGCTTCCAACTGAATAGCCGTGATTGTTTAATGCAACACTTACTTGAGCTTGATTGCTTTTAAAAGAAAAGACGGGGACAGCGCCGCTTGGAGACGTTATTGTTGACGTCGCCGCTAATGGGTTCCCCAGCGCATCTTTTGCAACAATTTGAAACTGATCAGCACCTAAAAACAAACACTGGTATGTGCCAAACAACACCAGTCCGTCTACTGCTATTTGAGTTTTTATGTATACGGTGTCATACGCACTGACATTAGAGCCAACTGCGTAAATAGTTATTGTGCTTGATCCTGCAGGCGTCGTTATTCCATTACTTGCGTCAAATGCATAATTTAATGTGTCTGTCCGTGGCGTAATAACCTGCCTATTGCTGTTATAAATAACAGACAGGCCATTGCCATTTACTGACGTGCTTTGCTGCCCAAGACCTAAATAAGTATTGGCGTTCGTGTCTTCCCACGCCCACAATGCGCGGACGATGTCTCCCACTGAGTTCGCGAAGAACTTTGTCCATCCGCCAAGCTTTTGGACAAGCGCGACGCCCTGGCGATCGGGGACGAACCGTATGAGGTTTGTTTGAGATATCGCCGCCTCGTTGAACGTCGTTGTGCGGTTTTGATCGACGCCAGGGATAAGCTTGAGTGTTTGATGCGGCATTAAGCGGCCTCCCACATTAAATGCAAAAGTTCCGCTGGTATTTTATTTCCCTTACTAAGATTTTCTTCTGCCTTAATCACTCTTAAATTCCAAGGAACATGAAGACCAGTAAATCCGTTACCCTGTATGGGGTGGATATGATCAACATGATGAAGAACGCCAGTTGTTTCTGACATCATTTTCGCGGCAGCATAATACCATTGTATTTGAATATGATGAATTTCGTTAAGCCATTCTGGTGTCGCATTAAGTTTTGCTGCTCTGCGCGTTGCGCTTCTAGCCATATAATCCGTTTTGTTATTTTGATAATGTTTTTTGCGTGCTTTTCTATTAACCTCCCTATTTTCACGCTGATATTTTCCGACACGCTCTATTATCATCTCTCTATTGTTTTCATAATGTTCTTCTCTTTGTTTCAAAATATTTTCTTTGTCGTTGTAATATCTATCTCTATCTTTTTGAAGAACATGCTCTCTATTTTCTTCGCGGTATTTTTTTGCCCTAGCCCTTGATTTTTCTTGATTGTTTGCGTGCCATTTTCTGGCTTTGGCTGCATCGCAATCTTTACAAATACTCATGCGGCCATCCTTTGATGC
>Ga0208386_1000377_pt1 | contig 12529 bp, 11 predicted proteins | sample CryBogCBH16Oct07_FD_185510 | JGI IMG/M metagenome (GOLD analysis project Ga0208386, IMG submission 185510) | Freshwater microbial communities from Crystal Bog, Wisconsin, USA - CBH16Oct07 (SPAdes) | ecosystem: Environmental > Aquatic > Freshwater > Lake | place: Crystal Bog, Wisconsin, USA...
CCCGAGTCCTTTTACATCTACAGTTTCAACCGTTGGATCTCGGTCAAAGTCAATTACGGCTCGTAATCCAATACTTTGTAACAAAGTAGTCCAATTACGAAACTGGTCGAGTTGCTGTTGTGATCCTTGATTAATTCGCCTAATATTTGAATTAGTGATGTCAATCAATGTTTGTATTCTAATAACTTCCATTATGTACCTATATTTGATATTTATAGTCAAAAAGAAAGGGGGTCGCAAAACCCCCTTTCAATATGAGTACTAATTGGTTATTAGACGATGTTATCCCAGTTAGCAACAGTACCAGCGATTAGGCCGACGCCGCTTAGAACAACTTCAGTAACAGTAACAGTCGATGCACCACCGATTGCAGTGTAGATAGCAGCCTGTAGATCACCAGCTGACTGATCAGGTGTTGCATAACCAGTTGCGTCGTCACGACCATAGTAGCTGTCACCGTCGATACCTACAACGAAGCCTGCGCTTGTTGGTGTACCTAGGAAAGTGATTGTAGCTAGCTGTTGAATACCGTTACGAACAGCCTTTTCGTATGGGCTGTTTGCTACATAGGTTACATACCCAGTAGCTGCGTCAGTGTAGAAGCCCGAACCTGCAACTGTGAATAGGCGGATCTGATAACCACCGTGGAAGGTACCTGCTTTTGAATACCCATTAATACGTGTAATACCTGCGGACATAATAATTCTCCTTTATCTCTTATGTCATACTCCGCTCCGGAGTATTTGATAAAATTATTTATACGATAATGGAAAATTATTTAGATATCGTCGTCTTTTACATCACCTTCGATGATTTGCAATTTATTTCGGACTTGTTTGCTGTCGCGTAGCTTACGAATACCGCGTGTGAATTTAGCTGGATCACTGCCTTTGATTGAATTTAATAAACGACGTTCTAATTCGTAGGCTTGATCAGGTTCAAAATTTTCTCTGATCGAAGTAAGCAAATTAATTGCACTATTAATAACGTGTACGGCACGACTTTCAATAACCGTTTCGGTATCTTTCTTAACAGCAATGTCATTAAGTTCTTCGAGTAAGCTTCTTGTTCGTTTTTGCAAAGTAGTGTCCTTTTTTTTATTTATTGTAGTTTAACATCTTGTTAGTCAAAAGTCTTTATCATTCTGATTGACTATTACTAAATAATTTGCTACTATAATAGCGGACATACACACAGAAGAAGGAGAACAATATGTCATTCGATACACCGAAATTCCCAGAAGTAAAGTTTAACAAGAACGGCTACGAAATCCGTTCAGACATTTTGAAGATGGCCAAGGATTTGGTCGCAGAAGATTTCCACGCAAAGTATCTAGGTTGGGAAGTTACCCAAGCACGCGATGAAAAGACCGGTGTTATTACCACTACCGTTGGCATGCCAGAATTTCCAGGACTAGAAAAGATTTTAGAGACTGCTGAAAAGATGTACGGATTTGTCCAAGGACAAAGTCATACTCACAAAACTAAATAATATTGTTATGATAATGTAGGTTGGGGCATAGCCCAAAATTTGTATATTATATTGTAAAACGGCACCCGCTATTAATTTAGCGGGTGCTTTTGTTTTATCAGTGGAATTTAATTCCCGATGCTGCTTCTACAGTAGCGAGCGGAACTTCATTAACTGGAGCCTTAACAGTGTTGTTAGCAACGTAGGCTTTGACCGTGCCGTCCTTTAGATAAACAATCTTGTAATATCCGGTAGGAACTGGAACATTGTGCTTGCCGATTGTCTTGGTACTGCCTGTGTAGATTGCACCAGTGACAATATAAGTTGCTGGCATTGTACGGACATTGGCTTCTAGCATACGCCAAGAAATACGATTAACAGTTGGCTCCTGTGGAGTCATGTTAGTCATTAGAAATGTATCCGACATTTGAGCATCAGTTCCGGCATCTGCCGCAGGTGTAAGATGTCCACGGTCAAGTCCAGTGTTGTCGTAATCACTGGGGGTTGGGGAATTCTTGATTCGTGCATCTGCATGAAAGTTGTTTGTTCGCTCCACTTTGTCTGCGTGTGGTAGGAACGCTTCTGTGGAAAAAATAGCTTCTTCCTTGGCAGTGTCATAGACAGTGGCATAGAAAGTGTTGCAGAGAACCTGTGTACCAGGTACTACAATTTCCTTCTTGTTAGGGAAGAATTGATCGCAAGAACTTGCAAAAGCTGTAGCGGGCGCAAGTAATAGCCCTAATGTAAGTAATAGTCTTTTCATAAATTGTCCTTAAATTGGTGTTTTTATTTATTACTTGGCTCCGGAGCAGTTCATATAAACGCCACTGGTTGCTGTTGTAGTGCAGATAAACTCTACAATACCTACAGCAGGGTTACCAACTGGCTGGAATGAAGCTTTACCATTAGTGCTGTTTACGGCTGTTAATCCACTTACCGTAACTGTGGTAGCACCGGCACCTCCAGTCATATTCAATACCATCAATCTAACAACTTTCCCCACAACCGGATTACTAATAGTAACTGTCATATTGTTACTGCTATTGTCTAATATAACTGTGTTGGTGGCTGTGCTTAAATCTAACGCATAAGCATTAGCCGTTACAGTAACGGGACCGGTAATGCTATCATATTTGTTTAGAGTTATTGCAGAGCTACCATCGTAGGTTATTCCTGATGATAGCTTTAATCCATAACCGGCTGTTAATGCATTAGCCACTTTACCTGCAGTAGCAGCCGAAGTAGCTGTGGTTGCATTAACTGCATTAGCCATTAAAGTTGCAGTATTTAATACAATAGTAGATGCTGCACTGCCGTTATAGTTACTACCAGTCAGTCCTGTTCCGATAGTTAATGTTTGTGTGTTAGCTATATTGATAGGAGCGGTACCATCAAATGCTACACCATTGATGTTTCTAGGTGTTGCTAATTTGGTTGCTGTATCTGCATTACCAGTCACATTGCCAGTTAATGGACCATAGAAGTGTAAAGAAGTGGTTCCAGTTGATGTAATAATCGTAGCAGTAGTAATATTACTTGCAGTAGATCCTAACGGAATGACTGCAAATTCTATTGAACCACCTTGAGAAGAAGTAGTTAGATTCTCTAAAGCCTTAATGGTCATACGAGCTGGGCCAACCGAGGGCCAGCCATCAGTTGTGTAACCCGCTCCAGCAAAACGAGCAATGTCTTGACCTGCTAACACAGGTTGTGGATTGGTCGCAGTACCGTTATATCTACGTCCTACATATATTGAGTAGGTACCTTGCGAGTCATTATAGATACGGCTAACTGTGGCTGTATTACCTAGACTGGGATTTCCTGTGACATGTAACATAACACCGGTATTAACTGGTGGTTGATATGTGCCATCAAGTGCCCCGACGATTTCTACAGCGCCAGTAGTACTGTCTTGAATTGGAACTAAAATACGTACTTGGCCATCCGATCTGATTCGAAAAATTGGTTCAGCAGCTAACGCATCTTCTAATAAATTGTCAGTAGTATGTACATTAAATTCACCTACAACGTTAACAGTGCCAGTTCCGTTAGATACAATATTAATGTCTTGATTAGCATGAATAGAACTAAGACAAGCACCATCAAGTGCACCAAGATTGGTAAATGCGTAGAAATCTCCAAAGTTAAAAGGTATGCCTGTGCTGTCTAAACTTAGTGACCCGTCACTAGCAATGACTACCCCTGGACCCGCTTTGATACCGCCTAGTGATGAGGTGGTAGCTGCCTGTAGTTGATAGATATTGTTAGTATCTACTGTAAACATTGGTCCAGCATTTAACGATAAAACACCACTATTGTTTACACTAAATCCTGCGCCTGGAGTAATTCCACCGATAGTGGATAAACTTGCAGGCGGTACATTAATAGGAATACCGCCTACAGTATGTCCGTCACTGATTCTCAACCAAGTCGATGTTCCAGACCCTGGCTCATTAAAGAATATAGTTCCTTTTTGCCCAACGTATGTTTCTGCTACTGGTTGATCTACTCTGGAACCCCAGACTTTTCTAATAGTCATCGACTACTCCTTATTGGTCAAACGGTTCGTCGTCGACTGCTTCTTGTTGGGTAGCATTTAACCCTGCATTTTTTTTGATAACAGCTACTTCATCTGCGCCTTCGTTGTCGTAGACATTATCCATACCCACTGACTTTTTAAGGATTTCCATTTTAGCCTGCAACGGTGGAACAAAAACATTACCATCGGAATGATCAGTTTGATCAGCCTCGGCAGGAGTTAGCTCAGCTCGGTTAGGCTGTGTTAGTTGACCTGTTTCTGATCCAACATCGCCTTCGGCGGCAGCAATAACATCTGCTAGTTTTCTTAATAATTCTGCGACTTTCATTGCTGTATCCTTATGCTACGGCTACGATGGAAATAAGACCACCTGTGCCTGCTGACAACACACTAACCGTAGCTGTTACTGCCAATGTGATTGTATTATACACATTGCTGAAATCGTAGGTTGTAGTTGTGGTAATTGTTTGAACTTCGATCTTAAAATGTTCTGCCGAGTTTGCAGGAATCATAACGCTGGTAGTTGTAGTAGCGGTAGTTCCAAAACTAACATACGCAGGCTGCGAGTTAGTTGCAATTCTAATTTTGGTAGCAGGAATATTCTTATTTGGTTGCCCCATTACTGTGCCATATTCAAAGGTAGTAACTGGAACTGTTTGTGGGGTAGCTGACATTGTTATTACTGTCGGTGTACCGATCATTTTTGTTAACATTTAATTCTCCTCGGCGGGCCTGTATTGTCCCTGCACATCGTTATTTATTGTTATCAGGTAGGAGTGACTCCATTATATCGTGCCCGATAATAAACATAGTTTTGTTGTATTTCTAACTGAGTTAATGCTCTAGTATATTCCTGTGCAGCCGCGATCTTACCGGTGAAGACATTGCCATAGTCGAACCCCCCAATTTCTGGAGCACTTGGGCCATATTGGAATATTGTAGTATCCGGGTTAGTTCCAATATTAACTCCGTTTTGGTATAGTGTCCAACCATTGGTCGTATCAAAAGTAACAGCAACAAAAGTCCATTCACCGACTGGGATCGGAATATTACCGACAACAGTTGCCCAGTTCCCATTATGTCCAGCGTGTAGAGTTTGCCCACCGTTGGTCCAAAAAACATCTTGAGCTGTGCCGCTGGACAATATATTGCCGGTGCCGTTGGTGCCATTGCTCCATATCATCGCGCACTTGGTATAACTACCCGCAGGTAGTATTGCTCCACCGGTAGGATCGGCACGTAAAGTATTTGAAGTATTATCCCAATAGGCTTGGTTGGTTCCTTGATTGACCACTGTTGGAGTACCACTAAATGTGAAAGTGTAGTTATTGCCGCTATTATCATTCCAGCCAGATGGTGCCTGATAATTTTGCATATCGAGGTTGAATAATAAATTAGTCGTTACCAATGTGAATGTAGGATTAGATACCAATACAACACCGGGTCCTATGCTAAATCCTTGAGATTTTATAGAATAGTCTGGACTTTGTGCAGTATATGGTCCGGCTCCCGGATCTCCTGAAAATCCTAAACTAAAAGTACCAAGTGGATCTATACTAGTTATTGTAACAGGAGATCCTGGATTACTTGTAGTATAAAATGTCCATCCTATGATACTTGATCCAAGCGCATATAAACTATCAAACATTGGGGAAGTGGCATTATTCCAAGCATAGCTATAAGGAGCACCTGCACCTAAATAGGTTTCAATACCTGTTATTTGAGTTCCTGTTTTTAATACTCCAGTAGTTAGTACTAGTCCCATATTATCCTAACCTTGCTAACATAGCATTATAATCAGAAGTAATTTCTGCAGAGCTTAGTGCTCTATTATACATTCTCAGCGTATTGATTCGGCCATCTAAGTAAGCATCGGTAATCCAATTACTTCTACCGATATAATTATAATTACGCATTACTGCGTCAATTCCACCGTTATCAATGGTACCAATTGCAACACCGTTTAGATATAATGTTCCAACTGTTCCCGTCTGTGTAGCAGCCAATTGGCACCATTGATTTAATGGAGTAATTGACGTACCTATAAGATTGGTTGTATTGTTAGCATAAACGGGATATTCCAATATGCCGCGTGTTACTGCCATTAGTACATTATTGCTAGGTGCTCCATTACCGAAGTCAAATAAACGACTCCAGTTTTGATAACTTCTAACATAAACCCAACCAATGGCAGTCATATCACCGTTGAACATATTAGCTGGCGCTATTTGTGCGTAGTTGTTGTTGGCGAAATCCAAACCCTTGCCGTCCCAAGCCGCCTCAAAATTACTGCCATACAATCCAGCATCATAATGATTACTAGTTAGATCAAACCAAGTTTCAAATCCCGGTTGATAACTTGCAGGATTGGCAGCATCTAACCATAGTATTAAACCATAAGTGATGATTGGAATATAGTTGCCTCGCAGCGTTACACCACCTTGAATAGTCTGTGCTGATCTTATAGTAATTGACATTTATATACCTTAAAAACTAACCGTGATTATATTAATCATAATTTAGTGTAACCCCAATTAACTATCTGAGATCCTGTAGTGTTATTAGTAATTCCAAATGTAAACACATTGCTAGAAGTTCCAGCATAGGCAGTAGAACTGCTAATAACACCACTTGTTCCCACAAATTGATTAGGTATGGAAGTAAAGACTAGATTATTTCCAGTTGGATAATACCAAGCATATTGTGTTCCTAGTGCAGGAACATTGGGATTGGTAATAACCGCAGTAGCATTCCAAGTAACAATGCCATTTGGAATATTGCCATTTACCCACATCGCGTATGTTCCGTTTAATGGAACAGTTAAACTTACTGTGTTTGCACCTGTCGATAGTGTCCAACTACCAGTAGTCTTTGCAGCAACTCCAGTTAACTGACTACCACTACCGACAAAAGATCCGGCAGTAACTGAATTAGTTCCTGCATTGATATTACCCCCTGTATACAAATTACCGCCGATACCTACACCGCCAGCAACTTGTAACGCTCCAGTGTTAGTACTAGTAGCAGTAGAAATACTTGTAAGGGTTGTTGTTCCACTAACTGTTAAAGACGGAGCCGTTAACACGCCGCTTGTATTCAACGATACTGTGTATGTTCCTGCATATAATGTTCGTATTGTTGCAGAAAAGTTTGTTAAGCTATTAGCAATTAATGTGTTAACGGTTGCAGTAGTTGTATATCCAGGAACTCCAGTAATTCTACTGAACGGCAACGAAGCAATGGTTCCGGTCCATGCTGTGGTTTGTACAGTTGCATCAGGAAATTGAATTGCACCTGAACTAGTACTTACCGCATAAAACTTCCATAAAGGAGAAGCATAATTATGAGAAGCACTATCATTTGAAATTTGAATATAAAGAGCAGTTTGTGTTGATATCGAAACATCACTAGATATTCGAACCGACCCAGCGTTAACACCTAATAAAGGAATAGGGTTATAAGAGGACAAATTGAACCCATTGCTTGATACAAACAACCCAGAATTTGGGTATGATGATGGATCATTAACATATAATGATGCTGAGCTTGTGCTTAGACTTAAAACAGATCCGTTTGGGTTCGTATTTGTATTGTTAAACTGTATCGAGAATGTTCCAGACTCTGGAACATTAGCTGGATCATAATTATAGCCCATTGTCACGGTATCGCTAAACTCAGCTGGTGTAAGGAATTCAATTTGAGGTAATGCCGAACTGAGATTTAGATCGTACGGTGTAACTGGTAAAATAGTGGATCCGCTTGTGTTTAGTGTTACTGTAAATGTTCCGTTAACAAGTGTTGAGGTAGACCCAGTCCATGCTGTTGATTGTACAGTTGCATCGGAAAATTGAACACCAGTTGTTGCAATTAATGTACCAAGTTCTAATGTATCAGGAGTGAATGTCGAATCTGTTGTTGCAACTTGGTTTGTTGGTTCGGTTTTAATACCACTGGCTAGATACCATTTATTTTCACTGGCTTTGCGGAATAAACCCGTATGCTGATATCCAACAGGACTTTGAACAAAATGACCAATTATACCAATATCGTAGCTATTTCCTGGATTAGCTTCTGCAAGATAGATAATCGGAGTGTCAACAACTAAGTTTGTAGAAGACACTACAGTACGAATACCAGTAACTGTAAGATTAATTGTAGAAAGATTATTAATTATCCATTCTTGGCCAGAGGTAATTCTTCCTGCTTCGGAATTATCCTGATAAAAAACAAGTGGGTTATCTTGATGTGTTATTAGATTTAAACTTCCAGGGCCGCCTGCAAGATTTCCTGATGACCCAACACTAATAATTGAATTTGTTGTTGTACTATCGTAAAAGTCAATTACTGCCGAGTCATTTGTGTTGTAAACATTTAAATTATTCTGGCCGGAAATGGCTAACGATCCAGTGATATTAATATTACCACTTTGCAGAACACCGTCAGAACCGAATGTCCAAGTGCTGGTATTAGACCCTGTTGTTGCAATGATTGTAACATCAGTTCCTGAACCGCCGCCCTGTATAATTGGTGTATCGGCAGGTAGTGTTAATATACCATTAGTTCCAAATGTCCAAGTACTGGTTGTATTAGTTGTAACTGTTTCAATATAAACATTAGGATCAGTGCCTTGACCTACAATAGTACTTGCCGTAGATAGATTGAATATACCATTAGAATCTAATTCTACACTGTAAGTTCCGTTGACCAATGTTGACGTTGTAACACTAGGAGCAGTTCCATAAGTAATTTCACCACTAGTTACATTATAGTACAATACATCACCAGGTGATCCATCGTTTCTAATTGGCTTAATTACTAATGTGCCCGGGCCGGCATCGTAGACAGGATTGTAAAGTCCTAGAGCACTAATAACGATACTGCTTGTACTCTGCGGTGATCCACCACCTCCCACTTGTCCGGCAGCTTGATTACCGATTGCAATGGCGCTATCGCCTTGTCCGTCTTTACCAGCGCGAGCACCAATAGCAATGGCATGCCCTGCCTGATATGCTTGTCCTGCCTGATAGCCGATAGCAATAGTATTGCCGTCAGTAGGGTTAGGACCTGCTTTTCTACCAATTGCAATGTTTGGCATAGTGCTATTACCACCAAAATATGATTGTGTGATAACATTACCATTAGAATCAGTGATACTTGCAGTCGAGGAGAATGTTAGTGTGTTAAATCCACCAACGATCTGACTGCCATGGACAGAAGTGCCAGTATTCCATGCTGTAATCTGTTCTGTGCCATCCGGAAATGACATTGTTCCTGTGGTACTAAAAGTCCAAGTTTTTCCAAGTTCGTAGGTATAGTTAGTAAGAGTATTTGTTCCAGTTACTAATACAGTTACAGGAGCCAATGTACCAGTAGTAGCAGTGGCTGTGGTAACTATAGCAGCAAATGAAGTTACTGTGTTAGTATACGTGCCAGCGTATGTAGAGGTACTAAAGGCTGCTGTAACGTCACTTACTGTGATTCCATCGAAAGTTCCGACTACACTGCCATCGATGGGCATTTGAATCGTAAAAGCAAATGCCGTATTTGTTCCTGTACCTATCGGAGCGGAATATGTAGTATAAGCAGAGATAGCAATACGGTCATCAAAAATACTAGCTTGTCGATGCCCTGCCCACCAGTAAATGTCATTGTCTAAAGAGTAATTCGCACTTAGTAATGCTCGTTGATACACAACTGTACCTGCGGTCGGCTCCATTTTGGTTAGAATAATAGCAGTATTACCATTAATATCTCCGCCGCCTTGGCTGGTTATATAAATGTTGCCCGAGCTATCAAAGTTTAGGTCGTATCCTGGTTCGACATAATAATCTTCCAGAGGTGTGTTACGATAATCGTCTGAAACTCGTTGCCATATTTGATTACCATTTAAATCATACTTGGTAATAACATTAAAATAACTTTGGTAATCATAGTTTAATACATATAGGTGTCCGTTATTAATACCTGCACTGTAACCGTATTCATCGGGATTTCCGGAGATCGGTATTCCGGTTTCTAAACTCCATAACAAAATACCATTAGTATTAATTTTAGATATAAATCCAGCATAACCGCCTGCACCAGGTTGATAATAACCGACAACATAAGAGTTGCCTGTCGAATCGACAGCAATCGCTTCACCATTTCCATTGTAACTACTACCATCAGTGCCTACATCGATTCCAATTTGCCAGAGAACATTGTAACTTTCATCTAGCTTCATTACATAAGGTATGTTATAGGTATTTGTGGTAACAGTGTTATAATAATTATATCGAGTTCCTGCCAACAACATGTGATTATTGTTGTCAAAAGTCATGTCAACGGCATAACCACTGGTGTAGAACAATTCTTGATTAACGGTATTACCGTTAGAATCCATTTTGCCTACATAAGTTAAGTTATTGTCTTCATCATTGGCTAGATAATACGCATTGCCTGCGTTGTCAAATGTAATAATATCGTTTGAAGCGCAGGCTACACTGTTTAAATTATTGGAATCTCTATACGATGCTTGCCACAATAAATTTCCGTATTGATCATATTTTAATGCTAAAGTATCAGTATTGGCGCCGGTCCCCCATTCAAGAACATTACCAAATGCCCATAGGTTGCCCGAAGGATCATGTACAACACCTACGCCAAAAGTACCAGTGCTGCCTATGTTGAAATCACCAAATTCTGCCCACCAATATAAAGGGTTGCTAGAACCTGCAGTTAGTGTTACCGAAGTACTAGATGTTAGTTCCCAAGAGCTAGGCTGAATGGATTGACCATTAACTAACAGTGCATGACTAACAGTATCGATGGTCAAAGGAACGTTCGCAATGTAAATTGTTTCGGTACTTACATACAAACTTTTCCATTGATGGCTTGTGCTACCTAGATTAAAGAAAGAATCAACAGCAGGAATGATATCCTGCTCTACTGCTAGTAGATTGATAGTACTAGAATTAGTCAGTGTCGATAATGTAGCAAAATTAGCGTTTATCTTGTTAAATGACGTGCGTAGTGTGTCGCCGTCGCCGCTGTTAGGACTTGAACCTGTATTAATGTATAGAATGGTCATCAAAAATTTCCTAAATTAATATGTATATTTAAATCCTATAGCGGCAACGACAACTGCGTAGTTAATGCTTAGGAACCTTTTGGTGCAAATTTCTCTGCTCCGGTAATTCCCATACCACCAATTACAACAAACATAATCGAATTAAAGATGTTCGGGTCAATAGTCTTTCCATAAAACTCGTTGCCGATAAAACCCACAGCCATTAGAATTGTGCAGATCATTACGATTACACGCTTCGAACTTGGCGTACCGTTGCTTTCAGCTAGAATTTGATGGATATAATTTCCAATTGCACTGAAGTTCATCTTAGTATTCTCCTCTCATGCCCAAGAGGCAAACAACTTGGTTTTAGCAATACGATCAGGTAGACCGATTGTTCCGCCGTTTACTCTCTTAGTAACCGCAGTAATAGTTGCGGTATCTAATCCTTTGTCAGCAATTGCCCAAAGGTGATTGCGTTCAAAGAAGAATAGTGCAGATTCAAATGCCAATTCAGTGGCAACAATCTGCGGATTAGTCATTACGTCTGGTCTTTTGATGTAGTCAGCAAAAGCCTGATAGTTGGCACGACCCGTGAGCTGGACCGCACCTCTACCACAAAACTTAAAGCCATCACCCGAAGCTTCAGGGCCATTTCCCATTCGGTTTGAGTAGACCTTGTTTGCAATCTTCTGCGGGTTACGAGCGTAACCAGCTGTTGACCCAATCGTAGGAAAATACTTATGGAAGATACCAACCAATCCCTTGTCCGAATAGTTAAGGTTTTCAGTAAATGTATGAAAGTTACCAGTTTCGTGATTGCATTGGCCAAAAAAGTGGGCAGCGCGTGTTGCGCTCAATCCATAGTATTTCATAGCAGCTTTGAATGTTGTTGCATCCCATGTACCATTAACTGTGATACCGCATTTAGCTTGTAGCGCAGCAAGTGCGTTTGTAGCAGCAAGACCTGTTAGTGCCTTAGCAGGAGCAGAAGGGTTAGGAGACGCTGCAGGAGCAGTTGCAGCAGCAGCTACAACAGGTGCAACAGCAGCAGGCACAGTGTTAAAGTCAGTGACTGCAACCTTAGTTGAATCTTCTCCAGCCGCCTTAGTGACAACAAACTTTTCCTTACGGTTGTGTCCGCTGGCACTGAGTGAAGCGTGTACCCAATTTTGTCCGTCGCTGTAGGCTTCAAGGATAACCTGATCATACTCTAGGTTTTCAATGATCCATTCAGCAACGTCTTTGTTAGCAACGCCCTTGACAATGAAGTCGGCAGCTTCGCCAGTTACGTGTTGAGAGTCGGCAGAGCCGCCAACTGCTTTGTTTACATCCGGAGCACGGTAGCAAGAAAGTATCGAAACTGGCTTGCCGTAGTGTGCTCGGACTTTTTCTAAAATGCCATTGCATAGATTCTGCATATTTGACAGTGTTCCTGCTGGAGGATTATTTGCCAAGTGCAGTTTTTGAGC
>Ga0208386_1000380_pt1 | contig 12501 bp, 15 predicted proteins | sample CryBogCBH16Oct07_FD_185510 | JGI IMG/M metagenome (GOLD analysis project Ga0208386, IMG submission 185510) | Freshwater microbial communities from Crystal Bog, Wisconsin, USA - CBH16Oct07 (SPAdes) | ecosystem: Environmental > Aquatic > Freshwater > Lake | place: Crystal Bog, Wisconsin, USA...
GCCCTACATCTGTGGTAAGTATTGGTGTTATCGCACCAAAGCCACTTGTGCCACATACTTGTTGTGATATCGTAGGCCCATGTAATATCAAGAGTTGGGAAAGAGATTACATAAACCTCATGCCCTTCTAGCTGATAAGTAAACGCTACGGCATCTTGAACGTATTGATTGACTAAAGTATTCTCTACCGCATGGGTGGATATTCTTTGAGGAATATACCCGTTCATCATCATGATCTGAGATTGACCCCGAATATTACGGCTAAGGTAAGCAAAAGAATTACCAAGTCTGGCAACGCTAAACTTAGCCACGATTCCGTGTTGGGTAGAAGTTCCAGGGATTCTTTGGAATGGGAATGGAAATGTACCAGCATCCACCCAAACCTCAGATGATTCCTCACCCATTAAATAAACTTCTCTGTGGTCAACAATAATTGAGACTAGGTTATCAGGCGCACCGTCTTTGTTTCCGTAACTAAGCGCTGGGGTGATAGGGCTAAGTATCCCAGATGCTGCCCATTGCTGAGTGCCTGGGTTGTTATAGACAAAGTAATTATCCACAATGTCCACAATATCTGCGCCCGTAAACGCACCGTCTGAGCTTGGCAATACGCTAAAGTTAAGCGCATACATGGTTTCAGATGTAGCCTCAGTCTGGCTTGGACTAACCTTATAGCTACCCGTTCCACCCGCTCCTGTACCAAAGGTTAACGTTAAAGTTAACCCAGTACCTGACCCTGTTGTCGTAGTCGATACGTTATTAATTGGTTGGGTTGTGTATGAACCTTGGGAGTAAACTGTCAACCCAGTTACCACGCCAGACGTTACAGAAGATACGGTATAAACTTGTGGCGTAGACCCATAAACACCGCCCACAACCGTGACCTGATCGTTGACTGCGTATCCTGTACCGCCAGAAACAATTGACTGACTGAGAACAATATTATTGCCAAGTGCGGTAATAACTGTGCTAGATGTAACTCCAGATCCTTGAACGGTCTGGCCTAAATATAAAGTTCCACTAGATACGGCAGTTACACTTAAAGTCGTAGCTGAGATTGTCCCAGTAAACACCGCAGCGACCGCAGTCGAGTTCATTGTCTCAGCAGTAGAGACGGTTTGGCTGATATTAATAGTATATGTACCAACGCCACCCGATCCAGTTCCTAGTCCTGTGATAACGGTTTCCTGTGCTATTCCAACGCCAAAAAGCGATTGAGACACCCCAATCGTTCCGTTTTTAACCGCAGTTACTGTAAGCGTAGTCCCAGAAATAGTCCCTGTAAATACCGCAGTTGATGGGCTAGAAATGCGCCAAGAATACCGATAAGTTCCGTCTGTAATATAGACGTAAGTGCCGTTGTCCGTGATTCCGACTTGACCTGTAGTGGAGTTAAGTTGCCCGACAATGGTGGGAATAAATGAGCTTGTCAGCGAATAAACGTATTGTCCGCAAACCGCAATTAATTGGGTACTGCCTGACAAAGTACGCATTCCACGGATAGGCGCTTGGTTTTGGAACGCTACAACAGACGTTAGACCTGGGGTTGGATACAAAGCGACCACACCCCGAGTACCTGGGGCTTTTAAAGGATCGACCTCTGGCCTCCAATTTATGCACTCTTGAGCATCTTGGTATATAGACGGGGCTGAATAGGATGGGCCAACAAAGCCAAAGTCTGCCATTATTCCTCCTTATAAGACTTACCAGCAAGCAAAGTTTTCATGCTTGGCAGACTTATTCCGAATTGTTTGGCTAAATTTATCACGCTTATTCCATCTTTTCTTAGTTGTCTTGCTTGTCTTGCTTGTTCCATTGTCAACTTACATCTTGGGCCAGTATCGCTAGGAAAAAACTTTTGCCTTCCCTTTGCAACTTTATCTGCCATGTTATCCGCATGAGTACCAACACTTAAATGTTTTGGATTACAACAAATAGGATTATCGCAACTGTGCATAATAAATCCATGCTCATCCGTGTTTTTAGGAGCGTTTAAGTTAATTATTCCTGGGTTTACCAGATCAAATATAACTCGATGAGCATAATAAGATTTATCGTTTATTTCAGTTCTTCCATACTTCCCATTTGAGTAGCCTAACCAAGGCCAACATTCATCTTCACCTTTTTTGTCTACCTTAGACCATAAAACTTCTGCTGTATTAGCTGGTCTTCCAGCATTTGCTACAACACCATTTTTATGTCTTGCATACAAATCTCTTTCGTATGCCCTTCTTTTTTCTCTACGTTCTTGTTCTTTTTTTAATTGATCTTCTGTTTTTGCTTTGTTGTTCATGGTTGTTTCTCCTTGTTAAAAACAACCATATTGTACCACATTTTCTATCTAAAGAATCCACCCGACAAAATCCACCCAGCATCTTTCTGCCTTCCAACCAACAAAGAATCAGCGTAGGTCGAAACGATTGCAGGGTTCATATTTGTGCGCTTGACAGTAGATTTTGACTGCGCTGCAAACTTTTGGATTATACCGATTTGCGTAGGACTAGCCTTGCCGTACATAGGCATTAAACGTTCTGCCAAACACCACCGCAACGCCATGTTGTAGCCCTGAGGCAAATTAATGTTGTCGTTTATTGTGGTGAATTGTTGAAATAATTGATCTACAAATATGTGCATCTCGCCCTGACTTGGGTTGGGCCACACATAAATATTGCCTAAAGTCTCGGTTGGTTCGTAATAAATCGCTTTAGGCCAAGGACCGTTTAGCGTTTTTAAGCCAATCATCTCGTACTGCTCAATATTTAGCACCGAAACGGGATAATCTAGACCACCGTTTGTAATGGGTTGACCATTGGAATAGGTGTTAATCCTGACAAAACAGGAATTTAACCTAAGTGGGCGCTGATAATAAGACTTAATTGATTCGCTTGTAACTGGAGAAGCATAATAGGTATTTAGCAAGTAAGTGCCTGCTTCATTTACGTTATTGCCTGCGCCAGTTAACATTTGGGTAATTGTTGTGCCAGATGTAATTCCTGTGCCACTTAGCGTTTGGCCAATCGATATACCACCGCTTTGGATGGATGTAATTGTCAATATGTTATTTGTGATGCTACCCGTGAAATTAGCGCCAATTTGACCACCAGGCCCGATAGTGTATTGTGTTTGCCCAGAAACTACGGGGAATATGATCTCGTTCTTGTAGAACACCATCATGTCTTCGTTAGACCATTGATCTAACATATCTTGTAGCATATCAAAGGCATCTTGCGCTGCTTCGGGCGTAGGTGTCTCCCCAGCTTCCAAAGCTCCTATATCTTTTAGCGCACGAGAAATTATGTCAATTGGCTGGGTCATAGCTCGTCCTATATATTAGGCGTGAAAACTTGTGGTTTCCAAGGGGGGACAATAGATTTCGACTTTTCCAAAAGCGCCAATTGTTCCTCTAACCTAGATTTTATTACACAAATGCCGTCTTTCATAGCCTCATTTTCAATCCACTCAGCCACCATTTCCTCAGTCACTTGAGCAAATGGAACCTTATTTTGTGGATCTTTAAAATGCCAGTTTCCCTCAGTCTCAACTGTGTTTACCCCATCTGTCAAGGATAAATGATATTTGGCATGGGTAATGATTTCATCTTTCCCACTTAATTCTGATATTTTCCATTTATAGTCCATGATTATCCAATCCTGTACCAAGTAGTGTTTGATGATTTATACAAAAATAAAGCAAACCCCGCTGCCGTTAAAGCAGATGGAGCATTTAATAATGTTTGACCAGTATTAGCACTCATAGTCAAAGCAGTAATAATTTGTGTTGAAGAAATCCTAACTTGCATACCATCTGTAGGTGAAGCAGGCATTGTTATAGTTCCAGTTGCCAAAGTTCCAGATGGATTTAGTATAGTTACTGGAGAAACCAAAGTATAACTAAACCCTGTTGATGGAGTTTGATAATCATAAGGGCCACATGAACCAAGTGTCCCATCAAGTACCATTGTCATAATTTATAGGGCATTAGCCGTTATTGCTGATTGAATAGGCGCAATAGCATTTACTAATTCAGCAGTTGTTGTGGATGCTGTGATTGCAGATCTTGCAGTTGTCAAAGCACTTGTCCAATTTGCATCTGACATTACATTTGTTAGTCCAATCCCTGCTTTAGCAGAACGATGTTGAGATTCTGTATATGCTAGTTGATTTATAGCTTTAGTTTGTTGGGCAATAGCTTTAGTATGGTTTACTGTAACAGTAGGCCCATTTAATTCCCAAGCATCAAAAAACAAAGCATCATCACCTTGGGGTAGGGTTGAGTCTTCTACAATAATTGCACCACTTGGGCAGTCTTTGGTTAAGACGGTTTCAATAGGTAGTTCGCCTGTGGGTACACATACGCTTACACCACCATTGTCGTTTGTGAAGATGATTACTTGTGCCATATTTTTCCTTAATTTCCTAAAATTCCTACGCCAATGTAACTGTCATCAATCACTGAGCCTGAAGCATTACTAACAATAACCTTAACAGTAGTTGTTGTTCTTGCTCCAACTGTAATTGCAGTATTATTTATAGTGTCATTTCCAACAGAACAAAGTGTTGAATAATTTGCATCAAAAAGAGCAGTATTAAAGTTTACTGTGTAGAAACCTGTACCAATACGGGTAACAGAACTAACATTGTATTGAGAACGAACTGTTATTGCGCTTGAAACATATCCAAAATTAACCCAAGCCAAAGCATTGGTAGTCACGCCATTTGATTGGAGTTTAATAATCCCGCTAGTGTCTGCCGTTTGAACCAGACCAGTTGATGTTGATGCGTTTATTGTGGTGGTCATGGTGTGCCTTTATCGGAATACTGAAATACAAGTAATAACACCATCAACCGCCACATTGTTATATGCTTCATAAATTACTTTTACGGATGAAGTGTTAAAAGTTGTTGGGTAACTTCCATAGCCTTCACTATAAGGATTAGTTAAATTTCCTGTGGCATTAGTCATCACCGAATAACTTGTATCTGCAAAGGCATTTGTAAAGTTAACTGTGTAATCTCCAGTTCCATTGCGGGTAACGCTACTAATATTAAAAGATGCCCTAATCACAGGGCTTGCACCACTAGTTCCATTAAAGTTTGCCCAAGCCCTACAAAGCGTACCAATCTGTGTACCAGACCCATCATTAAACTGGGTTGGTGTTCCAGTTGTACTAGACTGAATTGTGTCAACTAAAGCAGTTCCATAACTCATAACACCACCCACCTTGATCCGCTAGAGATCGTTACAGTTACACCACTTGCCAATGTAATAGGCCCAGCAGAGAGTGCTGAGTACCCACTTGGTATGGTTGTGCTAACAGAAATAGTCTGATTATTGGCGAAAACGCCCGACACGGATAATGTACCCGTTGTAGGGGTTAACGTATCAGTTACTGCATTTTCATTGATAGCCATGTTAGACGTCCGTTGCGCCCTGATACTGGCTCATTGTCTTGAGTACGCCGTAAATAGCGGGTAACAAATCGCCTTTGCCTGCTATATCAGCCAAACCAATGTAGTGAGCGTGTTCTTGAACAGTGCTCATATTAGCCTCTCTAGCATCTTTGCTATAGTGGACTGCCACTTGGACTTGGATGTTATCTTTGTTACCAAAAAAGTTAGTCACTCTGGCATAAGCCTGTGGAGCGGGTGCTCCAAACTGAGTTGATGCGAGGTTGAGTTGTAATGCCATGATTTTCTCCGTGTTAAAAAGTCATTTCTGTGGTTTCTACTTTACAAACCCATCTAATTGTAGTTGAGGCTTGACCAGTAACTGTAATTGCTAGACCGCCATTGGTTGTATCCGCCGTAGCTGAAACTGCCCAAGTAGATGCGCCTGAATCCTGTGCCAATAATATCGATGTTACTGCACTAACTATTGAAGTGGCAGATGCGTTTGAACCACGTTTAATAGCACCTTGCAAAACCCAAGAAGCAGTATTTCCTCCCCCAGTAACTCCACCAATTATTGTTGCTCTGAATGAGTATGCTGAGTTGTTGGGTAGTATTACTTGGTTTGTTGTTCCTGCGGCAGAACCATCAGATGTAAGAACTGTTGCGGTTGCGGTTGTAGTTTGTATACCAAGAATTAATAAAGCGACTTGAGATAAACCTGAACCATTTCCAAAAGGGGCGACTGAAGCTGGAAAAACTGTATATCCGTTAATTCCTCTAGTTGTTCCATAAAAACCACCAATTATTGCAGAATAAGTGCTATTTGCGGTGTTTGAATTTCCTCCACCAATTACAGAAGAAAAACCAGATGCTGTGTTTCCATAACCTCCACCAATAAAAGAATTTTGATTGCTTGCTGTATTTGACCAACCTCCAGCAATAGTTGAGTTTGTACTAGATGAAGTATTTTGTTGACCACTACTAATATTTGAATATGAACCAGATGAAGTATTTTTAAATCCACCACCAACAAAACTCCAATCTCCACTTGCTACGTTCCTATTACCCGCAGTCCCTGCATCACCCCCACCACCTACAAAACTATATGCTCCTGTTGCTTGGTTGTTTCCTCCTCCTACTACTACTCCATGAGGTGTGAAAAAGTTAAGTGTGTTAGTTGAAGAACCACTAGCGTTTTTGCTTAGTGTGAGGGATGTTCCAGAGATAGCGGCAACATAAGTGTCTCCCGCAATAGAAGTCCCTGTAATATATTGACCGACTTTAATACTTGCGTTACTACCTGACAATGTAACCGCAGTTGTTCCGTTCATTGTTCCTGATTGCGTGGTTACAGCAGAACCGCTTGTTCCAGAATTTGTAAAACCCCCGCCAATAAAATTGTAATAACCTGAAACTGTATTTGAACCACCGCCAACTAAAACAGAGTAATTTCCACTTGTTGTATTGCTTCCACCGCCACCTAAAAATGAAACAGTTCCGCTTGAATAATTAGAAGAACCGCCACCCAATACAGAACCATAGGAAACTGAAGTATTAGAAATACCACCTAATACATTAGAGTATTGTCCACTAGCAACTTGAGTTGCACCACCCCTACTAGTCTGCCAATCCACCGCATTAGCACCTCTAGCATTACCTCCTGTAGAGGTAGATGTAGTCTGTTGGGCTTGTAATGCTCCTGTTCCTTTTGGTTGTAATACTAAAGAAATGTTTGTGTCTGATCCCAAAGCCTGAACTACTGGAGCATTTCCTGTTGTATTACCAGATGACTGAATGTAGTTTGCACCAGTCCCTGCTTGTAATATTGGGGAAATTAAAGTGCCTGTACTTGGGTTATATTGAAACTCAGTAGAAGAAGTATAAGCAGTTGATAAAGTGCCAGATGTAACAGAAGAAAATAAAGGATACCTTGTAGCATTTGTTGTGGTGTCGTCTGTAACTGAGATACTTGCAGATGATGCAGACCAAATTGGCACACCACCAGATAGTGTCAATACATATCCATTTGTACCCGCTGCCAAGAATGTGGTTGTTCCAGATGCTGTCTGATAAGGTACAGAACCATTTGCGCCACCAGCAAGATTGGTTGCAGTTGTTGCGCTTGTAGCAGTCGCAGCGTTACCACCAATCGATAAACTAGATGCCGTTCCTGTTAGTCCTGTTCCTGCACCGCTAAACACAGTAGCTGTGAATGTTCCTGTACTTGGCACATACTGTAGTTTTGTAGAACTTGTGTCAATAGTTGTAGCAGTACCACTTGTAGCAGATAAAAATGCAGGATAAAAAGTGCTAGAACTGACTGTTTGATCTGAAATAGTAACTGAGGCACTTGGAGTAGACCAAGTAGGTGCTCCAGTTCCATTAGATGTTAAATACTGTCCTGTTGTCCCTGCTGTGCTAATTGCCAAAGCAGATGCACCAGAATAAACCACGCCACCAGCATTTGCAGTCAAATTAGCGTTTGTACCGCCATTAGCAAGTGATACTTGACCAGACAATGCGCTTGTTGGAATTGTTGTAGATGCCGTTACCGCACCAACGCCATTACCATATAAATAGCCAGTAAGCCCAGTTGTGTAAAGCGTACCAAACGATCCGCTTGTTAGAGTAATACTGCTTGTCCAAGATGGAGCAGTTGAACTTCCGTTTGTAATTAATACTTGACCCGCTGTGCTTGATGCTAAGAATGACGTAGTTCCAACGCCAGATTGATAGGGCAATGCGTAAGTTGTACCACCCGCCAAATTTGTTGCGGTAGTTGCAGATGTTGCACTTGTTGCGGTTGCAGCGTTTCCACCAATGTTTAGCGCAGAAGCTGTGCCCGTAATGTTAGTACCCACCAATGTAGATGGTGTACCAAGATTTGGCGTTACAAGAGTGGGAGAAGTCGCCAATACGACATTTCCGCTACCCGTTGTACTTGAACTTGATGCTGCGGTCAGTTGACCCTGTGCGTTAACTGTAAAGTTGCCAAGCGTGTAACTTCCAGATGTAACAGATGTGTTAGCTATTGCAACAGTTACTGGTGTACTACCGTTGTAGGATGTGCCAGACAATCCTGTGCCAATCGTTAAAGCATTAGAAGCCGTTGCGGTGATTGTTCCAGACCCACCAAGGCTAATTAATGTGCCATTAACTGTTAATGACGAATTAGTTAACCCAGAATTAGGAATTGTTGCGTTAATTTGACTTGGCGCAATAGAAATTGATGTATTGGTTACAGATGTAACTTGACCTGAAGCATTTGTAACAAATACTGGTACGCTAGATGCAGATCCGTATGTTCCTGCTGTACCTTGTGGAGTGATACTAAACTGATACCCAGACAGAGTTAGCCCTGTTCCTGCGGTATATAAAGCAGTATTACTAAATTGGCTAAACGTAATAGCAGTTACGCCTAAAGTGCCGTTTTGTGGGCTAGTACAAACCCAAGCAGACCCAGATTGACCACCATTTTCTACAAATAAGAACGCAGAAACCAGTTCCGCATAGGTGTTGGCATCGCTAGATCTTGCCCATGTGCCTGTACTAGCGATATAAATACCGTTGTTGGCTTGAGTTGTTTGGTTTTTGACTAAAACCCTGTCCCCTGCAAGCGTTGTGTACCCATCAATTGTCTGTAATCCAGATAATGTGATGTTTGCGGTTGTAGCTACTTGAGCTGGGGCTTTAAATGACAATCCCTGTGCAATTGCATCAACATAGGATTTATTAACAATATCTGTTGGATTTACCGCAGTTGTACTAATAGATCCAGTTGTTGTTTGAATATTAGTAAAAATGCCAGTTGATGGTGTAACCAGGCCAATAGTCGTACTATTAATCGTACTATTGGTGATATTTAACCCGCTTTGAGACGGATTTAATGTTGCATAAAAGGGTTGCCCCTGACCTATAAAAGTCTGAAAATTGCCATAAACGTCAAAATACGCCTGAACAGGCAGTAGGTTTTGATCAGATGTTAGGTTAGGGGCACTCATTAGAATGGTTGAGCAGTAAAGATTAAAGTATCACCAGGAGACATATTTGCTAAAGCACCAGTTGTGATGCTATAACTGTTCATTGTTGCTGTCGTAGTTGTGTAAGCTACTTGTTGCAAAAACAATGTTGTTCCATTGGTAATATCATAACCTTGAACTAACCACCCAGTTGGGGCAGCAAACGGGAACGTAAAAGTTCCAGTATTTCCTGCGGTACTACCAAAAATTACTCTGAAAATGCCGATTTGGTTGCCCAAAACTTGAGCAGTTGAACCGCCAAATCCAGAAGAAACAGTTGGTAGAGTATCGTAAGTCAATACCGCTACAGTATTGATTGTTTGTGTAGATGCTACTTGATTGGTCATGATTGATCCGCTACAGGCATTACATACAGAGTTGTCGCTGCACCAACTGCGCTCAGGTTAAATCCACCAGCAGGCACGGCAATAACGGTTGGCTGAGACATAGAAATGCCCAAGACAAACGATGTTGATGTGTTCCCTGCGGTTGGCAGAACCGCTGCGGGAGCAGTAATGCTTGTAGGATTAAGTGGCGCAATTGAAATAGCAACAGGCGTAGATGCGGTATTCAAAAACGCACAATAGTTGATTTGGTCATTACCCGTTGGGATAACGCTCAAGGAGCTACTGGCAGTTGTTGTAACCGCTACTGCGTAGGTTGGGCCTACGGGACGATAAACGCTTGTATTAGCCATGATTAAGCAGCGTTAACAGCGATTGGCAAGCCTTCAATGCGGTGTACTTTGAAGTCATATACACCAGCAGCAGGGGTGATTGCAGTTGCAGCGCCAGATGTATTTTGGAACTGGATTGTCAATACGCCTGCGGTTGCTACATCACAATTTGCAATTATGATGTTTGAGGTTTGGTTACCTTGATATTGCAAAAAAGTCACAATATCAGATGGTTGCAGACCCGCAATATTGAAAGTTTGCAAAGATTGTGTGGAAGATGTGGTTAGCGTAGATGGGGTAATGGATGGAGCAATAATGAATTGCTCTAATATGTTACCCCTGGCAATGGTGGTGCTTGACATGATTTTTCCTTTGGGAAATTAGGTTAATTGTAACTTTAAAAAGAGAAAAAGCCACCCCTTTTGAGGGTGACTTTCCTCAATTTCAGGCTGGATTAGCTGAAATCGTAGCCATACACGTATACGTCTCCAGTCGCTGCTGTTCCAGCTGCGGTGGTTACGTTCACATATAAAGTTTGGTTAGCAAGTGAAGTCTGGATGGCAGCAGATGAAGCATCAACGTATGATGTACCGAGAACGGTAGTCAATTGTGATGGTGCAATTGCGCCAAAAAGGCTAGTTGCTGATGTAGAAGCAGTACTAACGATACCCAGAGCTGTCGATGTGGAGATCGAAGCTGCTGCGCCTGCGTTATTGACGTTTGTAACGATCAATTCTTTAGGCATATACGCTGTAGAGTTAACTACAGGAATAGGAGTTAGTGCTGTTGCGTTAAGGTTCACACCTTTGGCTACACCGATAACACGCAACGCTTGGTTTGTTGCGATATTACTTGGGTGTGCCGATACTGTGGTTGCTGGGCCTGGATTCGCCATGTTAGATTTCCTTTTAAAAAGTTAATTAAGCTGCGATACGGCAAGCAAGTTCTTGGTACAAAGGTGCCCATCCGTACAACACGTCCAAACGAGTCGGGATTGAATCGTTGTTAATGGTGTACTGACGAACAACACGGATTGACAAACCTACTTCTTTATCGCTTGCACGACCAGCAAAGTGTACGCCCTCTGGTAGCTCCAAATCTGCTACCGCCAGGGAAAATGCGTCACGATGAAAGAGCATGTTCTGTGGAGAAAGAACGCCAGTATTGTTAAATGGTGTAACTGCTGCAGTTGTAGAAGTTGTACCAACAACGATCGAGTTTTGGAACTGACCACCAATGATAATAGCTGGAGCAACTTGGATGCTTGTAGCTGTACCGTTAGCAATAGTTGTTGTAGATTGAACAACAAAGTTACGCAGTTTGCCAGAACCGTATGCTTGACGGTTTTGTGGGTTAGTTGCATAAATGTTAGCAATCTGGATTACGTCACCAGCGTTGAGTGTTGCAGCTCCAGTAGAACCCTTCAATTGAATTGTAGAGTATTGTGCCCAACCGCTTGTCAAATAACCAACTTGGCCTGTAGAGGCTGTGTTGTCAGTTGTCAATGCTGTTGAGTAAGAACCGAATGTTTGACTCACAACGTTTTGGTCGAGTTTCCAGTTTGTACCCGCAGAATCACGACCCATTAAACCTTTGCGATATTGCTCCGCAATGGCTTCTTGAGGCATGAACAAACCTTTTAAACTGTCAACGATTGTTGCAGATGTGAAAGGCTCAACGATACAAGCTCTACGTCCGTCTCTTGGTGCGCCTTCAGCATCAAGATAAGCACCAGCTGTTAAGTAGGTGATCAATCCTGTTGGAGGTGTACCAGCAGTACCAACGATGTTAGCAGTCTGGAGTGCAGCCATTTGCAAGCCGTCACGGTCAATCTTGTTAGCGATTGTTGCAACAGCAGGCTTTAGAACACGGTCAGAGAACATATCAAGGCTCAATGCCAAGTCTTGAGTTGTGAACTGAGTCGCAACTTGGAACTGGGTTGACAATGTTACTGGTGTTGAAGTCTCGTTAAAGTCTTCTACTGAAAGCGCAGGGCCTACAGCACCAATAAAACGGCCAGGTCTACGAACGTTAACTGTGTTACCGATCTTGCCACCAACTACAGCGAACTGGTCGTCATAGTTACGATTTACTTCTGAAGAAAATGTTAACTCGTTTTCGAGTACCATTAAAGCTTCATTAGTAATTTTTGATATAGTCAAAAGATTATTAGCCACTTTAGTATTACCTTTTTAATGTGGATTAAATTGTTACCTAATCTTTCCAGATTTGCGTAGTGCCTTCCATTCATGTATTGACCCAGTAAACTCACCGTTTTCTGTGATCGGTACATCAACGTTGGTACCACCTCGAATCGGATTGATAGGCGCTGGTGCGTTGCTCTTTTTCACAGTAGTCTTAGGCGCTTCTGCTGTTTTTTCAAACCTAGCCTCTAACTTACCAATCTCTCTTAAAG
>Ga0208386_1000386_pt1 | contig 12373 bp, 26 predicted proteins | sample CryBogCBH16Oct07_FD_185510 | JGI IMG/M metagenome (GOLD analysis project Ga0208386, IMG submission 185510) | Freshwater microbial communities from Crystal Bog, Wisconsin, USA - CBH16Oct07 (SPAdes) | ecosystem: Environmental > Aquatic > Freshwater > Lake | place: Crystal Bog, Wisconsin, USA...
CCAGTATACCACATTCCATTGACGTTTAAATCCGCCCAAGTTTTCCCCAAGCCAATGCAGTATCTCATCGATTTGTGTTCGATGTTCGAAATGACTATCATGTATATTGAGAGTAATTTTACAAGGCCAAAGTTCTTTTTTAAGGTGTCTCATGACCATCTCAATACAAATGCAGTATGACTGCTTTTTTGGTCCCAACGTAGATACATGCCCTGTGTGCTGGTTACAATCAATCTACCACCTAATGGTTTCAATTCGTGGTTGATTACGGTTTTAATGTCCCACCCAGTTTTCTCGACTATTTTGCCACAATACGAGCAAAAGTTACTAAAATAACTTGGCCACTCATCGGCATCAAATCTACCAGTTGTCACAGTAACACAAAATTTATCATTCGTGATCCGATTCATGACCACCTCAACAAAAACAAGGTGCAATCTTGTTCACGTTTAAACTCAAATACACCTTCGCCCACAAAACGCCATCCCGGCCCCCATACAGTGGCTCCTATACCGCCTCCAAATGTTTCCACACACCATTCCATGCAAGGTCGCCAACCCGGATACACATGTTTACTGACACGATCCCGGGCCGGTGCCTCAACACTGGCCACATACCATCCATTCAATTCGTTCTTCATGACCATCTCAGCAAAAACAAGGTTCGTTGAAAGTCATCTGCAATATACAAGTCACAATGAAAAGTTTGCCGACCCTGTCGAGTACGACTGTGTTCGCCCTGCCATTCGAATGCAACGTCATTGTTATGACACCAGTCATAAACATCATGCAAAAAATCTCGCACCGTGCGATATTGCTCGGCAGTGGCCGTTCCAGTTACAATGTGCTCTTCGGATCTTTTAATATACGGTTCGGGTCGTTTCATGACCACCTCAGCAGAAACATAGTAATATCTTGTTCGTTAACAAAACGCCAGGTATCAAAACTGATACGAATTCCACAGTCGTTTTCCTCGCTCCAGGCCTGTACTGGATCCATGAGAGATTCAGTCAACCCAGACATGCCAGGATTGCTGTAATCGGACACGGTACCAATGGCACGTAGTTGCCGACCTTCTCTAATCCATACAATGTTATTATTCACAATTTAAATATCTAATGCCATCATCTTGTGGGAGTAACCAATTCCAAAAACTGCGCCAGGCAGTATCTACCCGATCCCGAAACTGCGGTAGCTTCATGCAAATACACACTGGGTATCAACAACAGTTGGTTGTTCTTTATTGGTATTGTAACATCGAAATCATTTAAGATCAAATCTCCGCCCGAAAACATTTTGGGTTCCTGATAAAAATAATACAGTGCAGTTATGGCACAGAAATCAGCATGTGCCCGATAGTAATTGCTATCTTGATAACAACTCAACAACAAGCTGTCTTTGTTGCACATGGCCACACTTCTAAAAATTGGATCAATGGCAATTATGCTATCGACAAAGTTACGATCAAATATCTTTTTGGATAGTGCAATTATGTTGGATTCCTGCTCGCGATTTTGATAGTGCTGATACATGTACAAGGTAGCACTCTGCTTCAGGATTTTTCCAGTACCAACATCATGTGCCGAACCAGTACGATCGGCTGATTGCATGTAGGGATCCAGTGCTTCTAGTTCGTGCCAGATCTGATCCAATTCCCAAGTTGAGAAAAAATCCTCTATTATAATAGCGGATGGTTTCTTAGTGTGATGTCCCAAATAGTTCATATAAAAAGGGGCCTAGGCCCCTTTTGTTTACTTGCCGCCTGCAGCAATAATGTACTTGCCAAACCGTTTGTGGAACTCGTCAAAGTTTTTAAGTTTGCCTGGTACCAAAGGCAAGTTGTAAGTGGTAAGCGCAACTCGCGCACCCATCACAACCAGCTCGGTGGTAAAATTGTCCATCATGAAACGGAAGAAGTTATCTGCCATTTTGTGCCAGTCTTCGATTTTGGTCTTGCCCAATTTGACATGAGCATCTTGCAATTCGTAGCACATACTAACAGTCAACGAGTACATAGCCGACACTTCTTTGATCTTGAGCTCGGTAACTTTACCTGCCAACACGTCAGTTGGGTTAGGCATCTGTCCTGCCACCTTGCGGTGAGCCATGAACTTGATAGCCAAACCATCACCAATAGTACCAGCAATCAAGTCTGCCAATTCTGCATCTGTTGCATCTTCGTCATACAAGAATTCTGATACAAAGCTCCAGGATCTTGGAGTAGCGAATGCACGTGAACTGGATCTTGGGTTAAAGTCCATCAAGTCATTTTTAGCAAAGCCGATGTAACCTACCACGTCTTTGTGTACACGATGTTTGACCGCCCACTCGTTCCAGCTGTCGTAGTCTTCTTTGACTTCCAAATGCACAAAACGATTAGCTAACGGACTAGGCATACGGAATGTAACACCTTTGTCAGATTCTCTGTTACCGGCCGCAATAATAACCACGTTGTCTGGCAAGTGATATTTGCCTAAACGTCTATTAAGAATAAGTTGATAACCAGCTGCCTGTACTGCTGGTGCAGCCGAATTCATTTCGTCCAAGAACAAGGTCACAATCGGAAACTGTGCAGCAAGTTCTGCAGTTGGAAGATCAATAGGCTCGGCCCAGTCCATTTTGCCAATGTCCTTGTTGTAAAAAGGAATACCACGCAAGTCTGTGGGCTCCATTTGTCCAAGACGCAAGTCAATCATGTGCCCGCCAAGTTCAGCAGTCAAGTCTGCAACCAGTTCACTCTTACCAACGCCAGGAGGGCCCCATAAAAATACCGGACGCTTGTTCTTAAACGCACGAAGAACACGACTACGGGCTTCGTTCGGGGTAACGGTGCGATTCTCTGATACTGACATCTGTTTCTCCTAGTTAAAAATGTATTATATAATGATTGTCATTTTGTGTCAAATTAGACATAAAAATCTGTTGTAAATCGGCAAGCGTCGTAAACTATTTCACGAACCATGGTGTCTGTGGCTTCTTCAAAGCCGGGCTCCTTGGCCAAGTTGACTAGAGCTTGCCACGTGCAAAGCCAGTTCTCTTTGTGTACACGACTCAGCAAAACAATACCGTGAACTGCAGCATTGCCTTCGGGTGTAAACATTCCGTAATCTTGAATCATCATCAACTCCTTGTTTCTTACTATACTCATATTATAGCAAAATAGTCATTTCTGAGCAAACCTAGTGTTGTAAATCTGCAACATCTGTAGGTAGTACTAAAGCATTATACAGTTGATCTACGGGCACGCCGTGATCACAGTAACCTTCTAGAACCATGTCCAAATAACCTTGGCTTGGTAAAGCATCTTCAAAACCGTCTACCATAAAGTAAGTGATGGCTTTGAATACCTCGCCCTTGAATTCAACTTCCAGCGGAGCACGAAGATAGTAGTAAGGATAGCCTTCAAGCTGGTCCAAGGACCTTAAACATTCATCAGTGATGTTCCATAATACGCCATCAACATAGCATCCAGGTTCAACAACCACATCAGCTGGTCCGCTGAATCTAAACGCATGATCCAACAAGCGTGCCGGTCCCAGCGACATGGCACCAGGACATCTATAACTCATGCCCTCTCGGTTGGTATTCATACCATATGCAAAATACAACATCATTGCTCCAAGGTTAATAACATCAGCGTGACTTCTGCTTCGTCACGCAAATAAATCTTGCTCTTACGTGTATTGCCACTGTAATACTGTGTACGCCAATTCTCATTGTTTTGAGGACGCATATACGTGTCAAGAGTTGGACCAAATCTAGCCCTAAAATAGTCTGTGGCACGACTACGCATCCGCTTGTCTCTAAGACTACCATCGAACTCCAGGATAGTGGTAAAACCCTGTCGAAAATAATTACGTCTGCCGTCGCTTTTAATTACCTTCATGTTTCAACCTATCTATAATGTCCTGTTGACTCTGTTTAAATTTTATCCACAGTACTCGTGTTATTGTGGCAAACCATAGCAACACAATCACTGGTACAATGTTGTAGGCAATAACAACAGCCAACACCCGATCACCAGTTAATAGCACAGTCACGGCTCCGGCAACTGCCGACATTATGCTACATAATAACACCCATCCCAGTGAGGCCAACAGTGGAAAAGCACTCATTACGGTGATAGTACTGTTGTACATTTCTGTGACCCATTTCTGAGTCCCGGCACAGGCACTGCGACCAACCCATTTAAAAAATTGTATTACTTCTATCATTTCAAGCCTTTAATCAACTTGTACATCCACCAATTTGCCATCCCTAAAGATGTAATACATTTCCAAACTGAATCCACCTCGCGGCACCGTTACCCAAACACACTCGTTACCGGGACGCATTTCAAAACTGTCGTAGCCACGCTGGCGCAGGTCTTCTGCAATCACTAAACGTTCAAACGCATTTACTTCACGCATTATTAAGCACCCGCCAAGTTTCTTCCTTCTCGGTAAAAATTAATTTATGTTCTTCTAAAATCCGTCTACGCTGACTTGCATCCAAATCCACCCAGGCGTTTACTGCCGCATAACTGCCCCAGGCCGTTGCGGGCATGTAATCCCGCATCCAACCCACTAGCCGTTTCAGTGCCGAAACAGTATTGGAGGGATGACTGCGATTTATAGCACCCACAAAGTCATTGGCCAGTACACTGGTAAAAAAACTGCCAGGATTGAATCCATATACCAGATAGTTATACATAGATTCGGAGTATGCCCCATCCACTTCCCACTGGTCGAATGTTGCTTGTATTTTAAGGTCGTTGTGCTCGGTCAATTTCATAGACTATGTTTTAGATTTTGATAATTTCTTATAAGACCGCATATCTAGTGCAAAGATACTGAGCTTTTCGGCATCGTATCCACGTACAAATCCGGCCTTTACCATGTCAGTCCATGTGGCTTCTAACGAATTGAAAATTTCTTTTGCTGTCATGTTTATCTCCTTTTGGTCCAACTATACTCTACACCATCGGGGGTGCGCCCATTCTCTACACTGTCAACACCAGGTTGACCAATGTTGCTGGTATCTTCACTTACCATGGTCACAAACCTGAAGCCTCGCTTTCTTAACGTCTCGCAGGCCCGTAACGCTGATGCCAAGTCTTCCAAGGTTGTGCTATACGGTTTGTCAAAATCCTCGGTCCAGTAAACTTTAAATATTGTCATTCATTTCCATTTTCAATAATACTAAACTTATTACGCTTTCATCTCTAAAAGATATCATATAAGGTCTTGGCCGATTGTTCTGGGGCCTTACACCAAATGTAGCTCGCCAGTCGCGAAAACGCATAATAACATCGCCACTTCTCAAAGTGTATTGGCTACCCAACACTGCACTCATTATATCTTCTACACGATTAACTTCGCGATTCCAAGTGTCAAACCTAAAGGCATAGGTATGTCCATACTCCTTGAATGCTCGGTATCTACGATTCAATTTTATTATTTTCATGATACAAACTCCCTTACTGCATCAAATCTAGTTGAAGCAGGAACCCACTTGAATTGTTCTCTCTTGCGAAAGGGCTTGTCAAAATCAAAGTTAACCATGAACCAGTTCTTTTCATCACTGAAACTAACAGTTGTGGCAAACTTAACAACATGAACCCACCTGTTCTTGAATTTTGCAACAACCATAGTCATAACTTACTCCTTCATTATATACTCAAATAATACCCACTTGGCACGATTCAGTAACTGACGCTGATCTTCGATAGTGTTAAAGTCAGGTTGCTCGTATGCCATCATTTCTTGTGCATCACTTAGGTAACTGGCTACTACCATTGCAGGGCCACTGAACTTAAAAGTAATGCTAGATTCAACTGCTTCACGCATGCCGGCTTCTGTGACACCATACATACGAACTTCTTGCTTTTCTTTTTCAGTTAAACGATTGTAAGTTTCTGTAGCCATTTTCTACTCCTTGTTTTTCACTATATCTTATTGTAACAAAATACTCATTTCTGAGCAAATTGCGGTGTTGTATTTGTGCAACATCAATAGCCAGCAACAACTTCGTCACCGGAGGGACGTACGAATACTTTTGTCACCGCCTCGTCGGGCAACGTCACACGATAGCAAAATTCGCCGCCGTTGGTGATACCTAAAAATCTGGTGTCTTTGAATTCACACCTCATTAGCCGTGATAGATCTTGTGTGGATTGCGTGATTAAAATTTGTAATTGATCTGCGGTTATCATGTGTTGATTCCTTGTTTTTTACTGTACCTTATTATAACAAAACTGGCATTTCTGGGCGAATCAAGTGTTGCAAAAAAACAACATAAATACTGGATGCGTATACAAGAAATCTTAGCAGAAGGCCGTGCACACCCAGTTATAGTGGTGGATGTGCAACCTGAATATTCAGGCATGAATGACGGTGATGAAAACTCCGTATTCACGCAAATTATTCAATTTGTAAACCATCAAACCGGACCGGTATTGATGTTTATCAATGCCGAACAGACCGGAGTTAGTCTTGACAGTATTGATGATGTATTGGCTTATTGGGAAGATACTGTAATACAAAACGATCCAAATTGGCATGACGAAGATCCTTTTGCACCCAAAAGTGCAATAAATTGGAATAGATTTGAAATTGTAGACAAAGGTTATGGCTACTTGCGTAGTTGGATGGATTCGGGAATAGAACCTGCAACCATTATTGCCACTATACGTGAACTGTATCAACAAAAGAAAACGGATAGTAGAGAATTACAATTTCCTGCATCTAACAGACGCACTCCGCAACAGAGTTTGATCATGGGTGCTATGCAGGAAATGGAAGATGATCCTATTAGTGTTAATTGGACCAGCATTGCACAATTAAAACGTTTTAGTGGTGCTTATATAGTTGGCGGGGCAAGAGATCAATGTTTGCGTGAAGTAGAATTATTGATGAACGCATTTAACATTCGCTACAAAAGAATAGACAGTTTGGTGTACACCTAATGCGTATTACAGAAATCATCACAGAATCATCGGCACACAGTCGCAGCATCAAGGCTGACCTAATAGGTCGTGGATATCAATATCTTGGTCAAGGCGGTGACAGTATGGCTTTTTTAGAACCCGACACTGGTATGGTGCTCAAGATATTGGGCACAAACTTATTCAAGTCAGATGATGTAGCAGGTGAACTTACTAGGCCACAAAAAGTTTTTAAATTGTTTGCTGATTATTGCCAACAACATCCTGACAATGAATTTCTACCACAGATGTCGGGGTGGAATCAGTTTATGTATCAAGGTCGTCCCTATTTGCAGATCAGAATGGAACGATTGTTTCCGTTTAAGGGGCGTCAAGGAGTAGTGAGGGGGGTTTATGTCATGGCAAATTGGATATACCATAACGCTCAAAACAAAAACGTATACCAGCAATTCTTAAAAAGATTTGTAGACAAGGAGCCCAGAAAAGACTCTGAGAGTCACTTTCAAAATCCACGAGCCAGTAGAGAAGAACAACTGTGGGTAGCAACTGCTATCACTTATTTGGGCGGTGAAGAAAAATTACAACAATTTGTTCAAACAGTGTTAGATTTAGTAGGAATAGCACGAAAAAATTCATATCGATTATACAACGGAAATGTGTATGTTGATTTTGACAACATAAACAACTACGCCATGGGCAGTGATGGTCACGTGGTGTTGTTTGACCCACTTGCAGATATGAAATAACCCAATATAATGCGAATAACAGAAATCCTTACAGAATCACAGAACTTTACCACTGCTTATCATATTACCACACGGGAAAATGCAGATAATATTCGACACGGTGGACTAGATCCACGTGAAGAAGGCAAGGCCTATTTGGTTGTTGATGAAGGCGATCCTGATAAACTCCGAGACGATTTACGCACAGTAGCAGGTTGGATGTTGGAACGACCTGGTGATGATGCGCTAACACTATTACGGATCAATGTTACTGGTGTACCTTTGGAGTTTGAACACGGTTGGTATTTTTCTACAGTCGCTATACCGGCCAACCGTATCGAAGATTTGGGCGAACGTGCATTTGCCAGGGTATCATAATGAGAGCAACTGAATTTATTATAGAAGGTGCCAGCAATATCTTGTATCACTATACCAGCACACATAGTGCCGCCCGAGTATTACAGGATCATGAATTTAAATTAAGCAATACTGCTGGGAATGCCAGTGAAGCCAGCTATGCTCCAAAAGGTTATCCATATTTTTTAAGCACAAGTAGAACACGGATAGGTGATTATCAACGTTATGTTGGTAATGGTGGAGTTACATTTGTATTGAATGGTGATTGGTTCAGTCAACGTTATCCAGTCAAGCCCATCGACTATTGGAACCGTAGTTGGCAACATGCACCTGATCGTACAAGAGAAAGTGAAGACCGTGTGTTCAGCCGAGAACCCACTATACCTTTAACAGGAGTTACTGCTATTCATGTATTACTTAAAGAACAAGAAGAAAGCCGCAGTCCTATAACTCGTAATATATTAATACAGGCCAAAACACAAGGTATTCCTGTATATCTTTACACCGATGAATCTGCATGGAGATTGCAAAATACTCGCAAGGCTATCAGCGTAAAACAAAGCGGTGATTTATTACGTGGACAAACCAAACCAGGATACGCATCACGACCACTAAGAGGTGTGAACGGATACGGTAGAAACAGTCTATTGGATTGGATCGAATTGATTGCTAAACAACCTGGTCAACCACTGAGCAAGACCGCAGACAAGTTGGCATACAATCTAAGATACTATGGTGATCATTCTAAACAGTTAGCGAACGATTTGTTTAATGCCAAAAAACCAAACTCAAATGATTATAAATTAGCAGTAAAAATAACTTCTTATCTAACAAAGAATCATTTAGATATACTAGGACTGGCCGACAAGTTAAAAGTCAAATGGCAGAATCCTGCTGACACTATGCGATAGGGATATATCAATGAGAGCAAATGAATTTATAACTGAATCATCGGGACTACAATTTGCAGTACATACACCTGACAATTTCGCAAGTAGTTTTCAAATCACCTTATCGGCTCAGGGCAAACGCATAGGTCATTTTAATTTTGTTCGAGATCCTGACACTGATGATGTCAATAATGAAGTGGAAGTTGACGGCCGTTTTCTAGGGCAAGGATACGGCAAACTATTGTTGTTGAAAGCGATCGATGTTGCTAATAGTCATAAACTAGACTTTCAACAAGACATACGTGGCGTTACAGATAGTCAACAACGTGTTTATGACAGTTTGGAAAGCGCAGGATTGATTGTAACTCCTGGTGATGGGTTTTGGTTCTTGACTCCGCAAGGTGAACAAGAACTTGCTGGAGCCTAACTTTTTCCAATGTATCGGTGTGAATAGCACACACGAGCCGCATCGCGTTCCACAGTAGTTCCACCATATCCGGGCATGGCACGTTTGGAACCATCCTTGTTCAAATAACTGCCAGCACGACTTTTACCGTTGGTGCTGGTGGCTTGCCATAACGGACTACGATTTCTATGCTCACCAAATGCCGGATGAGCAGTCTTGCTGTAATACAACAATCCGCGACTGTGATATATTTCGGCCACTGCATCCGAGAACGCTGATCCAATACCTAGGCCTTGAAACTCAGGCAACACCACAGTTCTATGACCACGCCAGTAACTGTGCAAGGTACCGCTGGTACTATGTATCACTGCACCAAACACCACCGGCTTGTTGTCTATTAGACCCACATAACAATGTGCACCTTTGGCTAGTGCAGTGTCTAGATAGTGATACTTACCGAAATGTCGCCAATACGTGTTACTTGCGCTGCGGATGGTGAGAGTAATTGGTGGTCGTCGCCCCAGTCGATGAAGTGACCTCCGGTTTTCTAAGACACGTAGATCCGTGTCATATACGTAGTCGGGATCTAACCATTCTACTATGTCTCTGTGGCAACTGGCAATGTAAAGAGGAGATCGTTCCCCTGTTTGACTGTCGTAGTATTTGCGAATACTATAAGCCAGACTCTTGGCAGTATCTCTATCGACTACACTGGTAAACTCATCTACAACCGAGATTCCTTGATCTAGACTCAGTGCCATTTCAAATCTATGATACTCACCATTGCTGAGTGTAGCCGGACTTCTGAACCAAGCGGGTATGCTCCTAAGTCCGCAAGCCAACAACAATTCTTCTCCCTTTTCCGGGGCGGTAAAGTTTTCTATCACTGTGGTGTTGATAGACAACAAGGGTTGTTTAACCTGTCCAAGACTGCGTAGGATTGTGCTCTTGCCACTGCCACTAGTGCCCACAATCAGCACAATACCATCTGTAGGTAGCTGGGGTATTTCTACCTGAGCCTCCCGATAGTCTTTGATGTCGTACTTGGTACGAATTGTTTCTAAATAGTCTGCCATTTTACACTTCTAGTTCAAATAGACTATCGAAATGAGAGTCATCAACAAAACTAAATTCCTTAGCATGTGATTCAGTTTTGATATTGCCAATTGGCATATTGCCTGAGTTCTGACATATATACTCTTCGATTAAATGATTTTCTACCTTTTCAAGATATCTTTTAAATCTAGATTTTGAAGGAAATTTAAAATTAGTAAAGTCCCAAACCTTAAAAGCAATATCATCTTTGTGTACTATACGTTTCGTGGCATTGGTGTAATCTTCTATAATAAATTTCATGTCTTCGCCATTGGGACCAGTCAACATATTTTTACCCCACCCCGGAATATTGCCAGCTTGTCTGTATATTCTAGATCCCCATGTGTTATTTCGTTCCCATTCATTATCTGCACCTTGCCCGTATTTTATAATATCAGTGATTGGATTATTGGTACCGTAGTACAAATGTTGCACTTCGTATATCATACGAGTCATTTTCAGTTTTTTGATTTCGTGACTCAGCTCAATTGGAGCACTATAATTTTTAAGATAAAAAATATATTGAGGGAGTTGTAGTAATACTTGTCTTATATCCATCATTTAATTCCAAAATAGTTGTAATGATCTGCCAAAGTCCAGGTATCTAAGTTTACTGGATCGCCTTTATGTGTCTCTATTTTAACTTTAAGATCTTTATAACGCAACCAAAAATAGGCAATATCTGGAGTAGTTTTGCTCAATTTGGTTGAATTAAGTTTCTTGTGTTTGGTTTTACGCAATAAACAAGTTGGGATATTCATTGCCTGTTCGATAGTAATACGACCATGTATCAACAAATCTCTAGCAAGTGATGCAGGCACAACATGTTCAAAATCGCATTGTTTTTTGGTAGCACCCACTTCTCGATAGTGTGCTCCAATATTCTCTTTGATACAGTAACCGTGATACCTACGCAACATCCAATCTATTAGATCACGCAATAGTCTAGCAGTCATGTTGGCTTTGTCTAATCGTCTGTACGTAAACAACGCAATTTTTATCACACGAATTGTAAAAATTCGTGTCTGCTCGTAACTCTCGCCATTACGTATTACATTTTTTTGGTTTGTTTGTACAAACCCTTTGGTGGTTTCATTTACATTCATTAGAATAAATCTCCATTGGCAGGAACATAATTATTGTAACTATTTTTAGGAAACTTAAAGCCTGCTCCTTTTTGAGCCGCCCAAGTCTGACGCAATTGATGCCACAAGAATGTAGTTCCAATTGGCACATTCTTTGTGTTGCTTGGGGCGTCGGGCCACAAGTGCTTGGGCAAACCTTTGTGTGCGGCATTGTATGCATTTAATCTTGCTTGGTACACTTGAGCCCAATAAGGACCTGCGGCATCAAAATTGGCACCAAATAAAGTAATAAGGTGTAGTGCAAGATCCTCTATCTCTGCATCGCTGTAAACAATTTGATCTCGTTCACACATGTTTAAGAACTCTATAATTAACGGAAGTTCTTTGGTGTCAATTGGGCGTTGTAAACTAGCAGTGATAAATTGTGCATACACACAAAATTGTCTAACTACCTCTATGCTAGCATCACGTATTTCCTCCATACGTGTAATAGCCCCTGGCAGATGTGCGTTTCCTAGTTTTTCACTGGTCAAAAACAATCCAGCGGCTTCTATTAGTTTTTGCTTTTCTGCAATATCGACCCACTCAGGATCTGTAACACCGTCTACAAATACACCATAAATCATTTGCATCATGATGTCAATTAAATCCAGTGGCTTCTTACCGGCATTCTTACCTGTGGAAGTATTATTACTAATAAACACCCCACGTATCTCACCTCGATTAGTAATGTCGTAGATGTTAGCAGGAACCTTCTCTGTTGAAGGATCTACTCCTAATGCATAAACGCAAATCAAGTATTCGGCAATAGCCGTATGTTGACTATCCCAGGCCGCCCACGTGCCATCTTTGGTTTTAAATACTTGAATAGGCATTGCCTGGTATGCACGG
>Ga0208386_1000390_pt1 | contig 12322 bp, 28 predicted proteins | sample CryBogCBH16Oct07_FD_185510 | JGI IMG/M metagenome (GOLD analysis project Ga0208386, IMG submission 185510) | Freshwater microbial communities from Crystal Bog, Wisconsin, USA - CBH16Oct07 (SPAdes) | ecosystem: Environmental > Aquatic > Freshwater > Lake | place: Crystal Bog, Wisconsin, USA...
CTGTCCAATGGTGGTGCTGGACAAAGCTCCCACCCGCTAGCAACGTACTGCCATCACCATAAGGGTAAGCTTATGGGGGTCTTCCTGATGCCTATTTAAGTGACGGGGTTTGCTGGCGCTGAGTCCAGCCGTGGTCAACCAACGCTTGGGTTGGCACCTGGGTATGTGTTTAAACTGCCCTTTCACCCACAACATTAAGGGGAACATATGAATGAGCAAGAGTTTATCTCTGCTATTGGCAACGACTCTATTGACAGGATGCACTACGGTGAACTGCTCAGTGAGTTAAAGAAAGTATTCATGGGTCTAGGTCGCACTGCGATGTGGCTCATTGAAGCTAGTAATAACTGGAATGAGGTTGAACCTGACAAGGAATTCTTTGAGCACATTGGTATCCGTATCTATGAGCTAGCTCATATGACACGTCAGGACATGGATAAGTTCCTTAGTCTTATCCAAGACAATGCAAAATATCTTTACGGTGAAGAGTTCCCGGAAGACTCGTGGCACGCAGTAGGCTGCGAGTGTGGTGAAGACCACATAGAGGAGGATGAAGAATAATGAATATCACAGGAGAACAAAAGGGTAGGACGTTAGTCATTACGGTTGACTTTGATTCACCAGATCAAGTACCAATGTTTAACAAATACTTTGATGAGATGATCAACAAGATGGCATCTGACTATGGTGCCGAGGTTACCAGCTCTAATGAAGCAGAGAATAAACATGGTACTGACATGGATGACTTAATGCGCAGTAACTTTTCACGACGAGATAGGGAGTAGATAATGTCACGAATGCTAAGTTGGAAGCGAGGTTATACTTATGCTGGTACAGTGTGGACCACTAAGGTACACTCTAATTGGTATAACAATATTAACTTATCGTTTACAATTGAGGCTTCAATGTATGGTGGCATCGTTGATACTAATGCTAAGCTAATTGTACGCAAGTGCAAGCCTGGCAGGAAAATAGCAACTGAGGTCATCCTAGTCAAAGAGTTTGACACTGGCTATAAGTGTAAAGACTACATTGATGGGTTGCTAATAGTATCAAACTTGATGTTTAGTAATGAACCACAAGAAAGTAACAAAGCAGAGCTCTGGTTCTTGGAGCAGCTACGTAACACTCCGGATGCACCTATGCCGGAACAACCCGACCACATTAGAACAGGTGGTTGGTACTACAACAATGGGCGCGGACGCGCTCGGTAAGGAATGATTATGTTTAATGAAGTATCAGATGAAGTAAAGCTTGAGATGATCAAGGCTGACTTGGTTAAGATAACGTACGGCGTTAAGATGCTGATGGTAATTCAATCAACGCTTGAGACCTATCGTCAAGCCATGCAGGGTGAAGCACCACAAGACATCATTGACTTTGTTAAGTCTCCAAACTTTACGAAGTCTTTCTACGCAGCTATTCAAGCTAGCGGTGAGACTGTTAACAACATGCTTATTGCAGTTGACTCTATGTCTATGCTGTATGGCATTGAGTTTAGGACTACACTACCAACCAACGCAGAAGAGTTTGATGCAATGGTACAAGAGCTTAGTAAGGAATCACTACGCCTTGCTAATGAGGAGAAAAAGTAACATGGATTTGACTAGTAAGATTATTGCCTACGAGCAGGATGAGCTCAACTACGATGAAACAGTTGAACTGTTCCAAGAGCTTATCGATAACGGTATGGCCTGGAGCCTACAGGGACACTACGGTCGTATGGCAGAACAACTTATCATGAATGGTGACTGCCACATGGTAGAACAGGAGCAAGCATGACTGACATCCCACGTCAGGAAGTACTTGAGATGCTCACTCACATTGAGATGTTGCTACTTGCACACCAAGACCAAGAGGCTTGGTCATACACTCACGTCTTGGCTAAGGCCATTAAAGATGGTGAGTATTAATCTTATAGGCTTTAGCCTATAGAATAAAGCGTGGGTACATACTGCCTACCACGCTGGATAAACGGCAGCTAGTAAGAAAGGTACACTATGCCTATTAAGTCATGGGTTCCATCCAAAGACGGTAAGTCATGGACATCTAACCGTACACGCGACGTGTTAGACCTGGCGTTCACCGTCTACAAACACATCCCCGGCCAGCCTTGCCGTGTCGAGATTCGACGTACCTGGCCCAGTGGTCAACGTGCCAACTGGGTTATCGGTACCGTTGCTTTCAGTGACCACAAGCTAGCCAAGTCAACCATTGAAAGCTTGGTGCTGAACGCATACGTTAACTTTAGTGTTGACAAGCAGGATGAAGCACGTGAGAATTTCTTAAAAGAAATGCTCGTGTTAAGCATCCCTAATGTTCCCACTGATTGGGGTGGCACCAAAGGAGCTAACGTCTACTACGGTGGCACCACTCACTGGGCAAGCGGTATAGTCACTGGTAGTTCTACCCCTGCTCCTGCCCCTGAGCTTGAGGTTGTTGATCTTACTCCATCAACAGAAATGATCAACTCTCTGATGGAATCGTTCGACATGAACAAGGCTGTCGAGGTTATGATGGACAACATCCAAGAAGTTGAGGCGGCAGCTACTGCTGCTATCGAGCCTGAGGTGCCTAAGACCATCACAATTGGTGGTCAAACCATCAACCTCGGTTGGCCTAGCTAACCTAAACAATGACCTGGGTATGTCATTAAACTGCCCTTTCATCCCATAGTAAGGATACATAATGCAAACATATGCAATCACTGTTACATCAGGTAACGACATCAACATCATCGAATTCGATAAGTCGAAATCGTATGACACTATCAAGCAAGCAATAGGCGGTGGTTACTTTGACTGCGTCCGCCTACCTAACCTAAACGTTAGTATGTGGATCGACGACGAAGGTAAGCTTGTCGATGAACCTAAGTGGAATCACTTTGGCACTGCTCTGTGGGTTAACGAGTACGGCATGACTGATGCTATTGCTGGTGACATTATTATCACTGGCGGTGTTGACATTCATGGTGCTACCCTCGGTTTAGATGAGGATGACATCCCACAGATTTTAATGGCCTTGGACAATGGGCTCAAGGTTATGGATGAGTATAGGAGTAGTGTAAACAATGCCTAACCATGTATATAACAATGTTATATTCAACGGGACATGGGATGAACTGATTCTTCTTAAGACAGTTCTTGCTGAACCAACACCCATACAATTATCAAAGGTAGATGATGATTGCCCTATATTTAATTTTCACAGTGTAATCACACCCGATGAAGAGTATTGGGCTGAGTACAACGGCCCAGAACCTAAGTACGCAGACTTTTTAGAAAGGTTAAAATCTGCTACCAACCATTGGTATGATTGGAACTCTCGCAACTGGGGTACTAAATGGAATGCTTATGAATGTTTTTATCATGACAACCTTAATGATGATAAAGCTGAAAGTTATTTCTTAAACTATGCATTCAATACAGCATGGTCTCAACCAAAAGGTGTAATTAGAAACTTGCCTAAGTTGTTGCGTGAGCTTGGCATTAATTCTACATTCACTTGGCATTACGAAGAAGAACAAGGATGGGGTGGTTTATATGAAGGGAACAATGATGAAATAACAGAAGTAAAATCATGGGACATACCAAATAGTCATAGCGACTATGTTGATAGAGACAACGTAGAAAGTTGCATGTGCAGATGGGCAGATGATGAAGACGATTGGTTTTCTGACTGCCCTCGACCAATAGAAGTAACAGAACAAGAAAAAGAAAGTAAGGAACAATAATGGGACTTGACCAATACGCATACGAAGTTGAACCTCACCCGCTCAACACAGACTTTAGTTACGTTGCTGAAGACGAAAACGAATTCAGTCGACGCAACGAAATTGCCTACTGGCGTAAGCATCCTAACCTACAGGGTTGGATGGAGAAACTATTCTTTGCTAGGGCAAAGGCTCAAGGGTTTAACAATGGTAAAGTGCATAACAATACTGTTGTTGCTCAGGTAGTAGGTGAGCTTGATAAGGATACAGCACCTGCTGAGATCATCGCCAAGGCAATGACTGACGATGAGATGAAGAAAGCAATTGAAGCTGAACAAGAAGCGGCTAAGTTGGCTAATCTAACTAAGCCTATGGTGTTCAACTGTCAGCCTATTAGGTTGAACACTGCTGACCTTGATCAGTTAGAGATGCACATCCTTATGAAGAACTTGCCAGGCACTACAGGTTTCTTCTTTGGTGATGACTCTGATGATTATTACCGTGAGAAAGACTTAGAGTTTATTGAAAAAGCTAGGCAGTCAATTGCTAATGGTTACGATGTTTATTATGATAGCTGGTGGTAATGGACCATCAGTTAAGTAAGAAAGGAAATAATCATGGGTGACCGTGGACAAATAAAAATTACAGCTCAGGGCCTTCCTGACCTCTACCTATACACACACTGGGGTGCTAACTCATTGCCTCAGGTCGTTGCTAATGCATTAGCACGTGGTCGTGGTCGTTGGTCAGACGATGAATACCTCAACCGCATCATCTTCTCAGAGATGATTCAGGGAGAAGTGTTGGAAGAAACTGGATATGGCATTGGGTTTGGTGAGCACGGCGATGTATGGCGTGTCGTAGAGATTAACTATGATGACCGTACTGCCGTTGTCCGTGAGATTGATTACGACTCATGGGACATGGAAGATGGCATTGACAACATGCCATGGAAGTATCTCACTGAACCAATGGCATATGAATTGTTCATTGCTGAGTATGCTTAGGTAAGGAGCAACCATGAGTGAAGAATGGCGTGAACAAGCTAACTGTATTGGTCATGATACCAATATCTTTTTTGCAGAGAAGGGTGATGCTGGTATACAAGCAATGCAGTTAGCAAAAGAACTGTGTAACCCATGCCCAGTTAGGCAACAGTGTCTTGAATATGCACTGAAACATAGCATCCGTGTTGGTATCTACGGTGGTATGGCACCTAAGCAACGCTACGCTATCAAGCGAGAAAGAAAAGAAGATGCAGCTATCTGATTACGGATTAAACAAACCAAACACATTACAAGAAGCGTTAGATGTTATTGATGCGCTACTTGATCGATGTGATCAACTCAATGAAGTAATAAATATGCTAGAGGAGGCATAATGAAAGAGTATTACACAAGAGTTTCTATGGACGTTGCTGTTACGGCAAACAGTCTTGAAGAAGCAACTGAGAAATTAAATGATTGGCTAGACCGTCAGCAACTGATCGACAAGTCAATAGAGTCTGATTTCTGGTGGGACAACATCGATTGGGATGAATGGACTATCACAGAAGCAGAAGAGGAGATATAGTGCAAGTAAGTAAGATTATCGAGGTGTTGCAATCTCGATACCAACCCGAGCAAGAGCTCATGGTAGACTGGTGGGATCAAGGCCAGTTCACTGAGTTCTGCGAGAGTCGCGGGCTCACTCTTCCAGAGTGGTCAGACGCAGTAGAATGGTACGAGTGCAGTCTCGGTGTAGACATTGGTGAGCTGTGGTTTGAGCTTACCCTTGAGTTAGAGAAAGCAGGAGAGGAGATATAATGAGTACAGAGCAATGGAACAAGTTCACCTATGTCTGTGATGACATTGATAACTGTGATACTCTTGTCGAAGCAACATCACGTGAGAAGCAACTGCACTACACGTGGTGCCTAGCATGTGGCAAGCGCCTTAACCTCATTAACATAGTAGATGCAACAGTAAAGGAACCAGAATGAACCAGGAAGAACGCAACGAGTATCTAAAGAACCCATCGTGTGGTACAGGATGGGATCACATCATTCGCAAGCTAGATCAAGATCTATCTCAGCTAGACCCTGAGTATGAAATCATACAGATCAAAGAAAAGTTTGGCGGTCTGCGATACTACTTTGCTGGTAAGCAAAACGTAATTGAACAGATGTATGAGCTTGTACGTAACGCTGAACAATTAGCGTGGGATACCTGCGAGCAGTGCGGTAGTACAAACAACGTAACAACACAAGGCCCAGAATGGTTACACACATTCTGTGATAAGTGTGAGGAAAAAATTAAGGAGACATATGCATTTATCAGAACGCAGTCTGCGACGGATTAGGAATAAGGATACTGCACGTATCATCAGGGCACTTGATCGCTACGGCTTAGAAATGCGTAGCAATGGTGCTCACATAATCGTTAAGTGCCCACTTGGGAGTTCAACACTTAGCACAAAGAACTTCCACGTAGACAAGCAGTTGTCAGAGCTTGAACGCTTGGGAGTAGACATGGTAAAGCTCAAAGAGCTTATTAAATAAGGAGCAATATGAAGTACGTATTTATGAATGTAGCAGTGGCAGCAATCAACACCTACTTGGCAATCGCTAATCACGTATGGTGGAACGGCATGGCGGCAGGTGTGAGTCTAGCTACAGCCTTGTTCATGTTTGAGGTTTCCCGTTTTCGTAAGGAGAACTAACTCCCCTCATTACAAACGCTTAGTATTGCAAGAAAAAGGAGGGCCGTTTAAATACCATAATTGTTCTTATCAGTAAAGAAACAGAAAACGGTTCACGGTGAACACCAACAATGAAGTACGCCTCCAACGAGTAGGCGAAGTCCTTAACGAACTAGTAAAGATCGGTTCTCATCTAGACGATGTTTACGAAGCTTTTCTCATATACGATAAGTATAAGGGGATGCTCGACATCGAGATCTATGAAAGTTCATTGGAGATGTACCAATCCGCTATTGCAGCGATGAACGAGCAGATTCATAACTTCTACGATATGATGAACGCTCTTTCAGACATTATCAACTAATAGGAAGACACATGGAAGATACCAATAAAGCTATTCTTGAAGTAGCTCAATCCTTGGCGTCATATGCTCAAGCTGTAAACGCTCACCTTGAAAGTATGAACCATAGGGTAGCCCAGATCGAGTCAATAATGGCTGAGATGCTTCATAATATGAAGTAATAATACCCCGCTTATGGGGTATAATAGTAGAAAGGAGGTAAATAATGAGTAAGTTATCTGACGTGATCGAAAAGATCGAGAAACTCCTGCGTCTAGCTGATCAAGGAATTGGCGGCGAAGCAGAGAATGCTCAACGCATGGCACAAGAGCTTATCACTAAGTATCAGATCGATGAAGCTACGCTTGGTAACCATAAGGGTAGCGGCGGCATAACATTCTTGCGAGTCGACACCCCCGCACCCTACGAAACAGATAAAGCTATGCTACTCAACTACATAGCTAAGTATAATTTCTGTAAGGTTCTACGTTCAGACAATTTCTGTATGATCTATGGATATGACAGCGATATACGTATCTGCCTAGCACTATACAATATGCTACTGCTCCATATGATCACAGAGATGGAAGAAAAGTTAGCCCTTGCTAAAGCCACTGTTGAACCAGGTGATAAAGTTCATACTACTACCTGGGTTAAGAGCTTCTTCGGCGGATACTGCATAGGTATTGGTGATAGGCTCAAGGAATCTAAGGATAAGGTTATCAATGACTATAATGATAAAGCTATTGACATTATAGTACGAGATAAGCAACACGCTGTAGAAGAATACTATCAAGAGATATCTCGCAAGCCCGCCCGTGGGCGTACATTGACATCTGCATCGGGCTATCAAGCCGGTATAAATAGTGCCAACGATGCCAACCTTAATCAGACTGGACTAGAGCAATAGTGAAACTTATATATGCCTTACTATACGATACCAGCTATAACAGCATGGAGATCTCTGGGCTATACCCTAGCTTAGATAAAGCTAAAGCAGCGGTTAAGGGTGCTGACTGGAAGAAACACGAAAACCTTGCACTCTGGGAGGCACTTACTGATGATAAATATTGGTGCATTCAGGTGCATGCTATGATGGAATAAAGGAGAATTATGGAAGATATGTTTGACAGTATCAACGACAAGCTCGAGCTGTCTCTTATCACTGCCCAGGCTGGCATGGATGCAGTTGATAAGGTTATTGAATACTACACCGATTTGCTTGAGCAGGCAGTCTTTATCCTGTGTGAGCAAATGGATATGGAATTTGATGAGGTAATTAATTACCTTGAAGAGAAAGCAAACATGGTAGGTGTGCTAGACAAAACGCTAGCGCAGCTGCAGGCTGTTATCGAAGTCAGCGAAGACTATTAAGCTTGTTGTTCTATTTGTTGGCTTAATTTATTACTAAAATTGCTAATGCCTGGGCTGATTGCATCATGGATAAATGGCATTAGGTTTGCACCCTGTGCTCGTACTTCGTGGTTCCATTTAGCTATTTGTCTAGTCACAGGCCATCGCATAGCATAACCTGTGTGAAAAGTAAAATCACTGGGCCGTGATCTAGGGTTAGTATCGCCTGACATCCATGCTGCAAAGTGTTCTGCATAGTTTTCTTCTGGATTTGTTTTACCATAATGACTACAAGTAGTTTCTGTGTTAAGCATGTTTGAATCGTTTAGGCTTGGGTCGTTTTCTCCTACACCAAAATTGTGTTGCACCCATTTCTTCTGTAACGCAAGAAACTTTCCCAGGTTATTGTTCTGGAACATGTTAATGTGACCAACCTCATGAGATACTACTTCTTTAACCCACGCATTTTTTCTTTCTTGTGGAATTTTTGCAGGATCCATTGTACCTTTGTAATGAAAAGATGATGGCTTAAGAAAAAAGATATCTCGATCTGCATTGTTATAAGTATATGCTGCTATGCCTTCTTCTTGATTTTTATCTCTATCATGTCTTCTCATGTCAAGGTGAAAACCTTGCTCGTATTGAGTAGCTCTAGCTAAGTAGTCAAGGTGCTTAAGGCCTTCACCAATTTCTTGGTGGTGATCAAGAAAATTCCAGTTGTGGTGACGCCAGTTGTCACGCTTCTTTTTATCAGCACTGAACAAGGGTTCATGATCGTATACAGTAGCCTCATTCTTTGTGAGAGGGTTGTATACCTTAACGTAGTTAGTATCTACAGTTCTATTCATTGGGTCTGGGACTTTATACCCATTCTCATGACCACGAACGAGCCAACCCGTAGGCAGAACGCTCTGAATCTGGGCAACACTCTCTGCTGATACTGCGTAACGTAAGTTCCAATTCATCGTCTACCTGGCTTACCACGGGACATACCCCCGTATTCACGTTGTGCCCGCTGTGCACCAAATACTCTCAAGCGGTCTCGAGCAGTAATGGGTTCGTTGCCACCCTTTTGTGTGTGGTATCCACCCTGTGCGCCAGGGTACAGATCAGTATTGCCGAGGCGCTCACGCATCTCAAGCTTAATGAAGTTATCTTCAAGCAGCTGGTCTACAATAACCATGAGGCAGTCAGACACGTCAGACGTTCTGATCGGGCCAAACTTCTGCTTATCTACCTTACCGTTTACTTCTTGCAAGAACTTAAGTTCCTGTTCAAGCAAGCTAGTTCCATCAGGACCAAAGTTGTCACGGTATGAGTGAACCCAGTTCATACCAAGTGAAGACTTAAAACGTTCGTTCCTACGCATGTTGCTCTCACGCGTGAACTTCTCTTCACGGATCTTAACCTTGTGCGGCGGGTTAACCATTAGCAAACGCTTCTTCAACCTAGGCAGGGTAACGAATGCACCGTACTGGTCAAACGAGAATACTTTGGTTGTCCTAAATCTAACGAGCGTATCTACCAGCTCTTCTTCTACTTCTTCATAGTCAATCTGCTGGTCTTCGTACTCATCAGGGTTCCACACCTTGATCCAGTCAATGACAACGTGATACCATTCTTCACCGTCTTCAGGGTCATTGATCTTTTCTACGTGGCCAATCATGGCAGCTGTGTTAGCACCCGACTTTGATGGGTCACAGTGGCCCTGGTACACAACACTAAATCTACCTTCACGCTGTTCTTCCAGCTCACGCAGCTCACCAGTGTTGTCCACAAATGGTTCAAACATACGCTCAACCATCTTAGGGTTGAGGTAGGCATTAGTAACTTCAGCCCACTGGCTAAGACGCTCAACCTTGAATGCATCAGGCTCACGCTTCTCTAGCAGCTTCATGCTCTCGTCGTATTCCTGGGGAGCACCACGGAAGTTAAAGCCTCCTGTAGCACGCTTGTCTGCCCAGTCTTCGTAAGGCCCCCACGATGGTAGCTGTGCCATCATCATGTTAGGATACGCAGGGGTGCCATCCTCATTCTTCTCTAGCGCAGACTCGTAGAGATTGAATGCCTTACCTACCTTTGTAAATGGAGACGTAGGTACGTAGATGAAACCATCCTTACCGAACTGGTCCAATGCAGGGGTGATAGCGTTGTATACTTCTTCAGATGTTCTGGCACCACCGGTACCAGCAAGCATGTGTGCGAACTCGTCGAACATGACAGAGAACACCGTAGCACCACGGGATGCCTTGGAGTTACTCGTAACTGCCATGTTACGGATCGATGCAATCAAACGGCTTGGGCGTAGCCCTCTAGCTTCAAACGCAGCAATACGACGAATGTCTGATGGTGTGCGCAGAGCGAGGAAGTGTTCCTTAGAGTCAGCAATGTATGGCTGGAAACATGGAGCGTCAATGATTGAGTTAGAAAGGTCAGCAAACTGGTAACGCTTGGCCTGCTCGATGTTGGTAGCTACGCAGAGCGTATAGATGTCCTTAGACTTATCAATACCATAGTACCACTGTGGATCATCTAGCATAATGAGACCCCAGTTTAGGTAAGCACCGATGATACCACCGATGTGACCCTTACCACCACGACGTCCAGTGATGTTGATGACTTCCTTGAAGTGCTTGTAGCCATTAGCTTTTAGGTAGTGCACTCTATCCATAACGTCAGGAGATACACCAATAGCTACACCATTACGGTCAAAGTTTTTTGTCCATTGATCGATGACTTCGTAGTCATAGTCTGTCATGTGCTCTGTTTCCAGGCAGATAAGTCGCAGCAATGTCTTTTGGCGAGGGTATAGCTTACGGCCTAGGAAGTCAGGGTGCTCTGCGAACGTGACAATATCGGGCAGATCAGGGTTTTCTTTGAGAGATTTCTTTGCAATCTCGAAGAAGTCCTGCTGCCCTTTAAGGATATTAGCATTACTATTCTTAGTAATCTTTGGCAAAATTTACCAATCTGAGTTCAAGTTAGAATTTTCGCTGCGCCAATCATTATGCTTTGTATAATGATCATTAACTTTATTAGAGCCATGGACAGGGCAATTGTTAAACACAACGCCTTCTCTACAAATACAATTACCGCCACCATCTGATGGAGGAGCTGCAGGTGCACGCATTACTTGATGCTCTTCTTCGTCTGGGTAGTATCTGTAGCCAAATGGAGTACCACTGACTGGGTGTTGCATTATTTGAACTGCACTACCATGCTTGTGAGCCATCATAGCGTGGAAAGCTTCAATAGCTTTTTCACGCGTGTCGTGGTGAGAGAGTACCTTACCGGTACCCTTTTGTAGAATGACCCACTTACCATTACGTTCTTTGATGTATTGGTAATGGTCTTTCTTTTCTTTAGCATAACGCTCGTTGAAGTTCATTAGAGTTCTTCTGGTTCTCTACGAGGTTCTGGTGGTCCAGGGTAACGAGTTTCGTGCCACCCTTCTGGTCCAAACTCTCTGTGAAATGTATATTCGCTCTGGCATTCTTGGCCACAGAAGGAGCTGTCTTTTTGCCGATTTCTTTCTCGGCATTCTAAGCATTTCTCATCTCTGTACCTGGCAGCTTCTTTCTTGTTATCCCCGCCGTCATGCTTCTTCACGATGCTAGCGGCCCATGACTTACCAGCGTCTCCACCCCATGCAAGCCAAGCAACCTTACCGGGGCTGTCGTTGTCCCAGTCCTTACCCTTCTTGTCAACACCGTGGCGTGAGAAGTATGAGTGCATGCGCTTAACGGTAGAAAGGCTAAGAGTCTCACCGTTAGCGAGCTGGTGGGCACGGCCACGACCAACGCTAGTAAAACCATCACCGGCCTTACCCTCTTCAATCAGCTTTAATGCGTGCTTAGCAGCAGACTGCACCGATGCTGGTGGCTTAAACTTACCGCCGCCCTTTTCTTCTTTGTCCTTTGCGTAGCGCAGGTTCCAATTCATATTATCTCCTAATGTTTAGCGGCCCAGGCGTTGTCCACAAGGTTAGGATACTTGCGGCCATGTGCCTTAGCGCGAGCTTTTGCTTTTGCTTTTTGTTCAGATGTTAGCTTGTCGTGATCGCCATGGTCTGGGTCTTCTTTATCCCAGAACTCTTTTTCTTTAGCGTAACGAGTATTAAAATCCATTGTTATCTTGCGATTTTGCAAGCTTCGATAGCGCCAGTAAGAGCAGCGAGAGCAGCAGCGTGACGACCAGATTGTGTACTGTCACCTTGCTTGTGATGCCAAGCAACACCC
>Ga0208386_1000395_pt1 | contig 12209 bp, 18 predicted proteins | sample CryBogCBH16Oct07_FD_185510 | JGI IMG/M metagenome (GOLD analysis project Ga0208386, IMG submission 185510) | Freshwater microbial communities from Crystal Bog, Wisconsin, USA - CBH16Oct07 (SPAdes) | ecosystem: Environmental > Aquatic > Freshwater > Lake | place: Crystal Bog, Wisconsin, USA...
GTGATAATCAATTGCATTATCGTCACTAAAAATTATTGCCATCAAAAAATACTTATTCTAATATATTTTCACGAGGAAATTTCAAATAACTATCATTTGTAAATGGTACAGAATATTGATCTTCATTGTTAATGAATACAGTTGCCTTTTTATCGAATGTTGTTGGTGATTTAAGTTGAATAGTATTAACATTAACTGAAACATATTTTGGAACTGTTTGACCTGCAACACCAACCGTTGCAGCACTGTAGTCTAGAGTTTTACTAGATTTAGCACCAAAACGCACTGATACTACTTGATTAACTAGTATTTGTTTTACAAAAGTAAGTGTTACTAAGTTATTAGCTATAGAAATTGACCATACACCGCCTCTTTTATTAACACTAGCAGTTCCTTGCTGAACTTCTGCATAGCCAGGTATTGCTGTATTGTTTTGTATCCAACCATTGTTGGTTAATGATGGAAATAAAGTAGGATCATAAAGTTCTTGCGTACTAAAAATTATTTGCTTGCCATTCCAATCGCCACTCTTATTGCCATCTAATCCGCCCAATGCTTGTATTTGTGATATAGTATTGCCATCAATAGAATTAAATGGAATATCAACCGCATAATCAACAATGGCACTTGGAGTAATAGTCAAAACATAACCTGTGTCAAAAGTAGTATATTTTTTTGCTGCCCACTTCTGTGTAGTAATATCAAAATTTTTGTCTAAATTATTATCTAAAATATATCTGTCTGAAATAAATGGTATAGTTTTAATATCAGTTGGAATACTGTGTTTTAGTTTGTAAAGTACTTTTTCGCCTGTGCCAGGTTTTAAATAAGCAAGAACTGCTGCAGTTTGAAAACCAATAATCTTTCCATTGCTTTGAATACTTGTTTGCCACTGTGGAAGTGTATTAGAATTTGCTTCGCCAACTGCAACAATAATATCATTAATCATTAAATCTAAATCATTTGGATATAATGTAATATGATCAAGATTTTCTTCAAATATTGTATATCGATTATCGAAGAAAGTTGTTTGCAAATCTATAACTGTATCAAGTTTATAGTTGCCATTAAAAAATGTTACAAAATCAGTGGTAGGAATGTTTTTTGTTGTTACACCATTTTGAGTAGTATATGTTTTTGTATCTTCTAATAAATCAACATAAATGACATCATACAGCGCATTTCCATCTTTATCTTTTGCACTTGCATAATGATAATCACCAAAATAAAACTTTTTGTTATAGTGACGTTTTTTCATTGCTGCGATATATGAACTGCTTTGGCTTGGAGTTAAACCATATCCAACAAGAATTTTGATATCTTTTTGTATGCCCCACCATGGATCATTAGGTCTGTAAATATCATCTAATGCAAAGTAATCAGTATTGCCCAATATTGTGTTTAGCAATTCACGTTTATTTGCATTTGGGCGACAAGCAATATATAGATTATCATAAGGACCATATGTTACAGTATTAATTTGTAATTTAAAAGTTTTACTACCACTTACATTTGTACTATAATCTTGTGCAAGTACAGTGAATGTGTAAGTTTTGTCGATGGTTGTTGGTAGAGTATATATTCCCAATCCTACATTCTTCACATCAAATGTGGTTAATCCTTTATCTAAACTAAATGCCTGAAAACTTGTTCTGCCACTTAAACTGCCATCATTTAACAGTTTTAGACCTTGCGGTAATCTGCTGCCCTCTGCTAAACTATAGTAAAGTTGTCTGCCACTTGCAGCAACTGCATTTATTGATAGTGTGCTTACTGAACCTGCATCAATATATCCAAGATCACTTGGCGTAGTAAATGTTACATTAAGGTTTAATGAACCTAATATTGTAATTGTAAAAATTTTAAGTGGGCTTGTTACGCTTGAATCTAAACTATTATAGACTTGCACACCAAATGAATAAGGATGTGTGACTAAACTTTGTGCTGGTATAAATCCAGTCATCCAACCTGTAATACTATCTAGAGTTAAACCAGGTGGAAGTGCAAGATCGCTTTGATCCCACGGCGAATTATCCCAAAAAACTGTATCACTATCCCATCCAGTGCCACTTGTTGCCGATAAACTATAATTTACAGGAATACCATCGTAATCTATACCATCAAATTTAAAAGCAAAATAATTACCACTTACGACTGTTGAATAATCTCCCAATGATGTAGTTAATAATATTGGCGTTCTTACATTTGTTGTATCTGCTGTAATAATTGAACTATCATCAGTTACGGTTGTGTTATCTGCACGAATATCGCTATGATTATGTACAAGAATACTATATTGTTTAATATCAAAACTTTTACCGTCAGTCAAACTAACTGTAAAATTATAACTTGCTGTTGGCGTAGTTTTATTTTGTGGTATAATGATACCGCTTATCAAACCGCTAGATGATAAAGTAACGCCTGGCGGCAATTCACCAGCTATCAAACTGTAAGTTAAAGAATCGGCATTTAAATCTACGGCGCTTAATTGGTAGGATATTTGTGTGCCATCTAGAAATTCACCAAGTGGCAGATAATTACTGGTTAGCAATTGTGGTGGATAATTTCCAGTAACTGTAATTGTAAATGAACGATCTGTAATTTTACCACTGCTGCTGATTGCACGAATTGTAAAATTACTTGTACGATCTTGTGTAACTGCTTCAGGCACACCATCAATACTATATGTGTCTTTAGGATTGCCAGTAACTTTGCCGCTATTATCTATTTGCATACCAGCAGGCAATCTACCAGCTACTAATTTATAATTAACATCGCTGCCATCAGGATTACCAGTTGGATCAACTGCTTGTAAGCCTAATTCAAAAAATTGTAAAGCTTGTATTTTACCTAAATTTCCGCTTGGCGTAACCCACTCAGGGTAGCCAGAAGCTACTCCAACTGATTGTTCAAGAGTTAAAATATCAACATCACCAAAATAAGTATTGCCAATTACATAAGGATAGCATGGATTATTATCAACGCCAAGCGTACAAAAATAAGCATAGGTTCCTAGTGGAAAATCAGGAGTTACACAATATCTACCATTATGTGTATCTAAATCACCAACGCCAGTGTATTCATAATCCTCTACGAAAATTCCCATAGGATAAATTGCTGTATTTTCAGCAGCAGTGCTGTGTCTATAACTAGAATTTTTAAGAGTATAACCACTTGTAAGTGATTTTACTCCGCTTGAGTTGTTTGTTGCTGTAGCATAACCATAGGGACCATAGATAGGATATCCGTCAAGCGCAAAACCTACGATTTTACTATGACCATCAGGATGCGTTAAACCACCACTTAAATATGGAATAACATCGATTTCTGGTAGCCCATGGACTGTGCTACTATAAGGCGTTCCGCCTAGCCCTGTGTTCCAAGCATTAACAAAGCTATAACTGTTATAATGATATTTGCCAGTTGTATCTGCAACGCCGCCTGCTAAATCTTCATGAAATGTATAACCAAGAGTATTTTCTTCAGCATAGCTTGAATTAAAATGATAATTGGTTGGTTTTGAATATCCTAAAGGAGCAGCATCGCCAGCACTTGGGTTAAAAATTGCTACGCCGTTTAACCAAAATCCAATAACAGTATTAGGTGTTGTAGTATTTGGTGATGCAGCACTAGCATCTAACCCACCACGATATACCCAACTGCGATTATAGTATTGTGCAAGCGGAACATTTACTTGTGTTATATTACCATATCCATGATATGGCAAACCAACAGATGTAAGATTTATGGTTGTTTGATATGAACCATTTATAAAAACATTAGGAACTATCGTCCAATTGCTGCTAACATTAATTAAACGACCTAAATCTTTGTTAATAGCAATGCCACTGTATGATGCTGTCATGTGTGCTCCACTATAATATTTAGTGGATTATTAAACACGTACCCAACGTGGCCCACCTGGCAATTGACCAGGAACTGGATTACCGTTGTATGGCGCATACTTTACATAGTGCCAACTATAAGGCGTACTTGGACTTATTGATGTGACATTTCCACTTACACTGCTGTCATTTGCAATAATTCGAAGGCTAGTAACATTGATATTGCTAGTAATAGTAATTTTTGTACCATCACCAACAACTGAATTTGCAGGCAAATACACATTTGCTACAGGAACAGTTTGTCCAAGAGTATAATCAAGAATCAGTGTTGAGGTATTTCCACTTAAAGTGACTGAATTGCTAAGCGAGTTTGCTAGATTTGCGTATATATAACCATTAATAGTTACATATCCTAGAATATAGCTTGTGCTTCCAACGCCATTTGCAGTAAGATTTGCATTTTGATAATAGGTTGGTAGATATGAAGCTACACTAGCATTGCTATATAGTCCAGTTAAGTATTGCGAACTGCCAATAAAATATGTTGCATATACATTGCTTGTAGTATTAACATTACCAACATTTAGGTTTCCACTATAAGTTGGCAAGTATGCTGCTGCCTGAATATTGCTATACATACCTGTAAGCAAGCTACCATTACCAATAAAGTATGTACCGCCAACATTACCAGTTGCTACAAGATTACCTGCACTGACATTTGCTGTATTTGTAGGAAGATAAGTTCCAAGATAAGCACTTGCTTGTGTATTGCCGTACATGCCGCTAAGTGTGCTGCCATTGCCATAATGATAGGTTGCGGTGACATTACCAGTACTGGTAATATTAGCAACAGTAACATTACTGTTGAACTTAGCGGTGCCAGTAACTTGTAGTTTGTTTGTAGCATCATCGCTGCCACCAATCACCCAACGGCTGCTGGTGATGCGACCTGCTTCGTTGGCAGCTAATGTGCCATCAGTATGGAATACAATTGCTTTGCCACTGGTCTGCGTACCAAGCGAAATGTTTCCGCCATTTACATATAGATAACCATCATGTGCCGTGCCAATGGTAAAGCTTGGGTCAGTGTATGTACTGCTATTAATACCCATATCAATATAGTTTGCGCTATCGCTACCATCATTAGCTGTTGCAACTACGTCAGAACTTGTAGAACTGCCACTTCCAATATTTTGAATATTGATTTGTGTATAATAGTTAGAGCTATCAACAAACTGCGCTGTTAGATTTGCAGTTGGAACAGTGCCAGGCGGTCCTACGATAATATCATATTGTGCCAAAAGATTGCCAGCATAAACATTGCCACCACTAACAGTAATATTGCTGCTTGCAGTTAAATTTGCAGCATTAATATTACCACTTGCATTAACATTGCCAGTAACACCAACACCGCCTAACGTAACCAATGCACCATTTGTATAACTGTTACTTGCTACTGTGCTGAGCAAGTACATTTCTGTTGCACTACTAACTACAAGATCGGCAATTCCGTCTGGATCAATTGTTAGGTTAGCACCGCTGCCACTAAGTGTTGTAAGTGTATTGGAAACAATGTTTTTAGCATAGATATTGCTAATTTGACTTACATTGCCTATATTTCCATTATAAGATGTCAAATAAGCAGCAACATTTGTATTACCATAGCTTGATGGTCCTACACTTAGCCCACTTAGATAGTATCCATTTCCTGTTACGAATCCGCTTGTGCTTAAGTTACCTGTTGCATAGATGTTAGCATTTGTATTAATTGTAGCAACGTTCATAATACCAACGTTGATATAGTTTAAGTTACCAATTGCAGTCACGTTTGGCAACTGTGTGCCACTGTAATTTTGTGCATTAATTGCAATAGATGCTGTGCCTGCAGTTGTTGCATAAGTTGCAGCAGCAGCAGTAGTGGCACTACTTGCCACACCAGTCAAATTACCAATGAAACTATAAGCAGAACTAACTGTCACTGTGCCATTAAATACAGCATTGTTTGCTACAAATTGATTTTGGGGCGCAACTACGACACTACCAATTGCTGTTACATTGCTAGTTGGAGCAAGATTAATATTATCACCAATAGTAGCAGTGACAATTGAGTTTCCACTAAGATATAAACTACTAGTACCAATTGTAGTGAACAATTGACCAAAATTATTATTTGTTTTCTGTAAAGCTGTTCTTAGTGGATCGCCTGAACCATCGTTGGCAAAGGCACCCAAATTAATTACTTCTTGACTCATTAACAAAAAACTCCTGCAAGATATTTAGCAGGAGTTTTTCTTAGACACTAATTGATGTTCCGCAACCGCAACTACTTTTGGCCATCGGATTATTGACAACCAATTGGCTACTTACAAAGTCGCTTTTATAATCTATTTCGCTACCAAGTAGATACATTAAGCCACTGCCATCTACGATTAGACTCTTGCCTTCGCCTACACTAATCATTTCATCAAGGTGTGGTGTGCCATTCTGCGCATACAATTCATCGTCAGCAGGTTCCCAAAAATATTCAAAACCTGCGCAACCACCACCCTTAAGCCCAAATACAAGATATGGTTTGTCCATTTTAGTCAATACATTGCGAATATGAGTTCTTGCTGCTTCTGTTAGGGTTACTGCTTGCATTTATTTGTACCTATAAACAATTCTTCCACGACTTAAATCATAAGGAGTTAATTCTACGCTCACACGATCATCTTGAATAATCTTTATTTTATTTTTACGAATATTGCCGCTTGTATAAGCAAGGACGATATGATTGTCTATATCTACACGAAACACGCCATTAGGTAAAACTTCTACCACCTTGCCATCAATCGTTAATAATTCTTCTTTTGCCATGAATTACTTATATTTAACCGACATACTGTCGCCTGTGTCTGGATCAAACATTGTAAAGGCATCCGCATCAGTAGGCGATGCTGGCATCACTGTTCCACTAGTTGTAGATGTAGTGACAGGATTTCTATGTAGTATGTCTGTTAATTCTGAAATTTGCTCATCAGTCAATGTTACATTGGGTGTGTATGGCATTGTGGTGATGCCCCAATTATTATAGTTTCTGCCACGCTCATAGGTATCTTTTGACCAATATGTGCCACGTTCTCTATTGACTGTTTCGACTTTAAGTTGGTCTAATTCACGACGCATCTCGTTTAGTTCCCAAAACATTTGTTCAAGCGGACCTCGCGCAGTGACATTTTCTGCCACCTTGCTCAACACAACGGCTTGCTTAAAAGCATCTATTACAGTCGGATCACGTGATGCTAAAACTGCGTCTAATTCTCGCAATTGTTCTATTAAATTAGTTTGAGCCATTGTCAAGTAAATCCTTTCTACGGTAAAGCAACGTTAAACCAGGTGTCCAATACATGTTTTCAGCAATATGCCATGGGTCATTGTTTTGCAAGAAATGATTGATACCAAAAACAATACCAATCGGCTGCGCACCATTGCCCAATTTAATTACTGGATCAGGTTGATGTGCATATTTGAATGAATTATTAACAACAATATAGCGATTTACAAACTGCGCAAATTTGCTACAAATTGTATTAATAAAATTACCTTCTGCAAAACTATCGACGATTAGCATATCACAGTCAGAAATTTTTTCTAAATCAATAATCATTTGATTATGATAAACAAATTGAACGCCATATTCATTTGCAAGTGCCTGATAATCACTAACGCCATCATGCAGCACATGGTCATATACAGTAATGGTTTTTGGCTTGGTGCTTAATGCGACGAGAGTAGAAAGCCCATTCCCAAAGCCAACAATAGTAATACTATCAACTCTCCGACACCAATCCATGAGACCAAGAAGTTGTGGATTGCTGCCGATATTTTCTGCGATGTTTTCATAAATTTCCTGCATTACTATAATTATCCTTTATTTAAGTTGCCTTTGCAAATATTAAGTAGTACCTGATAGTGTTCCCATGCTTCCATGACAGTAGGATTCTGCTCACGAATTAGTGCTTCAAAAAATGCATTTTCTACAATTTCATGTGCTGCATTTTTTGTAGTCCAAATTTCTTCACGATCATTGTGTGGCAGCATATTAATACGCACACGAATTTCTTTATCATTTGGATCATGGCTTCCAAACGGACGACGAGTAACGGTTTTGCCACCGTCTGGACTTTCATAAATCCAAGAGGCCATTACGAATTCCTAATGTCTGTGGAGAGTGGTCAAGGTATGATTCGCCATCTTCTCGTTCATAGAAGTAAGCATCCGCATCATTAATGGTTACTTGTAGGTCGCTATGGAAAATATCATAATCGGTAAATTCGCCGCCATCATGATAAACACGGAATACCCATGTTCTACCAATTGGAAGAAGAACTCCGCTTACGCCGTTTGCACTTGTTGGTTTCATTGTATTACTATAGGGATTTTAACTGTAATAGTCAATAATTATTTTGACGATTTCGCACTGCAATGCTTAGTTGGTCTGCAGGTATGCCATTCATTCTATACCCATCATACACATGTTTTAGGTATTTGTGTGATGGTGGTTTGCCTACATCGCTGCGGTTTTTAATCATAACATAGGTTAAAACTTTATACAACTTGCCTTTGTATAACACTTCAATAAAAGCGTGGTCATAATCTTTGCCATCGCCTTCATACCAATCTAACACTTTTAATGATTCAGTATCTACTGCCCATAACACACCATAGGTTTTAGCGCCATCTTTTGCCACAATATTAGTATAATGATTTATTTCTAATTGTTGATTTGGTGCTACAGCAACACCGATTCGTTTTGCTTTTGGAATACGGTGTTTTAATTCGGGTATATTAGTATTATGCCCATATGAAAAATATAAAATGCTGTTAGCCATTGAAATATTTATTACAAAAAAGGGGAAGTATTAACTTCCCCTTTAAAATCACTTCATCTTAGTCGTTACCTGGATCGCCCTTGCAAAGAGTTTTCTTTGCAGCAGCAACTGCCTTAAAGTCTACTGCCCATAGAGCAGGTTTTGCCTTCTTGTCAGCGCCTGGTGGAAGTGGGAATACCAATCCACTTGCTGCTTCAACATCAGCAACACTAACCTGAACCTTAGTTAGGTCATTGCCCTGATTTTCAGCCTGTGGAAATAAGAATGCATAAACTTCCTTGGTTTGTTCATCAATAACAATCTTCCACAACTTGTTGGGAACAGTTACCTTGTTAGCGCCGATTGTCTTATCGGTTCCAACCTTGTAGATGTTGCCAGCATAGATGAGAAGCGTATGATTGCGTGAGAATGTCCAAGCGCCTGTTGAACCTTCAAGCAACTTCCAGATACCACGATTAAGACCTGGCAACTGTGGTGACATGTTACTCATTAGGAATGATTCATATTCAACCTGTTGGTCCCATGACTGATGCGCATCATTGGCAATATGTCCCTGATCATAGCCGCTAGCAGCATAATCACTTGGCGCACTACGCTTGTCAGCAGGCAGAGCAGCATCAGCAACGAATGCATTAGAACGGGCTACACAGCCATTAACATGCTGTGGAGTGATATCCCATGCAGCCCATAGTGGTTCCTTGGCAGCATTGTCATGCATGATAAAGTAACCTTGGCGGCATAGTGGAGTGGTATCGTGCTTTGCGGTGTCAGTAATCTTGCCATAAGGTAAGAAAGCAGCGCAAACGCTATCTGGCTGATTTGGGCGTTGGTTCCATGCGTAAGCAAAAGTTGGAACCAAGAGTGCGAGTAATACTAATAGAATTTTCTTCATTGAGAGATTTCCTTGTTTGGTAAAGATATTTAGATAAAAAAACACCGCAGAAATTAATCTACGGTGTTTATCTTCTAGTTAATACGATAATGTTTAGTTTCTACTCTTCACATTCTGCTAGTTATTACATGTTATATTTTTAATTTTTAAGCTAGTTATTTTCTAAAGTTAGTTTTCAAAGTTAGTTTTTACTACTGTCTATATTTTAAGCTAGTTATAGGTGCCATTCAGAGTGACCCTACATTTTTATTTATCAATTGTATTATGGTCTAAAAATTATATAACATAGTGGCTGTGGAAGACCATGTGTAGCGCCACCAAATTTAGGTCTGCCACGAACAAATCGAACTTCACCATATTGTAAGCAAATATCATGAAACCAATTTGTATTGGTTCTTGCAGGAATAAGCATAACAGTAGTGGCTCCTGTTAAACTTTCGTTATATGCCTTGCGAACCCAATCTACAATCTTAGCCTTGCCATCGCCATAAGGTGGGTTCAACCATACAGTATGATTTCCCCATGACTGCTCTAAACCATTATCTGCTTCTGTAAAATAATTGCTTACCTTACAATTGGTAGAACTTGCCGCAGCATCAAGTGTAAAATTAAATTCTGCATTGACAGTATCAAACAAATCTTGTGGAGTTTCCCAATCTTGCTTAGCACTATCAAATTTACCCTTGAAACTTGCCATTAGCACTTAATTCCAATATTTTCCAACATACCACGTGCTTCGCCGCAATCTTTCTTTTCAAGATCGCAACTCATCATGTCTAGGAAAATCATTTCAAGTTCAGTTTGGTCTAAACTATATACCCAACCATTATCTAGTGGTTGATTAAATTTATGGCTGTATGACCACATCTTATCTTTATCATTTTCCATTTTCATTTTCCTTTTTGCGTTGGTAATCTTGCACATCTTGTTTAATCATATCAAGTTTGACAAACGCACGATGACCATTTGGTTTTACATGTAACATAAACATATCGCCGTCTTTCCAACCCATGTTTGCGATTGGAAGTTCTTCATCTAATATAAGACCAAATGGATTGATATCCCAAAAATATCCGTCTGCTAACATCACCAGTTCTCATAATCAGTTACATCAAGTTTTGCAATTTGTTCGCCGTGTTCGTCAATAGCAATGACATTGACATTTTCGCCAATGCCAGTGCTATTTGATACGATAATCTTTACACTTTTAGCAGTCATCATTAGGTCACTGTCTAGCCAATCTTTAATCTTGGTTAACTCAGCAACAAAAATATGAATGCCACTCGTGTTCTTCTTTTTAGTCACGTGGAAGTTCAACTGCTTCTTTGATAAGCGTAACAAGTTCATCAACTGAACTTACGATAATCTTTGCACCCTTCCAATCATCATCATGGTCACGACCATTGATTTCAAATACAAAACCATTGTCAACCATCTTAATGGTCATTTCTTCATTTACTTTTGCTAGTTTATCACCAATCTTCATAGCACTCTCCTTTGTTTTTGCCATTTTCTTCTCCTAGTAATTACTGAAACGCACACCACAGCGGACCACCGTTTTTGTGACCATCTGTAAATTGTGTTTCACCAAATGCTTCTTTTGTTTTAACGTTCATCATCATTTTAAATCGATTACCATTATCGGCAACTTCAACGATGACTAGCCAAGGGTTTTCAAAATTTGAAATAGCACTGCGGAAACCTTTATTTTCCCACTGGATCATAGTAGTTCCACCTTGCCCAACAACCGTAAAGTGTTCACCACTTTGGAAATAACAACTAAGGGTAGCAGGATTATCTGCCAATACAGGTGTAGCAAGCAACAACGATGCTGCTAGTAAAATCTTTCGCATATTAGTTGACCTTCTTACAAATTTGTTTGCCATCTGCGCCCATACGAGGAGTGAGCGAATAGCGATACAGATACTGACAGCCTGTTAAGTGATCAGTATAAACTTCCATGTGGCTGTTTTCGTGTGGACCATCGCTGTCATCTTTTGGTTCATACGGCAGTGTCATTTGATATAGTGACAGCGTGAAAATTGCTGCACAACACAACATAAACAAGTTCCATATATTAAAATATTTTCTCATGCCACGCTCCACACATATTCATCACTTGTCATCACACTTTCCATACCATCATATTCATCAATGCGATATTTCGTACCAGGCTCAACTTCACGGAAAGCAAGTTTAGCATAATCGCCGTTAGCCTCTTCGCCCAACTCTTCTACAACCTGAACAAGAATAGGGTCAGAACGGGAAAGGTCTGTATCATACCAATAATCGCCATTAGGAAGTTCCCAATGACCCAATAAATATGGCTTGTGATGAGTCAAACCTAATCCAGTCAAATCTGAATAACGCTGAACAGCCTTATCAGACAATCCAAATCCACCATAACAGGCATTATATACAATTTTTGTCATATCCCAACCTTATCCGCTCTCTCACGATCTATACTCATAATAACACTGTTACCGATATCTGTCAAGTCATTATTTGGGAAGAAAATGTAAGCATTTGGGTCATTTACCTTTGTGCCGTTTAGCCGTATGCCGCCACTATCTACCAAGCGATTAAACTCACTCTTACTTG
>Ga0208386_1000397_pt1 | contig 12137 bp, 17 predicted proteins | sample CryBogCBH16Oct07_FD_185510 | JGI IMG/M metagenome (GOLD analysis project Ga0208386, IMG submission 185510) | Freshwater microbial communities from Crystal Bog, Wisconsin, USA - CBH16Oct07 (SPAdes) | ecosystem: Environmental > Aquatic > Freshwater > Lake | place: Crystal Bog, Wisconsin, USA...
GGGTTGCCCTGCTAGGTTGAAGGGCATCTGATCCTCTGGGATGAGTTGGAACTGGTGGCGGGGGTCTGGTTTCATAGGGTGACAAGTTCACGGGATACCCATCGGGTTTCTCCTGCGGTCGGGTTTTCTCTCATAGTCAAAAGAACCTTTTCGCCCTCGTCTAGCATCATAAAAACCTGCTCGCCGGGGTTAAAGGTCAACTTATACGGGGCAAGGCAATCGGGCCAGAACGTGACGGGTTCGCGGAGTGTGACTTTTTTCATGGGGTTACTTTGTAGCCTTGTCTAGTGCGTTTATAAGCCTTCCCTTGATCATCGCGCCATCGTCCATGTGTCCATATAGAGGGTGGCAAATCTGGGAAAGGGTTTTCTGTACGGCATCTGATAGGATTCGTATTCGGTGCTGTGCGTCTATTCTGGTCTGTCGTTCGTCGTGCAGCTTTTCTTCTAGTGTTTGCGTTTCCATGTGTTTCTCCTTCGGTGTTGTGGGTTGTGGATCAATAAAAGGTTGCGTTGCGGGGCGTGGAATAGTTTTGGGCGTACTCTGTAAACCTTCCCATGCGGCGCACGGGGGCGTTTCCTGTGTGTCTTTGCTCTTTCTCCGTGGTGATTTCAAACCCTGCAAGGTTGGCTGCGTGGAAAAATCGCGGTGCGTCGCAATCTTCTTCTAAGTACGCAATGCCCCTTGAAAGGTAAGAAAAAGAGCTAATCTGGTCGGCAATCTTTAACTCTCGGATAAGTGAAGCGTTTACTGCACACCAAGCGTGTCCCGGATCGGTGATCCATTTAACAGAGCAAGTGCGGGTTTTTGGTGGATAGGTTGTTGTCATGGTTTCGGGGTGCTGTGGGTTATTTCAGAAGATTAGGGGTTGGGAACAAGCCTGGGGGGATTCCCTCGTCGTTTCGGGCCTGTTCCCATTGGTGGGAGAGGTCGCGGAGTTCATCCATCAAGCGGTTCCTCTGCTGGTCGTGGATCTCAAGGATCTTTTCGACTCCTCGGATAATGTGCATGATTTCGGTGCTTTTCATAATGTTAGTTATTTTCTTTTTTTTCGTAAGCTTCTCTGACATCCATCAAAGAAGATTCAACAGCGGTAAGTATGAATGACTCTAAATCTTTTTGCGTTAAATCTCCGTTGTGTTTCCAAGATAATGCGGCAATGTCATCATCGTGGAACATAACTTTTATTTTGATATACTTATATTGGCTCATATGTTAGTTGTTGGCAAGGTAGGCAAGACGGGCAGCGAGGATTGCTAGAAGGGCAAGGAATAAGCAGGAGAGCGTCACAAGTTGGCGCAAGTGCTTTTCGTTCCGGTACTGGACAAGGGCTGGGCTTGGGTGGTTCATGGGATTAGTCAATGCAGATGGAAATTCCGCGGGAATAAAAGGCATGCACGCTTTCCCCTGCCGGGATGTCGGTCGGCCTGATAAGGTAGAGGGCGCACCCTCTTGGGTCTGTCTGCTGGTAGTGGGTCACTCCCTTACCCTCTAGGATTTCGGCAAGGCGTTTCAATGCACCTTTTTCTTTGTCAGGGTAGGGCCTGCGATTAGTGCGATCTCTCCATGATGTGACCAAAAAAGGTTTTTCCGTTAATTCTTCGCGCTCAACATGGAAGCTTGTCCCGTGTTCGTTACCTGTTCCGCATTCCAATTCATGCCAGCGGTGAAGGGTGCGTTCTATTTTCAACAGGCGATCAGTATCGTCCATTGTGAAGCCTAGCATGGCGAGGCTTTTGATAAGGTGGGTGTAGCGTTGGGCGGTGCGTTTGTTCATTGTGTTCTCCTTTTGGGGTTGGGTTGTGGGTGGTGGATTATCGGGTCAAAATCTGATTTTCTGAAAAGATCCCTTTGCAAGGGATGACAGAAAAGGGGACGCTCTTTTCATTCCACCATAGTCCGATTCCATTTTGGAACCTGTGAACTGCGGTGACATTGTGTCCATTCAATTTCCATTCTGCCTTGAAAAAGACGGATGTGGATGCAATTTCTCCCGCCGTTGTGGTGGTGGGGATTTCTTCGTTCGGTGTCGTGGTGTTCGTGGTGTTGTTCATTACAGGGAACAGGATAAAAGATTCTGCAAAGGATTGCAACATCTTTTTTCATATTGGAGAAACTTTTTTTTCATCATGGGGAAAGATTTTTCCCAAGTTGGCACACTTCTTGAAAGTTTCCAAAAGCATCTTTCAAAGGGTATCATCTACCACGAAGGCATACTAAACTCGTCTGCGGGCATCCTCGTGCGTTTTAGAGGCACTAATCTTTTCACCCTTTTGTATCATCTTTTAGAATATTTTATATGCACAGATTAGATTTCATGCTTGACTTTTCACCCATCCAATCCTTTATAATACCGAGCGCAGCAGGCGCGAGGTTTCAACAGTGACTCCACTCTGAGATAGTCAATCCTTCCCACACTATCCCAAAAAACTCCGAGAGTGACTGACCCTAAGAAAGGGCACGTTGGCTTTCGGTGTGTCTCTACGTTGACAAGTAAACTTTACCTCGTAAACTCCTCACCCATGAAAAAGCGACCACTCAACACAAGGCAAAAGCGTTTCGTTGATAACTACGTCATCAAGGGACTATCCATCGCTGAATCTGTTAGGCGTGCCGGGTACATAGTCCGTTCCGACAGATCTGAAGATTACAGTTCAGTAGGATGCAGACTCTTGAAAACACCTCGTGTCTCATCAGAGGTTCAGAAATTAAGAGAGAAAGCCTTCGAAAAAGATGCTCTATCTCTAGCTGAAAAGCGGTCATTTCTTGCTCGTTGCGTTCGCACTCCAGTGGGGGAACTCCACGAAGGGAGCGACCTTGCTCAGGAGCTAGTTATCACCGAAGGCAAAGAGGGAACTTCAAAGAGGGTAAAAGGCGTAGACAAGCTGAGAGCGATCGAGATTGATTCCAAGATAGCCGGGGATTTCTACGCAGACCGGGAGCCTCAAGCGCAAAACCCGTTCCTGTTCATCGTCTCGCTTAGTAAGACGGAAGCACAGGGGGAAAGGATTCTACCACCGTCAGGTTCTGTCATCGAAGCGCAGACTCTTCCAGCAGAGTAGGCTCTCTTTCCAAGGAATCTCTTACGGGTGGGGGGACCCCCTGCCACCCCCCCCTATATGGCGGTCGCATGCGACAGGCCCCAATGAAAAAAAATCCTATATTGGGAGTTTCCCTATTTAAAAGATCCTTTTAGGATATGGAGTAGATGCAAGTTGAGTTGACAGGTAGGAGGGTAAATTGTAAAGATGGTATTAATGACATTGAGATACCCACCTGAGGATTTTAGGAGGCCGAGTATAATGTTGTTGAGGAGTTTGGTGCATGAGTTGGGAGAGGGGGTGAGTAGTGATCCGGGAGGGTATGGAGGGATGAAGCAGGAGAGGAAGAGGTTGACGAAGGTATTGAAGGAGAAGATAGAAGATCCTAGGTTGAGTGATTGGGATAGGGATATGATTAGGAGTTTGGAATAGGCTTTACAAGGTCTGGGAGGGTCTGTAGCGTGTTTTGATTATGACTGAAGGTGAATTACTCATTACGCTTTTGAATGCGGCTACGATTGGTCATGTATTGCATTTGAGGAGTCATAGTTATTCTGAGCATAAGGCGTTGGAGAAATTTTATACTGGCATGCCTGATTTGGTGGATGGTGTGATTGAGGCATGGCAGGGTAGGCATGGGATGTTGATTGATTACCCTGATCAGGAGGTTGAGATTTCTGGCAATAGGGATGCTTTGGAGTATGTGATGTTTTTGAAGGTATTGTTGGAGGAGGAGAGGTATGTGTTGGGTGAGGAGAGTGAGATTCAGAATTTGGTTGATGATATTGCTCAATTGATTGATTCGACTATTTACAAGCTGACATTCCTTAAATAAATTTTGGGGGAGGCAATGAGGGCTGGACTGATAAACCAGAGCGACCTGATCCTCCCCCGACCATTTTCCTAGACAAGAAAAAAAATTTCGTTAAGCTACGCTCATTATGCCCTGTCCTCCGCAAGTCCCTATCAGCATTATCGCTCCTGTAGCTGGTGGTCAGGGGCCGTTGATTTGGCAAAATGGGAATCAGATTACGAGGTTGACGAAGCCTTTGAATCCTAGCTGGCTTGTGTATGATGGCAGTCAGACTAGGTGGGGTGACGGGAGTGCTGCTGCACCTATTTACCTTCCGAATCTTCAGCAGGTTGCTTCTACGAGTATTAATTATGGAGTTGGTTTGACTCCACAAGGGCAGGTTGCGGCTTTTGCAAATACTACTGTTAATCCCAATAATGCTTTGGTTACTGCTACAGGCAGTACTACTCCTAGAACGCTAGCCAACCGCTTCGCTGATGTGGTCAACGTTAAGGACTTCGGTGCTAAAGGTGACGGCACTACTGATGATACGGCTGCAATACAGTCTGCTTGCGATTACGCTAAAACAAATGGAAGAACTGTAAAAGTTGTTGCTGGTACATATCTTATTTCTTCAAGTATTTTTGTTCAATCTAGTTTTATTGGTGATGGTGAAAAATCAACTGTATTTTTGCTTAAAACTGGAACGCAATTTATTATTCCAGCAATTATTGCAACTGGAATAGGATATACTGCGCCAGTTTCTTCGTTTGTATTCAGTTCTAATTTCAACAATACTTATTATTATGCTTCAGTTGGGGGTATTTTAGCTTTACAAACAGCAAATAATAGGTCTTGCCCTTGGGGAGTAGAAATCTCTGGCTTTGGAATAACTTCACAATCAGGAGCAAGAGATACAGTTCAACAAAATGGTTTAATTCTACAACATATTGCCCATGTAAATATTTCAACAATAGAAATAAGTAATCTTAATGGGTTTGGCGTTGTTGAAGACGGTCTTCAAGATTGTGTTGTAAGTAACATAAGTGTTGAGCGTTGTGGGGCTGGAGTTGATGGAGCATCTAAAAGTATTTCGACAACAGCACAATATGTTATTGATCAATTTTGGTCTGCTGGAGGATTTGATTCTACTGCAAGAGTTACACATACCTATATTCAAGCTGAAGAATCAGTTTGGCAAAATATGTATGTTGGCATTACTGGCAGTTCAGGAGCAGGAAGGGGTGGGTCAACGGAAAATACTTATGTAGGCATTCATATTGAACCAAAACTTAGTAACCCTTATGACAACAGTTTTGTTTCTGGACTTTTAGATACATGGGTTGGAGGAAGTTTAGCAAATTATAATGTAACTATTGCTGTTGGAAGAACCAAGTTTATAGGAGTAGATGCAGGAGGTACTAATTGGCTAATTAAATCTGATGCGGCAGAAAGTGCATTTTTCTCTAATTGCATTGCCGTAAATTTCAAACATTACACAGGTCTTGTTTATATTGAAAATACAACCGGAACTTACACAAGCATTTTATACTCAGGAAATGGATCTTTAAAAGCTGTAAATTGTAATTTTACTAATTTTACTCACGCTAATAATTGGGAAGTTTATCTTAGCAATTGTTCGGTTGCCTTTGGAACTACCGGAGGTAACATGACTAAATTTAGGATGAATGGAGGTTCGGTAATTTCTGCTACAGGAGGAATTGCTGAAGGCATTTACACGGGCGTTACGTTTTTGCCTTCAGTAATAGATTTATCTTACAATTTACCTAATTTTAATTCTTGTAATTTCCAAGCTGTTTCTTTTAATTCAGCAAATTACAATCCAAAGTTTTTTGGATGCATTTTTAATTCTACCGTAGATGATGGTAGCGGAGGCCAAGCCTATTCTGCATCAGAGTATTATAATTGCGTATTTTATAATAATGTTAAATTAGGAAATGGTAATTCCAAAGTATTTAATTCTGTTATTAATACAGGTTATACTATAACTGCGACACTTAAAATAAACAACTATAATACTTCTGGTTCTTCAGCTTAATTATTAAAATTATACCCCCACACCTCTGCCTGTGAGCAAGTGCCAAAGGGGGTTCTTTTTTAAAAGTAAAAACCCCGCCTAGCTCACAATCTAAGCGGGGTTTTCTTTTCTCCTGTTTCCCCACCACACCCATCATGTGTGATGCAGAAGAAATTATTGGCAAGTTTTACTTACCACAGAAGTCGCATTCCTCTTCTTCGTCTTCGTCTTCCTCGTCTTCAATTTCAAACTCAGCATCATCAACGTCATCTTCATCTTCAATCTCAATGTGATCATTGATGTATTCAAAAAGGCTACTGAGAGTCTCGTGAATATTAATCAGGACTTCCTGAAGCTGTTCATTTTCTTGGATAAGGTCTTCCTTGTTTGGCATATGTTTTTGGGGTTATGGTTTACTGACCGAGCCGAGAGTATCCAATCATAAGCCAAAGTCAAGATTGGCTACGGGACATGGGATCGAACCATGACTAGATCGGTCAAAGCAATCTGTGCTACCTTTACACCATCCCGTAATTAATCTTTCTTTGGCCTTCCACGATCCCTAGGAATGTTTGGTCTGTTATTCCAGACGGCCCTTCCATAGATTGTCTTCTTTGCCAATTCTTCAGGCAACTTCAAAATGTAATGCTTCAACCAGAGCTTTTCCTCTGGTCCCAAATCTCCAACAATAACCCCAAAGTCTTCTCCCATATCTGCCAGTTTTTTTGCCGCATCCAATAATTGTTTTTGTGTATTCATTTATTTTGTAAAAAGAGCTTGCTTTATAAAAAAATTCCTCTATGTAGGGCTTTGGTATGAATAACCTATTCAACAAAGAAGCACTTGAGAAAGTGTGCAATGAATGCGGGGGAACAGGCCGTGATTGGTACGACGATGCCCAAGGTGAACCATGCTGGAAATGCAATGGCACAGGTCACGTTGCTACCGATGAGGGGAAAGCTATCCTCCAATTGATTGCTCATCATCAAGGGCATCTTCTCCAATTCGCTTAAAGTTTGGTTTCTGTGAGCGTTGCTGTAAAGTGACGCATCATAAAATCAACGAGATAGGCAAGAGCCTCATCCTTGCCTTCCTCCTCCTTTACTTCACATGACCGTAGGATTGAATTGGCAATGTGAACGCATTCATGGGCAAGCAGTCCAAAGCACTCGGCATCATTTTGCCATTTGGACAAAAAAATGACATGATTATCACCCATTACAGATAATCCTCCATTTGGCTTAAAAGTTGGGAAGGATTCTTTAGTTTTAGTAAACTTTTTGTTGTACCAATACTCTGCTTGTTTTTTTGTGACAGGCCATACTATCCAGCAAGAATCTTTCCACAGGTCTATGTGCAACAAAAAAGATTTCATCACAAGAGTCTGTAAAAGCTCTTCATGGTTCTGCGTCCATTTACATTGACACAAATCTTTTTCTTTTCAATCAATCCTTCTTTTAGATTCTTGCTAATTTTGAACTTTGTTTGAGTTTCTTTCAAACCTGTAATTTCTTTTATCTGTTCTACAGAAAGCCAACTATCATCCAGCGTTTCTTCGCCATTAAAAATCTTTTTCCATCTATCGGTATCTCGGATTGATTGCAGTAGTTCAGCTTCGGATGGGTGTGGTTTCTTCTGGTGCATATTGTATGAGTTTGGTTGCTGGAAGTTCACCCTCTTCACATCCTCTCCAATCAAGGATGCCAAATCCCGGTCTGCAAATAGAATCTCCTACAACCTTGTGACCATATTTTGTCAACAATTGCCATGCAGGACTTACCATAAAAATGCCATTACCATCATTAAAGATTCCTCCCGTGTGCCTATGGCCTCTTAAATAAACTGTGGGAACCTTATGGCCGACACGGGAGTAATTTTGACGGGCATTGCCCATGCTTATAGACATGGCTCCAGCTTCAAGGTATGCCCTAGAACTCGTTGGCATATGGTGGGCGACATCAATCAGCGTACCATTGATTTCAATCAATCCTTTGTCACCTAGCCAAATTGCTCCAAGTTCTTTGGCTATCATGCGCTCCCAATCACCAACGTGACATTCTGTTCCTGCCGTCATATAGGTTTTGACGGCCATTGATGAAAGTTTCTTGAGGCATTCAATAGCAGCTAGGCTATGATCAAGATTGAGTGCAGCAACAATCTCATTGCTTCCATGATGACGGCCTTCAATGCAGTCACCATTTACAATCAGAATAAATGGATCATTTTTAAAATGCCTTTTAATCTTCTCATCTTTATCCTGCCAACAATCCCAAAGCCAACTTTGATGAAGATTGTTTCCTAGGCTGATTTTATTGCCTGTGGAAGTAATGTGATTGTCGGGCCAAAGGCCAACAACTGAACCGCAATGAAGGTCGGATACAACAACTGCTCCGACTGGTTTTTTAGTCATTTGATTGGTGCGGCAAGTGTTGAGGAGGTCTGTCAGCGACAAGGTTCTTTAACAGGGTGCTGGCATCACGCAAGCTAATTTCTTCTTCCTCCATCATTTTTGCCAAAAGCTCAATCAACTTGATCCTTTCGGTAAGATGATGCAAATAGCTGATAAGATCCAATTGTTCATCTCGTAGGTTTTTTGCATACCAAGCTGCTCCAGCAGTCCAAAACTGTGTTCTATGCTCGGTACTTCCTTTGATGTATTTATCAAATCCAGCAGAAAATGCCTCACACCAAATATTGGAAGCATCTTTCTCTGGTGTCATAAAACTATTTTTTTCTAGGCTTTCGTTTGGATTTCTTAGGAACTCCATATCCGACTCTAGCAGGGCGAAGAATTGCATTTGGTTTTGCGGAATTTGTGGTTGCTGATTTCACTTCTTCTTGCCCTTATGATGCCATTTGGCAGCGTTGGCTGCAAACGTAGCCATCTTTCGTACAGCAGGATTTTTGCTGTGCTTCAATTGCTCCGTGGTCTTTCCTGTTTTCTTTTTGATCGCGGTGAAGCGACCCTTGTGACTTTCTTTGATGTGGATACCGCTTTTCTTTGTAGCCATTTTATTTTGTGGTTATGAATCTATGCCAGATGTGGATTGGAGTAATGACTCCAGCGACACGGCATACATGGCAACTTTTATCATGTCCACTACAAATTTCATGCAAGCATTGAGGACAATACCCATTGATAAAAGCTATGAATCCAACAAATCGTTTGAAAATAGATTTCATTAAAAAGTGATGTGCATCACTTGGCAGGAGCAATCTGCTCCATTTTTGTCTGCCTCGTCAATATCTGCAAAGATCACAGAGTTGTTAAATTTGTCCATCGTCGTGAGCATCCATTCCATGCTCTTGCGGTATTGATGATACTCTGGTTGGAACATACCACTGATTACAATGTTCTTGTCAGGGATACGGATAAGGTTGGTAGCACCCGTAGCCTCCATCTCTTTTGGAACGACAATGATGTTTGCCAGCTTCTCAAGACGCTTAAAGGATTCAGAATCAATACCAGAACGGCATACCATGAAGTTTTCTGGGTCAATTACATGGATGCAACAATCCAGATGATAGAGATCATCGCTGATCATTTTCATGGGGATGATTTCAATTCCAGCTTTTTTGGAAATCCATTCTTGTGCCTTCCAGTCAGAAAACTTTCCGTAGCCACCAAAGTACGTTTTATCTTTCCAATATTTTGTTTCAGCTTCTCCCTCCCAAAAATGAGGAGGCTGAAGAACTGTATAACCCATCTTCTCAAAGAATCTACACCCCGGTTCTTCTTCAATTTGGCGACCATCGGCACTCATTTTTGCAATGAACACAAATGGATCAACAGATAGACCAAGATTAGCTACAAAATGTTGGTCTTGCGCTCCGGGAGTAGGAGGAAGTTCAATGACTTTTACACCAAGAGCAGTAATCAGTCTTTTGATTCTGGTGTACTGACGCATGGCGCGTTCTGTATCAACTTTTTGTCCCTTCATAAACTTGTTGTTGGCAATAGCCGTTGACAAGTATTTTGGAGGACACATTAGAAAACTTGGCTTTCTTTTATACTGACCTACTCCAAAAGCAGGAGAATCAGTCCCTTTTATAAGGCCAGAAACAGAAGAATCTATCCTTCCTTGGAGGACAGATGGGATCATAGATCCATTTCGGAACTCTTGAGGGGAAAATCTAGCCATAATTGTTAAAATTATGCCTGCGTTTTTTTAACAGGTCAATGCTAGAAGCCGTCTTCATCACAGCTTTTGCCAGCATATCCCCATTCATCATTTTCTATTTCTTCTTGTGCGTTATTTTTGCTGTGAATTAGACGATCTTCCCAATCTCTAATCTCAATAATATCTAAAGATTCAGCAGATTGATCTTCAAAAGTAAACTCAAGCCCTGCTCTGCGAAGCATTTCTACTGCATAAGTCAAAGAGTCAGCCAAATCGGGAGATTTTTTGATACGCTGTTTCATATCGAGCTTTTTTTCGACCGCAACTTTTCTTCCTTTGTGGAAATAAAGCCTACTGCAAAGTTCACTTACTAATGCTGTATGCCTTTCTACATCAATGCCAACCAAACTTTGCGTTGACATAGCCGTGTGAACTTGAAACCAAGACTCCGTTACACGACGGTCATAGGCTTCTTTGGCTGTGCGCTTATCCAGATTGCTAATTTTTCTATCAGTTGGCATGCCCATAGATGAAATGGGAGTTATAAACATTGCTTCAGGATGGTATCTTCCCCATTCAATAATGATTGCACGAAGCATTTTCCCGCCATCTCCTGAAATATCCAAACCAAAGTCCCTTGGATGCACTCCATACTCCAAACAATCTTTAACAACTTGCATGGCAATACTCTCTTCAAAGACTTCTCCTACTGAAGAATTGTATTCTCTTGTGCCAAGATAAAATCCTACTCTTCTTCCAGTATCATTTGGGCCATATCTGCAAAATGTAGCTGCACATCTATCTCCACCAGCAGTAAAAGCAGGGTCAAATCCGCAAACAACTTTGGTTCTATCACTCCAAACAGGTTCCCAAGAAATATCGCACCCTTGAATGAACTGTTTTGAGAAAACCGTAAGCTCTACGGAGCTATCAGGCCACCAACCATAGACGTTTCTCCAGTATTCTAGCGCATTTTTATTGCCATAGCATCGTTTTAGCGTTGCGGCTTCTCCTTGAATCGTCAAAAATCTATCAAATGGAGGTATTTCTGCATCAGGAGCCTTGAAATTAGGGCTATCTTCTCCAGAAAGATGCAATGCTACCCCTGTGCGAGTTTTCCATTTATGCGTATACCTATTGACAGACTCCCATTCCATAGGATCGTCTGGTTGGCATAGTTCTGTATGTGGATTATTGGCTGTATTTGAAGGATTTGCCATGCCTCCAAAGATAAAATCAGGATTTGCACCAAGATTGACTCTGGTATCTAGTGCGTAAAGATCCATTTCTGCCAACTCATCCAAAAACAACCTCATTCTGGCGTTTTTTCGGCCTCTTGTATTTTCAACAGAACGCTTTCCTTCTCCCCCGCGAGGGAATGCCAATGCTTTAATGGCATTTGTATAGTCTCTTTCGGTATCTCTTGTGTCAATTGACTCAAAAACAATCATTCTGCGGTATTCAACAAGGTTTCCAATGCTCGTATCTTTGCCAAATTGAGTTTGCAAATTACGCATGGCAATTCGGTAGAGAGTACATACCTTGCCCCACAGTCGATCTTCTGATGCGTCTAACGATGTACTCGCAACGTATGTTGATGTGCAATCTGGCGCACAAAGCCAATCAATGATGATACAGGCAGCAACAGAGAATGTTTTTCCACTACTCGCGCACCCTGCTATACCCCAATCGTTCTCATTGCAGAACAAATCAATGATGTCTAGGGCATAATTATTGGGTATTCCTTGTGAATGGAGCAAAACATCGTTTCCATAGATCAACTGGAAACAATTCACCATGTGTTGAGCAGGATTTTTAAGATCCGTATGCTCTAATTTAATGCCTCTTTTGTATCTTTCTCGCCTTCCAAACTCTCCGCGAGTCAATCTATATGCCGTCAATTCACGAATGAACTGTGGAACAGTTTCCAAAAAAGATAATCCGTATGTTGTATCCTTGGGTGGCTCCAAGTTCAGTCCGTTGTACTCCATGTTTTAAAAAACCTTGACATCTTTTATACCTTTATACAAGCATTAGGTTCACATGAAATTAAAGGATAAAAACGGCCCAATTCCCGGTGGTCTTTGGTATCAATACAGCGACGATAAAGGAAATACCTATCGCGTAAATGGAATGGATCTGAC
>Ga0208386_1000399_pt1 | contig 12078 bp, 14 predicted proteins | sample CryBogCBH16Oct07_FD_185510 | JGI IMG/M metagenome (GOLD analysis project Ga0208386, IMG submission 185510) | Freshwater microbial communities from Crystal Bog, Wisconsin, USA - CBH16Oct07 (SPAdes) | ecosystem: Environmental > Aquatic > Freshwater > Lake | place: Crystal Bog, Wisconsin, USA...
CATAGAGCAGGGCATAACCGTACAGGGTGGCATAACCATCGGGGCTGGTTCTGGTGGTGGTGGATCAGGCCTTGTCACTGCCAATCTCCAACTTTACCTAGATGCTGCGCTGGGATCTAGTTATCCCGGTTCGGGTACTGTGTGGTATGATCTCAGTGGTAACGGCAACGATGTGAACATGCAGAACAGTGGCAGCATCGCTTGGACCAGCAGTGGCGGCGGTTATTTCAGCACTGGTGCTGATGGTTACTTCAACAATCTAGCAACCAACAATCTGCCAGCCGGTGCTAGCTATTATACTCTGTGTGCCTGGGTACAATGGCCCAGCGGCACGTGGCCAGGTGAAGGTGGCATACTGTGCATAGGCGATGGATTTGGTAGCGGGGACAGTGTTAACGCATTCAGGACCATCAACGCTCCAAATGGAATTAACAACTATTGGTGGGGCAATGACTTATCATCAGCAGCTACGTTGGCAGATTACACTGTCTGGGTGAACGTGGTTGCGCAGTGGGATGGAACATTCCGCAACCTATGGGTCAATGGTACTCAAATAGCCAGTGATAACACCAGCGGTCTGAACACCAACAATGCCAATCTACAGGTTGGACTCACGTGGCCTGCGCAATACGAGTATCTGCAGGGCAACATAGGACAAGCTCTGATATATGATCGTGCGCTGACCAGCAGCGAGATCATGCAGAACTTCACAGCCATTAGCAGCCGCTACGGCCTGTGATCAACCGTCTAGGCGCTTGAGCCCCAGTTCCATCTGCTCAGTGCTGAGACCATTCTCATCATAGCCTTCAAACAGCGCCGATCTGTATTCGTCATAGGGCTGAGATTCGGAACCTTGATCCACCATCATGTAGGCCCAGCTCACGTATTCATTTTGGCTGGTCCTGGCAATCACTCGCTGCCTGAAATACTTGGTTGGAAAACCTTCGTATTGATCCAAGCTGTCCAAAGCTGCATCGTCCAGTTCCCATAGCAAACCTATGGTGTAATTGTCGTCGGCAAGCTCAATGTCTCCCCAAGTGCGCCAGCAGAATCTATAGCCGTCTATCCATGCCGGACCTATCAGCTTGGCACTGGGGCAGCGCACAGCCATGTCTCTGAGATTAGTGTTGCGTCCATATGCGAAGTAATAATGTGCCATGCATTCATTTTAACGCATGATCACAGAGCAGTCAACGGAGGAAACTATGGACAATGCACAGATGACGGAGTTATTGGACGACCTGAGCCCGTTGCGTGCCAAAGCAGAATTCAGCGCAGTGGTAACCAGCCTGAGCGGTAACGCAGATGAAAAGCTGGAAAGCATACTGAGGCATCGTGAGCAGCTGGTGGCTGATCTACAGCACTATGAACTAACCAGCAGCTTGGAAAAGTATGTAACAAGCAAGGTCGAAGACGTTGTAGAGCGCAGCCTGCGCGAGCGATTGGATGCTGCCAAAAACATATTGGTCTCGAGGCAGATCAAGGACATCAAAGCCAGGCTGGAAGTGCTGGATGCTTGGATGGAAAACAACAGCCTAGACTAAGACATCATCACAGCAAGTTCAGGCACCAAGTTAACCAAATTCTCTCCACGCAGCCTATCCAACCGCAGAGTATATTGCCTAAATTGATCATGTAGCTTTACCATGTCGCCGATGTCACGATCTCTTGATATTATTGCCTGCATGCGATCGCTGGTTGTTAAGAGATCTGCTGCCTGCAGTCTCAGATGCTGCGGTAAGATGTTCACATGTAGATATCGTGGCTTGTGTAACATAGCGTCAGCCATGCTAGTGTCAGCACCAAATTCGCTTCTGACCCACACTCGTAGGTCAGCTAGATTAAATGCCGTGTAAGCATAGATGGTGTTGCTGATCCTCATGCGCGATAGGTTTGGTAGGCCGCGCAGACGAGACCAACTGCGCCGGCAGTCGTCCCATGAAATGTTAGATCCTCTGGTATATTCATGTAGCTTACCAGTGGCATCAACGCTTATGGCCATGTCAATGCGCGGAAATTCGCCAAGCATGCTCATCAGTTGGTCATCATGCACCGTACCATTGGTGATTATGCGCAATTCGGCAGTCTTCTCATGCAAACCGTGGCGTATCATGTCTCCAAGCAGCTGCCTGCTGCTTTCCATCAACAGAGGTTCGCCGCCCTTGAGCTCAACTGTAAAGGGATCACGAGCAGCTTTCATGCTTTGTAATATGTGCGGTATAGCGCCTGCTGAATCTATGCTCGCTGCATCCAACTGACGCCAGTTCACATGTGTCCACTCAAGGTCCTGCACGGCCTTGGCATCCTTGGTCCAAGCTGTGCTGTTATAGGGACCGCATATCCTGCATTTCTGGTTGCATTTGTTGCCAAGGCTGAGGTCGTACCAAGTACGATTCTCATAACCGTCGTCTCGCAAACGATCCATGTCTAAGAGATGGCTTGTGGCATCATTGTAATGGTTGCGTAAGCTGTAGAGTCCTGCGGCTTCTGTGTCGTAGCATTTTTCGCAACCTGACGCAGGTTGACCTTGCAGCATGTCTGCCTTTAGCTTTTTGATAGCAGCACTTTGATTGAAACTATAATGATCGCGTGTCTGGGTCAACCCAGTGTTGTTTACACAACATACCCCAGTGGTACCGTCGGCGTTTATGCAGTGTACGGTCCACGGCGCAGCACAGAAAGTTTTGCTGATCATGCGCCGTGGTGTCCGATATCATAGATGCGGTTGTAGCTGTGTAGCGTCGCCGCGGAAGGTAAAGTAACCAATGTGGTTCAGCGTGATCGTCAAGTCTGCCCAGATCTTGCCACCCATGGCACGCCAGCGCTTGCAGAAGGTGTAGTCTTCTGATAGATATTCTTTGCTGTCGTTGTCGATCTCTGTGTCAAACAGAGCATACTTGAACGGATCATACTTTGGATCCAATCCAATGCTGTCCACGTAGTGCAGCTCTGGATGCTTGGCTATCATCTGTTCAAGCACATGTCGCTTGATCATCATGAAGCCTGTTCCAAGGTTAGCAACTTCAACGAGGTTACCTTCCTTCTGTGCACCAGGCACCTTGTTGACCACGTAGCTGATCGGCAGTGCCTTCTTTGGATAGAGGCCGCCAACCACGTCGCGATCAGCGATGATCAGCTTGAAGATCTCTTCTGGTTCAAAACCAATGTCAGCATCCACAAACATGAGATGCGTGCTCTTTGGTTCAAAGTACAGCATCTTTGCCACTAAGCTGTTGCGAGCGCGGCAAACGAGGCTTTCGTTTACCATGGTATCGATGGTAAAGTTCAATCCTAATCGCTGTGCCGTAGCCATGTATTTCAGCATGCTGATGAAAGTGCCTTCGTTGATCTGGCCGCCGTAGCAGGGTATGCAAAAATGCACCCTAGCTGCCTGTAGCACCTTGACCATGTCTTGAGTGAGTTCCATGAATGTCTCCGCCTGGTTACTAGCCTAATTATGTGCTAGCGCCCACGGTTTTCAAATAATGATTGTCAAACAGAATGCACAGCTGAATATAATTCTGGATCTATGTTCGCCAAGCTCTCGCCTCTGATCGCATCCAGCTGGGCAATGTCGCAGCGTATCCTATCCATTGACACATCTGCGTCATCAGCTAGGCGCTTGCGCAGCAGGGACTTGCCGTGGATGACCCAGGGTAGGTGGTCGTGTTCAGAATAGGCATGAAGTTCGGCAGTGATCTTGTGCTTGATGCGTTCTGGTAGATTGTTTATGCTCCACTGTTCTGGTTGATACAGCAGCATGTTGTTCACTGAATAGCGAGGTAGATTCACGGCTATCCATCGCATGAAACCAGCTGCGTGATTGGTATTGAACAGCGTCCATGTCACGGCGATCTTGAGTTCATAATGTGCTGCCAGCGTGCGTTGATAATAGAGCAGATTTGATTCTAACTCGCTCCACACTGCTCCTGTCCGTTGATAGTCGTTGATCTTGCCAACTCCATCAATGCTGATGTTGAACTGCACCTGAGCGCAGGTATCCAGCAGAGCCATCAACCTGGGCACGAAAAGCATGCTGCCATTGGTGGTGATGCTTACGGTGAGATTAGCCAGTCCTCGCACTTGATCAATGTGCTGCAGGATGTCAACTATGGCATCCTGTTCGAGGCTGGGTTCACCGCCTTTGAATTTCAATCTGTCAAGCCTGGACAAATCAACCTTTATGTCATCCAACCCGCGGCGGATGGCAGGCATGACCGTGCGACCAAGCGCCATGTCATCCGACATCCATTTGCTGCTGTCTCTGCTTGAACACATCCTGCACTTGAAGTTGCAAAGGTTACCTAGGTTGAACTCCAGATAGCTGAGCTTGGTATCGTCTACACGACCATAGATGCTGTTGTACCAAGCTCTATCACTGGTACCACCATACCTCTCATTGTCTCTGCAGACTTGGCATCCTGGATTTGGCTTGTTGGCAAGCATGTCGTTGCGCAGCTGTACCATGTGCGGATGGTTTACTGGATCTGCATCATCGCTAGGCACTTTGAAGCCCGGGTGATCGGTCCATTCACAGCAGGGATTTATGCCGCGCCACGGAGTGTAGCTAACATGCCTAAATGGCGCGGCGCAATACACATCATCCTTCATAGATGTTACGCAACCTATGCATCTGGATCAGCATCAACCTTGCTCAAGCTGAGGAACACATGCGCAGTGTCAACAGCGTCGATGTAGTTTACCAGATCGTTCAAACCTTCGTTGTCAATGTGATAACCAAGGTTCACATGCTTGAGTAAGCCATACTTGCGACTGATGCGCTCGGCTTCAATGCCAACTGAGCTGCGTTCATCAAACTCAGGCAAGCTTATCTCATAGTGCCTCTGCAGTGTGCGATATGGTCCAAGATCTATGTTGCTGGCTGCCTTCATGTTGCTGAGGTCATCCAAGAACTTGATCAGCTCGCTTTCGGGCTCCCGCACCTTGTTGCGCAGCCTATCAACCACAGCACTGAGCTTGTTGATAGTGGTTGGTATCACGTCTTGTACCTGCGATTGCTCAGCATGTGCACGATACAGTGCCTGTGTCTTGGGCTCGGCCATCATGGCCTTGACCAGTGGCTCCAGATGAGCATGAAGGCCAACCCAACGCTGAGCATCCAGCTTGCGCACGCTGGCCGGACGTACTGCGTAGATCGTGGCATCTGATTTCATCAGTCCCGTCTGCACCGCAGCTGACCTCAGCGAGTCCAGGCCATAGCGTCCCAGATGCTTGTGGCCAGTGATCACGTCCCAGTTCTTGAGCGTGACATAGACCAGCTTGCCTTTGGGCAGCGTGGCCGGATCAACTTCCTTCCATGCCCACTTGCCACCGTTGCGGCTGTGGTGGTTCAGTGACCAAACCTGCTGCACGGTATTCTTGGTCTTCTTGGCTACCTCAGGCAACGTGCTGGTGTAAACAACCTCTGGATTTCCCAGCTCTTCACGCAACACATCCCAACCCCCACGATAGGGGAACATGGCTACCGTATTGGTATATCCAGCTGCAGCATGCATCTGCCGTGCACGAGCCAATCCACCTTTCTTGAGATCGTCAAATACCACCTTGGTCTTTTCTGTGCAGGTCAGAATGAACGTGTCATGCACACGCACGCTCTTGATGTCCGCAGGCATCAAGCGAACACCATGTTCCACTGTGCCATACAGCTTGGTAGCATCGATCGCCATGTGACCACGATCGATGTTATGGCCTTGCCATTGCAGCTGTTCATCTTCAAACACGCGGCGCATGTTGTAGCCCGCGGATCCCTGGAAGCGCTGATGCCATTGGCCGTGCGCTTCCCAAAGAGTTGGAGCTTTACCAATAGCAGCCTTGAACATGGCGACCATGTCATCGCGCACTGCGGTCAAGCGAGCAGTGATGTTGTCAATGGTGCGCTGATCATAACTTAAACCTTCGCGGCTGGCAGCCACATCACAATCACCTATGGGCATTTCAACCACGATTGGAAAGTCACAGAGGTAACTGATGCGGTGATCCAAGTCTGGGATGCTGTGGCGATCCAGCGGATACAGCACACCTCCCATGAGGATCTGCACCGTGCTGCCGTTCCAGAAAGGCTTGCTCCACATGCGCCAGCCAGCGCCCTGATACCTGGGCTCTGCGTTCTGCACCGGATCAAATTGCACAACACCATCCGTGATGATTGGTTTCTGCGCGAACCACTGCAGCACCTCCATGGCCTTGTCGTGCCAACGTTGGTAGTCGCGCGTCACAGTAAAGCTGACCGTGATCCCGCTGCCTTGGCAAGGGCCACTGAACAGCTTGTCAGCGCGAGGTGTACCACTGCCATCAATGCTCATCTCGTAAGTGGTTTGCGTGCCTGCGTGCTTGCTTACTACCGTGAACTGATTGGTGTAGCTGAACGGGCTCTTGCTGCCAAGGCCCAGCTGTCCAACGAAGTCGTTGCTGGTAGTCTTGGTGCTGGCAAAATAGCGAGTGTAGATGTTGAGCACGTCTTCTTCGCTGAGCCCCACACCGTGATCTTCCACGGCAAAGAAAGGCTGGTCGTTGCTGGGCAGATGCACGACGAACGGATCAGCATTGCCTGCTGCCACGTGGCTGTCGCCTGCGTTGCAGCTGAGCTCACGCACGATGGCTTTGATCTTGTCGCTGTAGAGACCATCGCTGAGGATCTTGAATGCCTTGCCAGTGGCCGCGATGGTAAATGCGCCGTTGCTATCTGCTGCTGTTGCTGTATCTTCGATCTTCATGCCAGCTCCTCTGTGCTACATGCTCAATATAGCACACATTGTGATAGTGTCAACCAATTATTTGACAGTTAGGTCATTGAATTTACTGTCAAAAAATGCGTAAATTGCCGCTTAATTGTGGATATGAGGGCTGTGGAACCTGTACCAATCGCTGTCGTGGTATCCCCAGCACCAATCATAATCCATCATGGTCAAGATGCCATAGCCCAGTACCGACCATATGTACCACCATGCCAACCCAACAAATATGGGCATATACCATATGGCCACTCGTGCAAAGCTGCCGGGTCCATCTATGGCTTCTGCCAGCATGCCAATACCCACCGTCCAAAAGACTATGGCAGCGATCCCGATGAACGGGCCCTGGATGCCAGAGAAAACCAGCCAGGCCATCCTGCATCTATCCAAATCACCGCCAAACAAGCACACGAAAGGAGTGCAAACTATGTTGGCCAGGATCAAGAACCAAAATATCGGTCCCTGCCGCATCCTCGTAATCCAGACTGCACCGTAGAAGATGATGAAAATTATGAAGACGAATTGGAACGCTTCCCATATCTTCCGTAGCATGTGCTGTCCTCTTGATGCGTTCAGCTATCGATATCTTCTCGGTAGTTAAGCATGGCTATGAGAACAGCCAGCGACGCTGAGCATGCCAAGAACAACAATGCGCAGCCTATGATCAATCTCATGACCTTGACCTACTGTGATATGTACCGGACATGATCCAACACACGCCCATGAGCCACAGTGCTTGCGGCACGACGGTAGCATACATCATGGCTCTCATGGTATGCGGCATTTTAGACTCCGTAAATCACTTTTGCCTGAGGATGCCTGTGCCTCAGCAGGTTGATGGTTGCATTCACTTCATCGAGGCTAGGCAAATGGTGTTTTTCCATCACATCGTCACCCTTCCACAGCACCACAACATAACAGTCCTGTTGGCTGTCAAAGAAAGCTTCTATCTCCATTTGCCGGTCCTCCCAGCAGTATATATCGCTATTTCTTGATGATGCTCTTGAGTTCGGCTAGTTTATCTGGATCTGCTTTGTTCTTAAGCGTGTTGCTGTTGAGATTTGGCAAAGGTGCTGTGGTGATTGACTGTGGTCGATGAGGGATAGGTTCTGGCAGGTTCATGCGAGCTATCTGCTGATCAAGTTCCTTGAACTCTTCCATAGAGAAACGTAAGAAATATCCAATACCAACGCAGAGGAGCACGAATATGAGATGAAGGAATAGATTGAATCCCAGGCTCATGAGCGCATCAGCAGTGCCATTACAACATGCTCCTCTAGGTTGTTGTGCGTTTCTCGGAACTTCTTCATCAGTTTCGCGTGTTTTTCCGTCTGCTTGCGATGAAATCTGCAGGTGATCTCTTCCCGCCAGATGGCCATGGCCTGATCCTCGCATACTTCGTATAGCTTGGTCATTTCTCGCTTGGTATCATATGGCAAAGCATTTATCTTGCGGCGCAGCTTTTGGCTTTCGGCATGCCACCAAACGTTGTCAAACGTCCACGAGTTGCTTGCGGACATGTTTGTCTGTTCGCTTGTATGAGCCCTTGCCCTTGCGGGCCGAGACCTTGCGTTGACGAAATAAGGGATTCGCGAGAGCTTTTGCATAGGCATTGCGCACTGTGACCTCCTCTAGTATGATTGTGGTACTATAGCACGCAGCCATGATCTGTCAATCAGTAATTTGGAACGCGGTAGCAGTGGCGTTCATAACCGATGAAATTACCCCACTGATCAAACAAGCGCTCACGGCGGCATTCCGTGTGCCAGCCCGGCTCTTCGTAGTAACGCGGTTGTGCCATAGCACCACCTACGATACCACCAACGATCAGTCCTCCTACCAGAGGAGCTACCCAGTTACCACCACCGCCACCATAACCCGGGCGAGGGCCACGATAATCAGCGTGGGCTGCAGAAGTTGCTAGAATGGTAATTGCGATTGCCATAGACAATATCTTACGCATTTTCTTCTCCTTGTACCAGCATATTAACACATGATATGCGGTTGTCAAGCACTATTTACTGCTCAACAGCGTCTTTCCATTTGGCGCTTTCTAGGTCAAAAACCCTGGCCCGCAGCCCGCTGCTGCTGAAATTATGCCTGCGCTCGTTGAAAACTATTTCTATCCCACGATCCTGGCATATCTGCAACCCAGTAAATTGCTTGCCCTGATATTCCTCACCTAAGATTCGCACATTGATGGGCAGGATGTTTAGCAGATCTTCCAGATCTTTCTCGGTGTCATATACCCATACTTCGTCCACAAAACGGCAGCCCTTTACTTGGATCTGCCGTTCCACTATGCTTTGTACTGGCTTGTTCTTGCTCTTGCGATCCAGAGTTGGATCGCTCTGCAAACCCACTATGAGCCAATCACAGTGCGTCTTGGCCTGTTCAAGCATGGCCACATGCCCCGCATGGAATAGATCCATGGTGCTGCAGGTGAATCCTATCTTACCCGTGCGGGACATGTGTTGCTCCTATCAGTCTGCTGGCTTAGCTTCTACGTCAATTGGCTCGTCTGGGCTGGGAGGCGTGCTCTGGGCCTTGTACACGATCTCACCAATCTTCATCAGCGTCTGACCAAACTTCTCCAGCACTGGCTTCATCTCAGCCACATCCTCACCGGCGATGGCTGTGCGAACGTCTGCTATAGCTGCTTCAACTTCAGACTTGAGATCAGCTGGGATCTTGTCCTCATGTTCCTGCAGCTGCTTCTCAGCCATGTGTATCTGGCTCTCAGCACCGTTGCGAGTCTCGATCACCTCGCGCTTCTTCTTGTCAGCTTCTGCGTTTTCCTCAGCTTCGCGAACCATGCGCTCGATGTCCTCGTCGCTGAGTCCACCGCTGCTCTGGATGGCGATCTTCTGTTCCTTGCCAGTGGCTTGGTCCTTGGCACTGACATGCACGATGCCGTTGGCGTCGATGTCAAAGGTCACTTCGATCTGTGGCATACCGCGAGGTGCTGGTGCAATGCCAGTTAGCTCAAAGTTGGCCAAGCTCTTGTTGTCGCGTGCGATCTGGCGTTCGCCTTGGAACACTGCGATGCTCACAGCTGGTTGATTGTCCGCTGCCGTTGAGAAAACCTGGCTCTTCTTGGTTGGTATGGTGGTGTTGCGCTCAATCAGCTTGGTGAACACACCGCCCAGCGTTTCAATGCCAAGGCTCAGAGGAGTCACGTCCAGCAACAGCACGTCCTTGACGTCGCCCTGCAGAACACCGCCCTGGATGGCAGCGCCCATGGCCACCACTTCATCTGGGTTAACTCCTTGGCTAGGATCGCGCTTGAAGATTTCCTTGACCGCCTGCTGTACCTTGGGCATGCGCGTCTGACCACCAACGAGGATAACCTCGCTGATGTCACTGGCCTGCAGTCCTGCATCAGCCAATGCCTTGCGGCAAGGACCCTGTGTGCGTGTGACCAAGTCATCAACCAGGCTTTCCAGCTTGGCACGTGAAAGTGTCACGGTGAGATGCTTTGGACCGTCCTTGTCTGCGGTGATGTAGGGTAAGTTAATTTCTGTCTGGCTGCTGGAGCTCAGTTCAATCTTAGCCTTTTCAGCAGCCTCCTTGAGGCGCTGCAGTGCCATGGTGTCTTTGCGCAGATCAATGCCCTGTTCGTTCTTAAACGTGTCTGCGAGGAAGTCAACTATGCGAAGGTCAAAGTCTTCGCCACCCAGCTGCGTGTCGCCGTTGGTGCTGAGCACTTCAAACACGCCATCGCCCAGTTCGAGGATGCTAACGTCAAAGGTACCACCACCTAGATCGTACACGGCAATCTTGCCGCTCTGCTTCTTGTCCAAACCATATGCCAGCGCAGCTGCAGTTGGTTCGTTGATGATGCGTAGCACTTCCAATCCAGCAATCTTACCTGCATCCTTGGTTGCTTGGCGTTGGCTGTCATTGAAGTAAGCCGGCACAGTTATCACTGCTTGGTCAACTGTGTTGCCAAGATAGCGCTCAGCAGTTTCCTTCATCTTGGTCAGTATCTTGGCAGATACCTCACTGGGGCTCATCTTCTTGTCATCAACTTCTACCCAGGCATCGCCGTTTGCAGCTGCTACGATAGCATAGCTCAGCAGCTTCTTGTCCTTCTGCACGCTGTCATCTTCGTAGCGGCGGCCAATCAAGCGCTTGACTGCATGTAATGTGTTCTTGGGGTTGGTCACTGCCTGTCGCTTGGCAGGTGCCCCTACCATGGTCTCGCCATCCTTGAAACCCACGATGCTAGGCGTGGTGCGAGCGCCTTCTGCGTTCTCCAAAACTTTAGCCTTGCCACCTTCGATCACAGCCACGCAGCTGTTGGTGGTTCCAAGGTCAATACCTATCACTTTGCTCATTTCTATCTCCTCATAAAGCAAGATGTTGTCATGGCCGGCCGTAGCCCGGCCATGCTCATTATATAGTAATTGGTTCAGTGCTTGTCAAGCGGCATACAAGGGCATTGGACGCATGCTGACGATCGTTGTGGGCTCCTGTGGTGGTTCCCCTCTGGTGATCGCATGCACTGCCTGCATGCCATAGATCACCTTGCCCCAAACGGTGTATTGGCGATCCAAGAAGTTGGCGTTGCCAAAGCAGATGAAGAACTGATCGCTGGCACTGTTTGGATCGCTGGTGCGTGCCATGCTGCAGATGCCTTCAGTATGAGGCACGTCGTTGAACTCTGCCAACAGCTGAGGTAGAGCCTGTTTGGTCCATCCTCCCTGTGCCATGAATCCATCTATGACCCTGTGGAAGTCAGTACCGTCGTAAAGGCCTTGTCCGGCCTGGCGCAGTATCTGTGCCACATGATTAGGGGCCTTGTCAGGGAAGCATTCTATGAGAACGGTCCCTGTGGTTATCTCCATCTTGATTATTGGATTGGTCATTTTCGTTCTTCCTTCTTTAGATTCTTGATGTCATAGCCATCCCATGGCTCTGCACCATCCTATCACATTCATTGTGGCGAACCACATGGTAACCAACATGATCCAAGGTTGACCTCGGCGATAGCTGGCAACTACTTGGCTGGTGCTGCCAACGAAATAGAATGGATAGATGAATGCCATGTTTGGATGATGAGCAGTGCTTGCCAACATTATGCTGGCTCCCACACTGAAGAAAAAGTTCTGCATTTCCAAGTAGAAAGCCAGCCGGTCGCTGCTGTAACTGTCTGCCCAGACCCTTTTGATCTTGTACCACATGGTCAATTATATCATATCACTCAAAGATATACAAAAGATAAATAATTTATTGGAGAATCCCATGTGCGTCGTTTCAGCAAAATATTTCCCTGATGTGGGCTGGGTTGGTGTGAAGAATCGCGACCGCAATTACATACCAG
>Ga0208386_1000400_pt1 | contig 12074 bp, 15 predicted proteins | sample CryBogCBH16Oct07_FD_185510 | JGI IMG/M metagenome (GOLD analysis project Ga0208386, IMG submission 185510) | Freshwater microbial communities from Crystal Bog, Wisconsin, USA - CBH16Oct07 (SPAdes) | ecosystem: Environmental > Aquatic > Freshwater > Lake | place: Crystal Bog, Wisconsin, USA...
GGGGGCCTCTTTGATTTCAGACCTGAAGAATGAATCGGCTTGCTTTACTGCGGCTTCTCTTGCGGCTTTATCGGCATCACGAGCGGCTTGAGAATCAATAGTTGCTTGCGTTTGGATGGGTTCAGCTACGGTTTCAGACATGGTTTTTTGTGGTTGTGTGGTTACTTACGAAGAGAAATTTCGTCATCAGTTAGGCTTTCGTCAAGATCAGGATCGTAATCAGACTGATTTCTTGAAATAGCAACTGTGGACTTTAGTGAATTTTCTACTGAATTAAAAGTATTTTGTTCAGCGTTAGTTGCATAGTCTTGCAATGCACGAAATACTGCTACTACAGTTGAGTGATCTTTTGTTACAAGATCCTCATAAATTGCTGTCTTTAGTTCTGAATATCGCTTGTCGTTAATGAGAGCGGCGGCAAGATTTACTACGTTTGGATTATCCATTTTGCTGTCCGAGATCGGGGTTTTGCGTGGTTACTTGTTCCTGTTGAGCAATAGCGGCTTGTTGAGCCGCCATGTCTTGTGCGTTTTGTTGGTCGTTCTGAACCAACTGTTGTTCATGTTGATCCTGCATAGCTTGCATATTATGGGCGGCTTTTGCACGATGAATCTGAATATCATTTGCGGCTTTCGCTCTCTTGGTCGCAAGTTCAGTTGCAACCTTTTCCATTGCATTGGCGTTGTGAAGGCTTGCCTTCTGTGCCATTGCCGCAAGTTTGATGTATTCCTTCTTTTTGAGGGAGTCAGTCTGAATGGCTTCTTTGGCAACAAGAGCCTGTAGCTTGATTTGTGCAGGATCTTGAGTCCCGCCTTGGCCCTGTTGTTGCTGACGAGCTTGTTCAATCTGTGCAAGCTGACTTCCAAGCTCATCCGTTCCACGCTGAAGCTGTTGCATCTGTTGAGCAAACTGCTTTGCCATTGGCTTCTTGGTTGGATCTTTCTCAATAAACTGAAGGTGTGCAACCATATGCGGCCCCTTGAATCGCATGAGACAGGCATAAATATCACGCACCAGATTAAGGGCTTCTTCCGAGATACCTTGAGCGGCTTGACCACGGGTTGGAGCTTGAGGATTCTGACCACCAGATTGCATTGCGGCTTGAGCTTCCTGCATGGATGCGGCGGCATCTTGGAAGTGGGCCTTGAAGTGTTCGACATGATTTTGGTCAGGATAAACCCTGAAGTTCGCAGGGTTGCCCTTTGGATCAGTCATGCCAATGTTTTCCATCGAGATGATTCCCTGTTCATCAGGGATGTCAACCTTGGTTTGCTTGATGTAGCGATTAACATTCTGCCTACCATTGAGAGCGGCAATAGCATCAGCAATAGCATTTGCTTGCCCCTCATTCATCGGAGTCATTCCGGTAAGGGAAACAGTCTGTTGAGCCGCCATCAATTTATAGGAAGGGCTTCCAGAACCGGAAAGCATATTGCTCTCAAGGTTTTCAATGTTCTCCCACTTCCATGCTTCTTCAGGAACTCCATTTTCTTCCATGAAGTCCACAAACTTTTGCTTGAGCTTGTAACCATATCCTCCCTTGGTGGTTCTGCTCATGCGTTTGTAGAGCATTTTGAGCCAGCGAGTCTGGTTATCATTGAAGCGACGAATCTGTGTGCCTTGAAGTTTTGCAGATTCAGCCGCATCCAATTCAGCTTCTTTCTTGGTACGGGCTTTCCCTGTCTTGGAATAGTTTCCAATATTGTATGCACCAATTCCCCTATAGAGATCGGCCTGATAGAATTGAATACCCGAAAGAACTTCTTGGAATGGGATATTTACATGAACCTGAACAGGATCAACTTCCTGTGGTAAGATCAGCATTGGAGACCACTCCATCTGCTTGAGCTTTTTGGTTGCTTCAGCAGATCCCCCCTTAAACATGAGGCGAGTATTCCAATCAACAGCATCCATGAAGCGATTCATATGGATGTCGTAGGCACGGCATTGAATGAATACAGCTTCAGCTAGACCTTGGATTTCATGCCAAATGCCGCTTCCGGTAGAGTCGGTAATGGGAGCAATGATGTCCTCCCATCCATCTTCATCTTTTTCTACCCAATCCTTTTTGTAATAAAGGAATCCCGTTTGATCACGGTATTCTTCTTCAGTAAGATCCTTGCGTCCATTTTCTTTGTATCCAAGGACAAGACCACCATAGTTCTGGAGCAAAAGCATTTTGGAGATACTTCCATTGAACTCCATGATATACAGTTCGTAAACTTCAATACGAAGTGTGTACAGGCGAGAAAGATTCATGTTGCCTGAAGCAACGTCACGCAACCATTCCGTATTGGTATAAGTGTTACGGTAGTTGGTCGTAAACATACGCAGGGCATCCACGCAAGCCCAAAAATTCCACCCCATATCCGTGGCGTGTTTTTCGGCCTTTTCGGGATCTTCCTCCCCGCCTGTAATCTTGAGCCAGAACTCAAGTGGGGTGTAGCTACGTTTAATGCAAAGCTCACCCAAGTTCGTGAGGTCTGCATACGTTTTATCTGGAATTAGTACATTAGAGTTATGGAAACTCTTGGTTGGCCATCCATCACGATCTTCTGCAATCTCAAATCCCTTTCCGTAAAGGGTCATCTCTTCAACATCAAGCTCGACGTTGTAGTTATAGGATGTCCAAGAACGAAGCATCCTATCAAATCCAATACTGATAATGTTACTCCAGATTTCTTTTTCAGTAGGATTACCAACCTTTGTGGTAATGTTTGCGGCAGTATTCCTTTCCATAACCATGTCCACAAAACTGGACTTCTGGTTATCCACAATGAACTTCATTTGACGGAATGGAACATTACTTTGTCCCTGCAACTGCCTTGACGCTACCTGACTATAATCAGTAGGAGGAAAACCTTTGTAGCATTTGTAGATACGCCCCCACTTGCGTTCACGACCAGCGTTGTCTAGTCGTAGGTTCCAGCAAATTGTAAAAGCATCGTTTGCCGTTTGAACACGGCTTGTTGGGGCTACACCATTTGAATTAACTGTATTGAAACCCCATGAAGAAACACCTTCACGATTAACGATCTTTTTTGTTTTAGCCATTACCGAGTGATATTATTGAGTGCTTCTCTACGTTTTTGACAGGCTGGACAATTTTTTGCCCGTGTTTCTAATTGGGCATTGATGCCAAATGTAGAAGCAACCTTATCTCCAAGATTTGCAAACTTGTGGATTACGTTTGCAACAGCATCTCCAGCTTCCTGCCAGCAATACTGTCCAGCAATACGTTTACAAATTTGTTGCTCAATCAAATATTCTAAATTCTCTGGTATGGCAACATTCTTATTTGCCATGTCTGATTTGACCTTTTGGACAAACTGCCTTCCAAAAGTCAGATCCATTCCATTTACACGATAGGTGTTACCTTTATCGTCGCTATATTGATACCACAGGCCACCGGGAATGGCATCGTTTGGGTTTTTCAATCTCATGTGAACCTAATGCTTGCCGACATTTATAAAATAAGTCAAACTTTTATTCTGCATGGAATACAATGGACTGATCTTGGAACCACCCAAAGACACAACTTACGGGCTTTCTATATTTGAGAATGTTCCACAATTCATCCGTGAGCTTACGGCTTATCGCTTGACTCGCGGAGAGTTTGGAAGGCGTGACAGGATCAAAAGGGGTATCCGACTAGAGGATACAGACCTCAAAAACCCTGCACAGCATATGGTCAACTGCTTTCAGTTGATTTATGGCAACGATGTTTTACTTCATTCACAAGGAATCGCCAATAATTACGCATTAGACATCATTGATTTGTTCTGTAATGAGAACGATTGGGGTATTGCGGGTTGTGCAAGTAGTGGAAAGACCTTCTCTGTTGCGGCTTGCATCGTTATTGATTGGCTTTGTGCCCCTGATTGCACATCAACTTACGTTGCCAGCACATCTTTGGATGCATCTGAAGACCGTCTTTGGGGTAAAGTTTGTACGCTTTACCGAATTGCGATGCGTAATCTACAGGCTCAATACGGCAAAGATACCAGCATTGGTAACCTTGTTGAGTACCGCAGGATGATTGTTTTTGAGTCTATTGACACAAAAGATGCCGAGCGTGACTATACAAATGCCATTAAAGCCCTTGCTTTTCCCCGTGGAGGAGAAGGAAAGCGTTCTGTAGAGAATACACGGGGACGTAAAAATGCCAGAATGCGGCTATTTTTGGATGAGTTGGCTGAAATGGATCTTTATGCTTTGGACACAAGGGTAAACCTTGGTGCAAATCCTGATTTTATCTTTGGAGGAATGGCAAACCCCTCAAATACTGCCAACAATCCCCACACAGAGTTGTGTCAACCGGATCATCCTTTGGAATGGGACTCCGTTGATAGGTACACCCATAAATGGAAGACCAGAACTGGTGTTGCCTTGCATCTTTCTGGAGAAGATAGCCCAAACTTTAAGAAACCAGATGCCGAAATACCTCCATTTGATAGGTTTTTGACAATTCAGGGAGAAGCGGCAACGCTAAAACGATGCTATGGCAATAAAAATGCCCTAGAATATTGGCGAAATGTCTATGGTTGGTGGCCTGATACTTCTGTTGAGCTTACAATTTTTTCAAAACAGTTCATTCAAGCCTGTGATATTGCTTGGGAACCTATTTGGAGCGATAGAACAAAGGTAGTTTGTGGATTTGACCCTGCATTTACGGCTGGAGGAGACCGTTGTGCCGCTACTTTTTGCCGTTTTGGGCCAAATGATACTGGTAGAAGGGTTGGTTTTTACCTTGGAACCAAAGAATATCAGACTTCCGTAGGGGATGTTTTTGAAGAAAGCATTGCCATGCAAGTTGTTAAAGACTGCTTGGAGTATGGGGTTCACCCAAGGGACTTTGGTTTGGATATTTCCGGTGATGGCGGCAAAATGCTACGGGCAATCATCATTGAATGGGGAAAATTCCATCCAGAGGCAATGTTCATTACCCCTATTTCTTCTATGGGGATGCCTACAGAACGGAAAATCAGCAATTTGGATAAGCGTACTGCCAAAGAAGCATACGATAGACGAGTTACAGAGTCTTGGTTCCAAGTTCATACTGCAATGTCAACGCAAAGTCTGGTTGGCATTGATGTTGAAAAGCATTCTGCATTGGTAAGCGAACTTTGCAGTAGGCTTTATTTCCACAAGGGACGAAAAGTTGCCGTAGAAAAGAAGCTGGACATGAAACAACGTATCAAGAAGTCGCCCGATTTGGCTGACTCTTTGACGTATGCTGTTGAGATGCTCCGAAGGGCAGGGCTTGAGTTTACTTTTGCTGATCAGACCGAAGAATCCCTAGACATCCTAGAAATCAGAGATTGGGAAGATCGACTTATCCATAGCAAACACAACGCTGAAGAGCAGATTGAGAATGATGAATGGGGTTATGGTGGAAGTGGTTGCGACGAAGATGGATTTTAGGGGTTGACGTATTTGGATTCTAGTGGCATATTTTCAAAATCTGAATGATTGCGCCATTCTGATAAACAGATTTCCCTCCCCAAATAAAGGGCCGTCAGGTGGCGCATCACTTGGCGGCCCTTGCCCGTTATAGCAAGTGAGGGTGGGTGTGAATGCGTACCACATGACCCAAGAACAACGGCTTTGGAGAATCAAAACTCCTTACCCGATGAGAAGGAGAAGAAACACTCTGCTTGCAGATTTTCGGTGAGCAGAAGTTTCTTTTCTTTTCTGACAGGCTTTCCTGCTTATGAAGTGGGGGGATAAGGGGGGGATTTCCTTTAATCTTTTGCTTTTCTTTAGTCTTGGGATTCGATTGACTTGTTATTGAATGCACGTCATACTTTATTATTAATTATGGCTAGGTTCTCCCCTCAAGAATTTCGCAACGGTTCAATGATTCCTTCTGTCCTCCAAGGAAGGATAGATTCTTCTGTTTCTAGCCTTATTAAAGGGACAGATTCTACCCCATATGGTGGTGGTCAGTATAAAAGGAAGCCAAGTTTCCTGATGTGTCCCCCTAAATACTTGTCCACGGCTATCCCGAACAACAAGTTCATGAAGGGTCAAAAAATTGACACCGAACGGGCAATGCGTCAGTACACCAGAATCAAACGATTGATTACTGCCCTTGGAGTTAAAGTCATTGAACTTCCTCCGGTCAAGGGGGCACAGGATCAACACTTTGTTGCCAACCTTGGATTGAGCGTCGATCCATTTATCTTCATTGCGAAGATGAGTGCTGATGGTCGTCAGATTGAAGAAGAGCCGGGACGTAGGTTCTTTGAAAAGATGGGATACACAGTTCTTCAGCCTCCTCATTATTGGGAGGGAGAAGCTGAAACCAAGTACTGGAAAGACAAAACGTATTTTGGCGGTTACGGAAAGTTCTCTGATTGGAGGGCACAGGAATGGATTTCCAAAAAGGCGGGTATTGAAATCATTCCCATGAAGATGGTGAGTGATGATCTTTACCATCTGGATTGTTGCATCCATGTCATTGATCCTGAAAACTTCATGGTTTGCCGTTCTGGTATTGATTCAGAATCCTTCAAGCGTCTTGAAAAACTTGCGAACATCATTGTCGTTCCGAAGGAGATGGAGGCAACTGGTGCTACCAACTTGATACGCATTCCTGATAAAAACATTGTCATCAGTGGTATGTTCCAGCCTGAATACCATCAGTATCGCAAGAGCATGGAATGGATGTTGACTACGATGGACAAGTTCAATAACTCTGTGATCTTTGCTGACATTGATGAGGCAGACAAGAATGGTGCGGACTGTTCCTGCCAAGTCATGCACATCACATTTTAATGAAGAAAGCGTTCCTTAAATTTGTTGGATGGATTGCCTACGTTAACGGGCTTTGCCCTAATTGCCATCGTGAATTAAGTGCTTGCAATGGCTACCCTTGCCACATATGCAATGTCGCAAGTCAATTCAGACCACCGAATCTCTGGCAAAGATTCACAACTACTCTGTAAAAATATGGCAACAAAGAAAAGCGGCATCCACATCAAGGAAAGCCACAAGGGTCGCTTCACGGCGATCAAGAAAAAGACAGGCAAGACCACGGAACAGTTGAAGCATAGCAAGAATCCTGCTGTTCGTAAGATGGCAACATTTGCCCAAAATGCCGCTAAATGGCATCACGGCAAAAAGTCAAAATGACAAAGACAGCAACCACAGCTTCCGCTAAACCAAATGCACATTTGCGTCCTGCTAGGGTCGGATATGGAGTTCGCAAGAAATCCAAACGAAAGCCTAGAAGTAAATAATCCTATGACACCGGAAAACGATGCGGCTGAAATCTGGAGTGATGCGTATCTTCACGGTGTAAATAAATACATCTCCGGTAGCAAAGAACATAAGAGTCAGTTCTGGACTGCTGGAGCGGCATGGTATGCCAAGAATTTAAGGGACGAACAGTTGGATCTTATTAGCTATCTGTATCATCTGTCGGAAAGAATCAAGTTGGTGGAATTGTTGGCAAATATGATGGAGGAAGAAGAAATTTCCTTGCGTGATGCTAGTACTCTGTTAAAGAACCTCGTCGCAGACAGACCACCACAATCTTTGCCGCACCAATCACATGACTAAAAAACCTGTCGGAGCAGTTATTGTTTCCGACCTCCATTGCGGTTCAGTCGTAGGATTGTGGCCTGACAATCATATTACCAGCACCGGAAACAAAATCGGGCTTGGTAACAATCTCCATCAGCGTTGGCTATGGGATTGCTGGCAGGATAAAGATGAAAAGATTAAAAAGTATTTCGGCAAAGATCCATTTGTATTGTTTATTAATGGAGATTGCATTGAGGGTCGCCATCACGGAAGTAGTGAAATTGTTGCGGCGTTGAATCTGGATCATAGTCTTGCGGCTATTGAATGTCTCAAGCCCTTGGCTAAACGAGCATCCAAGATTTACATGACGGCAGGAACTGAATGCCATACGGGAGATTGGGAAAAGATGATTGCCAAAGAAATTGGTGCAGTCTGGCTTGGGGACAAAGGGCTTGTTGAAATCAATGGAACGCTCATTGATATTGCCCATCATATGCCGACCAGTTCTAGGGCATACCTTGAAGCTGGAGCCATGAGTATCAGCATGGGGAATGCCCGTCAGAATTACTCCCGTGTTGGTCACAAAGTTCCTACTGTCTATCTCCGAGGTCACAGGCATACTGGAGGAGTTTTCAATGATGGCAATGGCATCTTCATGGTTAGCCCTGCTTGGCAGTTGTTGACCAGATACGGTCACAAGGTCGTAGGTGATTCCATTTGTCGCCCCGGATTCGGCATCCTTGATTGGAGAGGATGTGAAGAGGGAGAACTTCCAGCAACCAAACTCATACAGTATGCCCCTGAAGAAACAAAACCCATCCGAAGCTGATCTATTATCTTCCATTAGAAATTTAGACAAATGGAAGGAAGTCCTTGGAGAAGAAGAAAAGCTAGGTGAGGATTGGCTTTCTATTGAACAGATTTGCAAGTTGTTGAATAGGAAAACAACACAGGCAAAGATTAAGCTCCGTCAACTGAATGAAGAGGGCAAAGTTGAGATCAAAAAATTTGCCATCTTTTCTCATGGAACCCAAGTGAGAAAAAATTACTACCGATTGATTTTATGAAGTCATATTTGCTTCACATAGACCTCTGGAAAGATTCCTGTTGGTTGGTGTGGCCTGTGACTAGAAAACAAGCAGAGTACTGGTATAGCAAAAAGTTCCCAAATCTTCACAAAGAAGAATTCCATGATCTTGATTCTTCAGCGGCTATTTCAGTAACAGGGGCCGTGAATGTGATTTTCCTTACCAAGTGGCAGAATGATGCGGAATGCTTTGGTATTCTTTCCCATGAATGCATCCACATTGCCAACGCTATCTTGAAGTCGTGTAGAATAAAAGAGGCTGAAGGCGTAGATGAAGGTCTAGCCTATACGGTTGATTTCCTAGTGAGGCATTTTACTGCCGCACTTACGGAAACCAAACTTTAAGCAAATTGGAGAAGATGCCCCTGATGGTGAGCAATGAGTTGGAGGATTGCCTTTCCTTCATTGGTGGCAACGTGTCCGGTTCCATTGCATTTCCAGCAAGGTTCGCCTTGGGCATCGTCGTACCAATCATGGCCTGTTCCACCGCATTCATCACACACCTTTTCAAGTGCATCTTTGTTGAATAGGTTATTCATACCAAAGCCGCTATAAGCGAATTTTTTTTCAAGATCAAGTCTTTTTTCTAAAATAAATGAATACACAAAAAGAATTATTGGATGCGGCAAAAAAGCTGGCAGACATGGGGGAGGATTACAGCGTGATTGTGGGGGATTTGGGGCCTGAAGAGAAACTCTGGTTAAAGCACTACGTTTTAAGATTGCCCGAAGAATTGGCTAGGAAAACGATTTATGGTCGTGCAGTCTGGAATACTCGCCCGACGATTTCTAGGGGCCGTGGAAGGCCAAGAAAGTAATCATTACCGGATGGTGTAAGGGTAGCACAGGAGACTTTGACTCTCCTAGTCATGGTTCAAATCCATGTCCGGTAGCCAATCTTGACATTGGGAGGTAGTCGGGTAGTCTGACTGCCGCTAGAAAACCCCAACCAAAAAACCATATGCCAAGCAAAGAACAACTGATTGAAGAGAACGAGAAGCTCCAAGAGGTCATCGTTTCCATCCACGACACCCTCTCAAGCCTTTTTGAGTACATCAATGATCACATTGATATTGAATTTGATGTTGAGGAAGAAGACGAAGAAAGCGAATGCGACTTCTGCGGTAAGTAATCCTCATCCATAATTTCTCCTGCACCAAAACCTGACAGGTTGAGGTGGGGAATCAGGAGAAAGCTAACCCCATCTGGTCTAACGGCTGGATGGGGTTTTCCTTTTAAAACAAAGAACCCCCTTTGGCACTTGCTCGCTGGCAGAGGTGTGGGGGTAAATTGGAGAATGGCAGACATCCTTATCAGGGATGCAGGGGTCACGATCCTACTGCCATTTCTTCGTGATTGATGACCCCTCTGTTTGAGCATTGTTAAGAGGCTTGAGGGGTTCTATTAAATTGGACTTACCATACAGGTCGCTACACCCAGATATTTCCAGATGCCCCTCTTTGATGGCAAGCAAATACACTTTGCCTCCATCCATGCCTCTTGGCAATAAAAACTTCACCACGGGCCTATAAACTCATTCTAGCCCTATTCCAGATACTTGATCGTATCCCTGTCCATCTCACTCAACCTTGGATCTTGGATTTTCTCCTTCAACATCTCCCCCAACCTCTTCCTCTCCATCCTCAACCCTCCATACCCTCCCGGCTCCTTGCTCACCTCCAACCTCAACTTCAATGCCAAACTACGAAGCAACATAATACTAGGCTTCTTCAAATCCTCCGGTGGGTATCTCAATGTCATTCCACACTTCTTTACATTTACCCCAATCCTATGTCAAGCACTCTTCTATATCCTACAAGGATCTTTCAATAAGGGAAACTCCCCAATAAGGATTTTTTTTCATTAGCCTATGTCGCACACCACCGCCATATACCCCGGTGTTGTACCCCCTCCCCACCACCCGATCGCAGTCCCTATAGGATTCCCCACCGTGGCAAGGGCAAGGCCTTTGTGCTGGGCGGGAGCGCAAGGCATCCCGCTGGAGTGTGCTGTTGGAGTGAGACCTGCTGCTATGCCGGGAGAGTCTCCGCATCTACCACGGTAGCCTTCGCCATTGGCAGGGCATCAATCCCTTCACCAATACCAGGTGTCTTACCTAGAGAGACAATGAATAAGAAAGGATTATTTGCTTGTGGTTCCCTGTCCTTGTAATCGTGTCCCGCCATCCGGTTGTCGACTTCGATTGCCCTAATCTTGTCGACTCCCTTGATCCGCTTCACCGTTCCCTCCTTCCCTTCAGTAACCGTCACTTCCTGAGCTAGATCACTTCCCTCGTGTAGTTCCCCAACCGGAGAACGCAGAGCACGCGCCAGAAAAGCCCTTTTCTCTGCCAGGGACAATGCCTGCTTTTCAAAGGCTCTTTCCCGAAGTTTTCTCACATAGGAAGCGACTCTTTCCTGCTTCAGGAGCTTGCACCCATAACTTCCGTAATCCTCTGATCGTCCCGATTTAAAATTGTAGCCTGCACGTCTAACACTTTCGGCGATGCTTAATTGTTTCAGGACGAAATTGTCGACAAAGCGTTTTTGCTTAGTGGAGAGTGGTCTTGACATAGTGGCGGGAAAATACCGAGGCCGAAAGAACGAGTCAAAGACCTTTTTTGATGAGTATCAATCCGAGAGGAGACTTGCGAATCAAAGGGCAAGTGCGCTTTCGGATTTTCAGTCTTGAACTAAAAGGGATTAAGAAGCAGGAAAGGGGGGCTTGTTCGATGTATCATTGTAACGGGGGGAATTGGAAACCGTCAAGAATAAAGTGATAAGGTGTAGACATAAAATATTCTAAAAGAATGATCAAAAGGGTGACAAAGTTATTGCCTCTAAAACGCTCTAGGATGCTCTGTATCGAGTTTAGGTGACCTTTGTGGTAGACTGTACCCATTGAAATATCCTTTTCGGAACTTTCAAGAATCATGCCAACTCTTTAAAAGGGATGAAAATATTCTTTCTTTTTCTTGTTGCAATCCTTTGCAGATTCTTTTATCCTTTTCCCTGTAATGAAAAACACCATATCCAATACCCTTGTAACCCTCTCCGCTGTCCTTGGCTTCGCTGGCGCAATTTCCGCAATGCTGGCTTTCTTTGTTTGCCCTGCTTTTATGCTCCTTGCTCTTCTCCTTGCAATTATTGCAATGCCTTTCCTTATGATCGGCACGAGCCTCTAATCCACAACCCCAACACCGCCCACCGAAATGACCATCACGAAACCCAAATACCTCCAAATCCCCTCCTATTTTTATTGGGATCACTTTGGGCGCGATCTTGACACGCCGAAAAACTACGGAACTGACGAGCGCGTTGAGATCGACCCCTTTGATTTTGAGGTTTACGAACTGCTCGACGACGCGGCCTACTACTGCGACGAGTTCGGGCCAGACGCCGGAGATGGAGGCAAGCTCAAGCGCGCCGCGCTGGCGCTCATCAAGGCGATACTCAAGG
>Ga0208386_1000403_pt1 | contig 12037 bp, 7 predicted proteins | sample CryBogCBH16Oct07_FD_185510 | JGI IMG/M metagenome (GOLD analysis project Ga0208386, IMG submission 185510) | Freshwater microbial communities from Crystal Bog, Wisconsin, USA - CBH16Oct07 (SPAdes) | ecosystem: Environmental > Aquatic > Freshwater > Lake | place: Crystal Bog, Wisconsin, USA...
AAATGCAGCAGAAAGCAAACCAGTTAAAGTCCACTTACCAAATGCAGCAAACTGTTCATTAAGCCATTCTTTCAAGGCTTCTTTTACTGCGTCTTTTGTAATGTTTGGATCTAATTCTGGCATGATTTTCTACCTGTTTATTTTTCAGAAATGGGTTGAGTAGTGACTATTCTTAGCAAAGTCACAACAACAGATATTGCAATACCTACAAACATTTGATCCACTTGGGATAATGGTAATAAGCCAACGTATCCTTGGGCAATAGATAAGATTGCTAAGAATAAAGCAAATAAAACTGTTCGAGATTTAAGCAATTGGATTAATGTTTGCATTTTTAACCTTTTTGTTAGTAGAAATATTTATAACCTAATTATTGATTATTTACAAATGAAGTCATGTAAACATTATTACCATCAAAAACAATAAAATTAGCAATAGATACTTTACCATTTGTAGGTGCACTAAAGTTTGATGTTCCATGATACATACTTCCCCATGTAACTGTCCCCATTGTTCCACCAGAATTATTTTGAACAATAATGGTAAATTGATCTCCCCATCGCCATTTAACTGGATTGGCAATTTGAAAGGCCGCATTTGTTCCAACAGGAATTAAAAACAGACTTCCCAATTGCAATTGAGGCGTGGCAAAACCTCCAGCAGCGGCAGGGTCTTGCAACCAATTTTGTCTTAAATTAATTGGACCCGCAACCCTTAATCTTCCAGTAGATGAACCATCTGAAGAAACTGCAAATGGCATATCAAATACTGTGTTGTTCATGAATTTCATGGTTGTATCTGTTGAATCAGTACATGAAATTAGAACTGGATCTGTTACACCAAGATTTCCGTTATTTGGGCCAATAATACAACCATAAACATTGGTAGTGCTTGTAATATTTACAGTTGATACTAAATGCTCTACTGATACATTATCTCTAACAGTAACTCCTCTTGCTTGTACTAGATTAACTCCATAATTGTTTGTAGTAGTAGGTGTACTGTTGTATTGAATACCTCTGATAAAATTTCCTGTAATATCTCCACCATACATACTTTGTGCATATATGTCGCATCCGTAAGCTACATTACTTGTAGCATTCCCTAAAAAATAATTATTTCTTATTGAAATACCATAATTACTACCCGCACCAGTATTTACTAATAAAGCAATTCCAGCATCAATATTTTGATCAATGTAACAATCATTAATTGATATTGCTTGACATTCAATAATGACAATACCAACATTTGAACAAGCATCTGCCCAACAACCAGTCATATTGATTGCTTGACAACCATTTGAAAATTGATATGCGTTTGTTGTGCTTGATCCAGAATATGTACCTGTAATGCAAGCACCTTGGACATTAATAAAATTAACACCTGCATTTGTATGTGCATCAAATTCACAATTAGTAATATCTATATCATCAGATGCGTAAGTTGTATTACCAATTAATAGTCCATGCTGAGTACCAGTATTGACTTGAGTATTTAACATTCTTAATACAGATACCCTACCAAAATCAATTTGGTTGTATGTGCCTGAAAGACCATTTAAATTAATAAAACATTTTGTGATAAATATTTCTGCACTTTCTTGTGTTGAATTATAAAATCCATAAATGCCTTGTTTACCATGATGATCTACGGCAACAGTATTTAAGTAACAACCAGTAAATCCACCTGTTAAACCAACTGCAATACCATAACCAGAGGCAGAATTTCCTTTAACTCTTAAATTTGTTAATGTAACATTTTGTGTATTACCACCAGATGATGCTGTTTCCATAACAACAGCATGACCACCGCTAGTATTTGCGTTATATATACAAGAGCCAATCCCTTCTCCATACATTACAAAACCAATATGTGATCCTGTACCGCCAGTTATAGTTAATTGGCTAGTAATTTTATAAACACCTTGTGGTAAATATAAAGCACCACAATTCCCATCAGAATCTGTATTTGCTAAAACTTCATTAATAGCATTTTGCAAAGCAGCAGTTACATCAGTAATACTTCCTGTATAAGTATTTGTTATTACCGCATTAATTTGAGATGCACTCATAAAATCAAAAACAGAAATTACTTCTTTTAATTTTGATTGGACTGTTGTTGCTACTGTATTTGTTGCGCCATTAATATATCCAACTAAAGATGATCCAGTTGAACCCGCTAAAGTTGTTTCAAAAGCAGTTAAATCAGTTTGTGCAAGGGGAGTATCGACTTGGACATCCCATATTAAATTACCATTTACATCTTTAACTTGTTGACGATAAGAACCTGTTCCATAAGCAATACATTGTCCATTAGCATCTAAAACAATTGGATTTGTATTTAAATTAACTCCCGCATCATCTTGGTATGTATTTTTAAATGTAGTTGTTGATGGAATGTAATAATAAACAAATCCCCCTGCTAAAACTCCACCATTAGGATTTAAAAATTGTTGTTTACCATTTGGGAGAATACCTTGTAACATATCAATCCTTTTTGTTATCTCTGAGATTTAAAATATTAGCCTTTTGAGCGTTCTTTTTCATCTCTTTTTGTGTTTCAGTCGCTGCTTTATTTAAAGCCTTTTCAAGTGAACTTTGCTCATAGGCAGTACCTACTCTTTGACCAACATATCCACCAACTGCAGCACCGTAAGGCCCAAACGCAGCACCTCCAGCCGTTGCTCCTGCTGCTCCTACAATCTTAGGAGCATTACTTGCAATAATCCCAATTCTTTGAGCCTGTTGACCACCACCTTCGTATGAATGGATACCAGGCATTATTTGCCCACCTCTATTCAAAAGATCAAATGCTCTTTGTTCAGCAGGGTCAAAAGCGTGTTTTATCTTTTCTGATCTTGCATTCAATATCTCGTTTACTGAATTTTGATTCCAAACACCAACTTTTTCAGCACCTTTTTGATAGATTTCTCTAGCAATTGCACCCTTAATTTCAGCTTTTGCTCTTTCAGCATTTTGCCTTACTTCCTCTGGGACTTCAATAGTCCACTTGGGTAAACCAGTTTCTTTTTCAATTGGCCCATTCAAAACACCTTTTGAAATCTTGTCAGCAGTATCGTAAATGTGTGCCCATTCGTCTTTGGGTATCTTATTGAGTTTTGCAGGAATCTGCTCAAATGGTGTTCCTGTTTGGACTCCGTTTGGATCAATATCTCCAAATATTGATTTGATTCCTTTTGAACTAAATAAAGTTTTTTCAGCTTGGTGAAGTTGATCGGCTTTCTTATATAACTCTTGGCCTCCAGCACCTGCAATATCTTTGTCAATTGCATTATTAATTTTACGAATCACAGACGCATTACTTGGTGTCCATTCTGAATTTAAAGACTTTCTAACCGCATCCCAAGCACCAATTGTATTAGGAGCAAACTTATTGCCAAAATCATCTTCAAACCCTACTGTACTTGCTAATTTAATTAGTTTTTCAGCACTAGACGCAACTCCTTCGTTTCCTTTTAATCCAAGCCCTGCTCTAAATTGCTCGTTAGAAAGTAAATTGTCAACATGATATGTATTAATTGGATTTTCTCCAACTTTTGCTTTGGCTACATCATAAAGCCTATTTTTTTCATTTTTAAAGAAACCTGTTAGTCCTTGATCACCTGCGAACGCATCATTGATGGCCTGGCCTCTTTCGTAATCAGACGTTAAAGTTGGACTTGCACCAGTATTTTCAATTCTCTTTTGAGCATAGTTAGATAAATCATTTTGTTCATTTGTTATCTGCTCTCTAAGAAGTTGAGCCTTTGGAGTTTGATTTGAGGATTTAGCTTCTGTGTGTTCGTTTCTTAAAGTGTCTTCATTTCCTGTTATAACTCCAGTCCGAATTGCATTTTTATTGGTAGAAATTTCATTTACGACTTGCGCTCTAATTTTCTGTTCTTCAGCAGGAACGTCTTTAGCAATCTTTGACAATTTAATAAGTGGATAATCTCCTCTGGAATATTCTTCTCCAGATAACTTATATGGACTTTTTGCAACTCTAGCTGCGCCTGCTGAACCTGCCATTACTTCACCAGGTTGAGCAATTGTTGCATTAACAGGATTAGCGGTTACTTCTTTAAATTCTTTAGCTAATTGTTGACCTTTATTAATTATAGAAGTTCCCAAATTAGAAGCAGTTTCTCCAACTTTATTAATTGCCGTTGTAACTTGTGGTTTAGCAATTTCAATAGCCTTACCCATTGCCTGACCTACTGGTTCAACAACTTTACCTGCAGCTTGCGAAACTGGCTTACCTGCAGCCAACATCAAAGAATTAATATAACTTTGAACGTCACCAGTTGGAATGCCTGTCTTTTCAGATATTGCATTTATTCCTTCTCCAAGACTTTCACCAACCAAATCCATTAATCGTCTGGACGCTTCCCCCTTGTATGCAGGGGTTTCAGTAACTCCTAAAGTCTTACCAAATGGTTTTTCTAATGCCGAGGTTATTTGATTGGTAATTGCTTTAGCCTCCTCATCAGAACGTAAAAATCTAGCTAATGGATAAGTTGTTGCACCAGCTACCGAGGGGATAACACCACCAACCGTTACGTCAGCCAAAGAAGATAAGCCAATGCCCAAATTTTTTAATGCGTCAATATGACTTTGCGCCATTTTTTCAAAAGCATTTTTCTTAGATAAATCACGCTCACCAACAAAATTAGAAGCAACATTCTTAAGAGCATTTATTCTGTCCTGATACATCTTCTCCCCTACGTTCATTTGTCGAGGAGCAGGTTGAGTTGTAGGTTGAGCTTTTTGAACAATAGGAGCAGGAGCAACTTCAGGTTGAGTTGTAGGCTCTGAAATATCCTGCAAAAAACTAGAGAAGTCTGATTTGGCAGGTTCAGCAACCATTGCAGGTGCAATTTGTGTTTTACCAGACGGTTGATAAATGGCTTTTGTACCATTTTCTTGCTGAACAATACCTGCAGATATTTGATGACGAATTAATGGATTACTTAAATCAATCTTTTGATTTGGGTCAAGTCCTGTAACTTTTGCAACGTGAGCAATATAAGAGTTTGTGTCGTTTTCGCTTGGGGGCGCCCACTTAGAAATTACATCCGCTAAAGTGCTAACCCCTTTTTTACCATAACCTGCTAGATTTTTGTCAATTGCTGCAAGTCCTTCTTCTGGGGTTTTGTATTGTGCTAATTTTCCTCCTGGCATAAGTGCGCCTGGATTATTATTCCTAATTGGTGCAGGCACATTTTTAGATTGAGGTTTTTCTTCCTCAACATCATTCAAGAAATCAGCGAATGTTCCCATTAGAGACCACCTGTATTCACGAGTTTTTGTATTACATTGTTTTTGTCTTGAAACTCTTTAAGTAATTCTTTTTTCTTTGCAGGAGACATATCTGGAGTTATTCCAACCAACTCATCACGTTTCATTTTCTTTTGTTCGGGAGTCATTGTCTTATCTTCGTGATGGGTCATCATTTCAAAGAGTTTACTATCTGCGTTATCACCCCAAATCTTTTTAAATGTATCCATGTTATTTGGCCCATAACGCTGAATAAACTTGGTTGCAGCATCTGTTTGCAGATCAAGGTTCTTCATGTCTGCTTTGGCTCGTCTGCCAATGTTTAAGAGTACATCTGGATCATAAACTTCAGTTCCGTTTGCATGAGCCTGAAGTTGTTGTCCTGCAACCGTATCCATCGAGCCACCTGCAGCCTTTAAATTAGAAATCTGCATATTGGCAATATCTTTGGACAACTGTTGATATTGTGGATCGGCAGTTGCAACGCTTGCTTTTCTTATTGTTGCATTGAGTGCATTGCTGACTGGATTAGTCCCTGGCACTCTAGGAGTTTCTTCTTTAACCTTTTCAACTTGTTTGAGCATTTCATCCAAGTTTCTGCGATCAGTAACCAGGTTTTTCTTTCTGTCAATCAATCCGCTAACATACTGACCGCCCTCAGTAGTCTTTGTGGCCTCATTTGGTAATTGAGCGTAATTAGTGCCAGGTTGACGAACTGGGAACATTAACTGTGGAGCAATTGGGTCTTGAACTGGAGCATTAGGTTGGCCCATTCCCATCTGACCAGGCATACCAGGTTGAGCAGGAACATTAGGATTGGCAGGTTGCTGAGGATTACCGTACTGAACAGGTTCAAGCGTCTTAGTGATCGGATTATAAATAGCTGCAGGTTGGCCTGGAGCACCTGGTTGCAATGTTCCAAATAATGCGTTGATTTGATTAGCAGTTGATTGAGTTGCAAAATTCTCAGACTTAATAAAATCGTTGTACGCTTTTTGATCTTTTACTTTATCACCTGTTGGAGTTGGAGCCATCCTCAAATGAAGAAGTGCCTCATTAGGAGTTAAAACACCTTGAGCAATAAGATTAGACATTTCCTTGATGTGTTCAGCAGGAGTTATATCTTCACCCTTTTCAATCCTGGCAGTCATTGCTCCGAGCCGTTGACCAGCAATCGTGTTCTTTTGAACTAGGTTACCAAGTTGTTTTGCTACATTTTCGTTTTGTACACCTTGTTGGCCCAACAAACTTGTAATTGTTGGGGCAAGATTAGTTGCAGCCTCTGGAGACTTGGACAACATTTTAATTACAGATGGAATATCAACATTACCGTTTTCGTCTGTATTGGCTTGGATGGCTTTTGAAGATGCTTTGTTCAAATCCATTTCTTGCTGGAGCTTTTGAAGTTGCAGTCCACCAGTCTCCAAGGCTTGTTGACCTCTTTGGAAATCTAATATTAATTTTGCAGTATCGCCTAAAGTACCAAAATTAACAGGTTTTATTTCTTTAGGAATTATTGAAGCATCTATTGGCATATTATTCCTTTAAGCAAAAGTTGCAATTGTTGCGTCCGATGCTCCTGCACCTGTGCCTACTGCACTTGAACCACCAAACAATCCAGAAATTCCGTTATATAAACTGGACGCTCCTCCAGCTATTGCGTTATTCATTCCTGATTTAGCACCAAGCGCATAAATTCCTGCACCACCCATTCCTAATCCCATTAAAGAATTAAGAGCATTTGTCTGAGAACTACCTGCACCAATTTGACCTGCAGCAATTGCGTTTGCTCCACCAATTAAATTGTTGCCTACGTTTGTAGCATTTTGCATTCCCATACTTCCAATCCCTGCAGCAGCATTTTGTCCTGTACTCAACAAACTGCCCAAAATACTTGCATTTTGTTGGTAAGTAGTCAAAGCATTTTGATATTGCTGATTGTAAGTATTTTGTGCCAATCCAGTTGCATAGTTAGCCAAACCTTTAGCCTGCGCCCCTGAACCTGTTTGCCCAGTTGCTGAAGTTGCGTTATTTACCGCATTCAAACCTTGTTGTAAGGTAAATTGATAACCTGGAGTTTGTGCTAAATTAGAAGGATTAAACTGAAAACCCTGCCCAGAAAGTCCTGTTAAATTGCCATTTGCACCATACTGGCCCTGATAACCTAAAGATTGAAGCAATTGAGGCAATGCTGCCGTACCAATTGACGCATAAGGGGAAAGATTTGCTTGGGTTTGTTGAAATTGTGCATTTTGCAACGCTGCTGCATTGTTTGCAGCAGCAGCTTGAGTATTAGCTGCCGAAGTTATAGCCTCCGCTTGCTGATTAGCACCTGTAATATCTCTGACCGCTTTTGCAATAAAACTCATTATGTTCTCCCCATCATTACCATTGAACGGTAAATTCCGTCTCTTTGGTAAGCCTTACTAATTCGACCTTCCTCCTTAAAACCGCATCTAAGTGCTAATTTTAACGCAGGACGGTTCCAATCACCAATAGTTCCAAGGAACTTTTCAGCACCTTTTGCTCTCATTTTTTCTAAAGAGTCTAAAAAGAAAGAATCCACTTCTTTTGCCCCTTTCAACATACAAATATGAACGTCATACATTGTTGGAGTTATTTTGCGAAAATTAACAAATCCATGATCATTTGTGTAATAAATTTCGTTATCTACATAACTAAAATTTTCCTTTTGTATTTCATCTATCCGAACCCACTCCCAAACCCTATCATCTCTCATTACCCGATTTATAAATTCTTTCATGTAATATTTTTTGTTTGTAATATATTTTTAATTTCTTGTACTGATTGAGTTAAACTATCAATTAATTTTTGTTGTCTTTGAATAAGTCCAATAGCAAAAACACCAATTTTTGAATAATCAACACCAGTAACTTCACCTTCAGCCATTGATATTAATTCAGTCAACCCTACTGATTGTGCTTGCTCTGCAATAAGACCATATTCCCAATAATCATAACCAATTCTTTGATAATAAGATGGTTGCAACTTTAACGCCATGTCTAATTGAGCATCAGTTATTGCAGTAATATTTGTTTTATATCTTTGTGATGAAGTTAATATTGTCAAATATCCAGTATTACCATCCCAATACAAAGCATTTGGAGTGCTTGCTGGAGTAAAGTTAACTGCGTTATAACCCAATCCAAATGCACCACTTCCAGATGTTCCAGTTGCTTTATTTGGTATCCAATTAAATTGAGCAGAACCATTGGAATCATAAAATGTAACTCTCCCATTAACCAATAATTTAGCAGAATACGTATTAGATGCTATTCCTAAAAGAATATTTGTCCCATCTGTAAAAATGTCTGTGCTTGTTGTTGTGCTTAAAGCAGATGAGCTTGTAGCATAAACAAAACCACCAGAAGTAAAAGGAGTTGATCCAGATAAACCAGTTCCTCCGCTACTTGTTGGCAATGTACCACTAACATGAGTTGTTAATCCTATTTTTCCCCAACTTGGAGCAGTTGTTACACCTCCAGATATTAATGCGTTACCAGTTGCAACATCTGATAATTTAGATAAAGTTGTGGATGCAGATGCGTAAAGAATATCTCCAACCGAGTAAGTAGTTTGTCCAGTTCCTCCATATCCTCCACCAATTGCAGTTCCTTGCCAAGTTCCTGTACCAATTGTTCCAACACTTGTTAAACTAGATGTTACAACCGTTGAATTTAAAGTTGTTCCTGTAAGAGTTCCAGCAGGAGCAGTTCCAGTAATATTAATTGCTGCAGTTCCTGTTAAATTTGTAACTGTTCCGCTTGATGGAGTACCTAAAGCACCTCCATTTGTTACAAAAGCACCAGATGTACCAACTGAAGTGCCAAGAGCAGTTAACACTCCTGTACCTGTTGTTGTTGTAGATGGAGCAACACCTGCACCCCCACCAATCATTAAAGCATTTGCTGTAAGTGCTGCGCTTGATGCCCAATTTGTACCTGAACTAAAATAAGGAATACCCCCTGAAGTACCTGCTACAGTCAAAGCCAAAGTACCACTTGAAGTAACTGGAGATCCAGAAACCGAAATTAATCCACCTGTAAAACTTTGTCCAACTGAAGTTACTGTCCCATAAGGCAAAGCAGGTATGTCAGCAGACGTTAAAGATCTGAATGTTGGGGTTGCTGCTGCGCCTGAACTCGGCCCTGCAAATATTTGATTAGCCGATTCTGTTGTCAGACTTAAAGCAAAAGACCCAGATGTTGTGATAGTGGATGGAGTTACCGACAAAATGGATGGAACTGTCATTCCCACACTTGTGACCGTTCCAACCCCTAATCCTGCTATATCCGCAGTAGTCAACGCTCTGAACGTAGGAGTTGCTCCAACACCACTAATAGGGCCTGCGAATAAACTGTTGGCAGCCTGAGTCGTTAAAGTCCCTGTCAATGTACCAGTTGTTGTAACTGGAGACCCTGATACCGACATGATGTTTGGCAGAGCCAATGCTACTGAAGTAACCGTACCAGTTCCATATGGAAGTGCAGGTATGTCCGTAGAAACCAAAGACCTAAATGTTGGTGCAGCAGTACCAGTTATCGGGCCTGCTAATATTTGATGCGCTGCTTGGGTTGTTGTGCTACTTACATAATTTAGCGCAGGTATGTCACTTGTAACCAATGATCTAAAACTTGGAGTTCCAACCGTAGAAATAGGAGACGCAAATATCTGTGCAGATGTTTGGGTTGTTAAACTGAGTGCAAATGATCCTGAAGTCGTGATTGTTGAGGGAGCTACAGACAACAAAGCAGTGGGAACAGACATTCCAACAGATGTAACAGTCCCAGTCCCATAAGGCAGAGCAGGTATATCAGCAGTTGTAAGAGACCTAAAAGTAGGCGCAGCACCAACACCACTAGACGGCCCTGCGAGTATCTGGTTGGCTCCTTGCGTTGTTAAGGTACTTACATAATTTAAAGCAGGAATATCGGTAGAAACCAATCCCCTGAAAGTTGGTGCAGTTCCAAGCCCAGTTATAGGGCCTGCCAATAAAGTATTGGATGCTTGAGTTGTCAGACTAATTGCAAAAGTACCTGATGAAGTAATTGTGCTTGGAGTGACCGACAACAAAGAAGATGGAACAGTTACTCCTACCGAACTTACTGTTCCGTAATCAATCCCCGCAGTAGCTGCAGATAGTGCAGTCCCATCACCCTTAATTATTCCTGTAACTGTTGTTTCAATTGTTAAAGTTGAGTTTTGACCACTTGTAACTATTCCATTAAATCCGTTTGCCTTAACTACACTCAAACCAATAATAACTAATTGTTCAAGTTGTGAAAGTGTATAAGTCGGACTTGTATTTCCTCCTGTTCTTTGAAAAACAGAAAGAATAAATAATAACCAAGTTTGATTTACTGTCCCATCTGGATTAATAAATGGGATATTTATGGATGGAGGATGGGAAGCTAAATAGCCTGTTGTCATTTTCTATTAGGCAATGCGTCAACAAATGCCCCCGACAATGCCGTTTTAATTGGATCACTCCAACTAAGTTGAAATACCCTGTCTCTAGCCATTCCCAACCGCCACCAGGAAATAGAAGTTAAATACTCCCCAGTCGTGCCCATTGTTTGACCAACTGGATTACCGTAAGTCTTACCTCTGTCATCCGAACAAGAAAGATAAACAGTTGCAGGACCGTTGCCTGATTCCATTTCAGCAATGAATTGTTTGTATCTGATTCTGTCTGAATTATCGTCTTCAGCATGGTAGAAACTTCTTGTTCTTACAATTGGTTCCCCATTGTCTGTGTAATTGCTTTGGTCTAATGTGTATAAATTACCATTTTGCCAATCACCAACAAACAATTCACCATAAGCAAAAGCAAAGCAATTAGACCGATGACGATTAAATTGCCCATTGGTATCAGTCCATAACCACTCATTCCATTGGTTATTTGATAGATCATAAACCCAAGTCTTATTAGCACTTGGAAATATAACTACATAAAAGAAATGACCGTTAACTTGATATGTGTATCCAATAGCATCTGACAAAGTTGAATAAGTTTGCAATTCTGCATCAATAGCCAATGTACTAATTTGCGCTGCACCAAAGTTTTGAGTCCTACAAATAAACGCTTGGCCTTGAGGACTTTGTGCAACCCAGTACACTTCACCGTCCATTTGAGCAATTGAATTAGTTGCTGCACAACCATATTGAATAAACGAGCCTGGAAGTATTTGGAATGGGAAAGTTGGATTCCCTGCGTTGTACCAAATTTCTGTAGTTACTTCACCAAATAAATAAATGTATCTGCGAGAAACCCCTATCCCAACCAATAAATCAGAATATCCAGCCTTTGCAGCGTAGTAAGTTGGATCAAATGTTACCGAATCAATTAAAGATATATACCATTGGTTTGTGCCTGGACGATTACAAATAAAGTATCCGTCTACATAATTGACTTGATTTGATCCGTAAAAAGTTGTGGTTGAATTAGATGGTAATTGTGTGAATGTGTTTGATGCAAAATTGTAATCATACCCAATAGAAGACCCATCAACCACCAAAAGATCGACTTCGTTATCAACCATTGAAACAGTTCCAATAGATGAACCCAAAGTGCCAATAACAGTACAAGTACCATTAGAACTAATTGAATAGAAAGTATTGCCACAAACCCCATAAAGGATATTATTACTTGCAAAATATAGCCCTCTCCATTGATTTTGAGAAACTGAACTTTGTAAAGTAAGTCCTGGGGTTGGATAATGCGTAAAAGGAAAAAC
>Ga0208386_1000404_pt1 | contig 12022 bp, 19 predicted proteins | sample CryBogCBH16Oct07_FD_185510 | JGI IMG/M metagenome (GOLD analysis project Ga0208386, IMG submission 185510) | Freshwater microbial communities from Crystal Bog, Wisconsin, USA - CBH16Oct07 (SPAdes) | ecosystem: Environmental > Aquatic > Freshwater > Lake | place: Crystal Bog, Wisconsin, USA...
GTACTTTGCCTGCCCCTAATTCGTGAAGCAAATCTATAAACTCTGAGGTTTTCATTATTATTATAAGAGTTGTACTAGTATTTAAATGTTCTCGAGTAAGGATTAAATACTAGCATATGAGCTGGTTTAATCGACGACCCAACATACACGAAATCAAGCGACGCAATGCTCGCAAGCGTGCCAGTCCTACTTCAGAAAGATTGTTACGAGAGACCAAAGAACAAACCAAACCCTCAACACCACCGGAGAAGCCCAATGATAAATGAACGTATGTTGCATCACATGTATCAGCAGTGGACTAGTGGCCGAGACAATGTGGTGCAAGACTGGAGCTACTTTGTAGAGTTTGCAGCTCAACAGACCGAAATTCCCGCAAACGAAATGGCCACACTACTACAACGTTGTGATTGGTTTCGTTGGATCACCGAAGACAAATAGTATAAGCAGTTAAAATAACCATGCAGGTATTTAAATACTTGTATGAAGACTCCTAGTAAGTTAGCAATAGGTATAACCACTGCAGCAGCCATTGTGGCACCATATGCTCCTAAAACGGTGAACATCAATATTACCAATCCGCCTGCCATAGTTGCTGAAGCAAAGAGTTGTACCCTAATCAGTACCATAATTGATGACCGAGGCAAGAGACTTTGTGAATATCGTTGTGGTACACAGTTGAGAATCATGCCCGAAACTGCGGGACAATGTGAAAAAACAATCAACGAAAAACTGATCAAATAAATATCTTAAAGGAGCCACTATGCGTACATCAGCAGTGGCGATGATATTATTCCTAACCAGCTTAGTAGCAAGCGCCCAATCCAATTTAATTGAAATAGACAAACCGGTCACTTGTTCGGATCCCAAAACCGTCATTGAAGGCCTAAGTGATCAATACCAAGAACAACCATTTTGGAGCGGACGTGGTCGAGAAAGCAAATACGTTTTACTTGTAAATTCAAAAACCGGCTCTTGGAGCATGGTGGAATACAATGACAAAATTGCCTGCATTGTGGGCACAGGTAAAAGTGCCAGACAGATATTTTTAGGTCCAGGAACGTAACAAAATTGTAATAATATACACACTAAATAAATGTAACCGGGCACAACGATAGAGTGCACTCTGGAACTCGTAACCAGAAACAAAGGGCCGCAAGGTCCTTTTCCTTTGTAATACAGTTGTAATATTATTTGCATATAATATCTGTAAATACTATATGAAGACTTATCGTAGTATTTTCATTAGTGATGTGCACCTTGGCACCAAAGATTGCAAAGCCGAAGCCCTCAACAATTTCCTAAAACACAACACTTGCGAAACACTTTATCTAGTGGGTGACATTATTGATGCTTGGAAAATGCAACAGAACCGACTGAGATGGAAACAGACACATACCAACGTGGTACGCAGGATCTTGGGACATGCCAAACGAGGTACTCGAGTGGTGTATGTGGCCGGCAATCATGATGAATTCCTAAGACCCATGATACCGTATGGCGCCAGTTTTGGCAGCGTGGAAATCTGCAACATGACGGAACACATTGGCGCCGATGGTAGACACTATCTTGTGGTACATGGCGATTTGTTTGATGGTATAACAAGATTAGCACCCTGGCTAAGTTTTTTAGGCGACAAGGCCTATGACTTTATATTGGGTGTCAACAGTAGATTCAATTGGATCAGACATAGACTGGGCTTTGGTTATTGGAGTTTAAGCAAATATCTTAAACGTCGTGTTAAACGAGCCATAGATTTTATTTTTAAGTTTGAAAAGAACCTAGCAGGCTACTGTAAGAAGCGTGGGTTTGATGGTGTTATCGTAGGTCATATTCACTCGGCCGAAATAAAAGAAATAGATGGCATCATCTACATGAATGATGGTGACTGGGTTGAATCGTGTACCGCCCTGTGTGAAACACACGATGGTGATTGGATTATTATTCAGTTAGTAGGAGATCAATTTCAGCCTGTGACAGTGCGACCTGTCCGTAGCGATCAAATACTAAGAGGAGAACTTTGTATCCCTTGGTTTGAGCAGAAAGGATTTTCTGTTTTACGATATCAAGATCGCGACTCAAAGTAAACAGACTTTTAATCTCTACTACTAGATTATCGTCTGCTACAAAGAAATCACAATAGTATCAAATATAAATACAAGATGAGAGCACACGAAATACTGAGAGAAATTGATCGAATGCCCGGCAATGAATATACCGGTGGCAAAAAATCATTGCGAATAGGTGCCGGTGACAAAAACATCAAAAAACTCCCAGGCACAAATGCATTTATGTATAGCACAGAAGCCAATCACATGGAAGATGGTATTATTATCAAACTTTGGGATAGTGCCAATATCACACCAAAACCGGTGCAAATGCCAGACGAAGATGGGGAAGAATTTGCCTGGAGACTGCGAGATTGGGAACACAATCAAAGTGAAGATGGTCCGGGATTTTTGATTGGAAAACTGGTGTTGGAAGATGTTCCGTATTTTCCATTGAAGGGTGCCCTACAAGTTGATACTATAACTGTGGATGAAGATTATCGTGGTCAAGGCATAGCCAAATCTATGTATGGTGTTGCGTTGAGCATACTCCAAAGACCATTAATTGCTGGTCGTAGCCAAACCCCGGGTGGCCGCCGAAACTGGTTGGGATTGGCCTCTACTCCGGGTGTTGAGATCAGAGGGTATGTTGCAATAAACGAGGCTCGATTTGATAACCCGGAATGGGCCAAGAAAGACATTGATACCATCATGGGACGATTGGGCGGACAATATATCGGGCCAAGTCGGCCGCCTGGTATACATTATTTTGCTTTTGATGTTGTGCCAGGATCAGGAGAACTTGCTCCGGCGGTACGAACAGAACTGAGTAAAATATACGATGAGAATGGATCAAGGACTGGATTATATGCTGTTTGGACTGGAAAATGACCAAGAAGATATTGATAATAACAGATAATTTACCGGACCAAATTAATGGTGTTGTCACAACCTACAAAAATATTGAGGCATGTGCGGTTCTGGACGGTTATCGCGTTGATTATATTCATCCCGGGCGGTACCGCTATATTGATTGCCCTAAGTATAACGAAGTCAAACTTACCTTTACCAAGCAAGTGGGGAAGACGATCAAGGAGATTGATCCGGATTATATCCACATCGCCACAGAAGGTCCTTTGGGTATGTCTGCTAGAAAATATCTTACAAAACGTGGCATTAGGTACAATACTGCTTACCACACTAAGTTTCCTGAAGGTTTAAAAAAGCTGTTCAGTATTCCCGAAACCATTACTTGGCGTTTTGTCAAATGGTTTCACAAACACAGTGGTAAAGTATTGACCACTACCGACAGCATGGTACAAGAGCTACGCAAACACGGGTTTGGTGGTGAAGTGATTCCTTGGACACGTGGTGTTGATCGTGGCATCTTTACACCCAAACTGCGAGAACGTTTCACACGTGAGCCCGTCACATTGTTGTGTGTTAGCCGTGTCAGCAAAGAAAAATCATTGGAGGATTTTTTTGAATTAAAATATCCCAACTGTAGGAAGATCATGGTGGGCGATGGGCCCATGTTGGAAACTTATCGGAAACAGTATCCTGACGTACACTTTACAGGATTTAAGACCGGCCGTGCACTGGCCGAATACTATGCCAATGCCGATGTGTTTGTGTTCCCCAGTCAGTGGGAAACATTTGGCATTGTCATGATTGAGGCCATGGCCTGTGGTACTCCGGTTGCGGCATACAACTGTCAGGGCCCTGCTGACGTTATAGATCAAGGCGTTACAGGATTCATGGTCCATGAAAGCGAGGGATTGACTGTGGCCATAGAAAAATGTTTACAAATGGATAGAGCTACGGTCGAACGAGCTAGTATGCGATGGAGTTGGGAAGAATGCTGGAGAATATTTAAGGATAACTTGATCAAGGCCAAAAACTAAATATTTGATGCTTTCAAATAATTTGGTTCTGCACAGGAATTCCTGTATAATTGGCTTAATGCGTATTTTTATTATTCTGGCTTTGTGGTTATCTGTGGCGTTTGCTCGAGACTTAAAAATCACTGCCACATCCTGGATTGTGACAGATGGCACCGGCGCCGTGATAGAGAGTGACAATCCCGGTGAAGTACGGGCAATTGGCAGTATCACAAAACTCATGACCGCCATGATTGTAATTGATGCCAAACAGGATCTAGATCAACGAATAGGACGATATACTAGACGTGAACTATTGCAGTTGGCTTTGGTAAAATCTGATAATTCTGCCGCAGATGAATTGTGCAATAACTATCCAGGTGGTAGAGTCAATTGTATTGTGGACATGAATAAAAAAGCCATCGGCCTGGGCCTAATAAATACTCACTATGTAGAGCCCACTGGACTCAGCGTGTTTGACACCAGCACCGCCGAAGATCTAGTAAAATTGGTCATTGCGGCCAGTCAATATGCCATAGTCAATGAAGCAGCGGTCACTCCGCAGGTCAAAATCAAGGTAAAGAAACGATGGTTGGTGTTTAATAATACCAATCCCATTATAGGACGTAATCATAACTTTATAGTAAGTAAAACCGGATACATCAGAGCCAGTGGCGGTTGTATAGCTGTCATGGTAGAAACCGAAATAGGACGTAGAATAGTAGTAGTATTGGGTAGCAAAAACACCCATACACGTATCCCCGAAGTAGAATTTATTATCAACAATTATTAGGAGTTTCAATGAAAACAAAGATTGGTATAATTGGCCATGGGTTTGTAGGCAAGGCCGTGGCAAACAGTTTCGCAGGTAGAGAGGATGTCAAGGTCAGAATACATGATCCTGCCTATCCCGAAATTTCAAAACCCTTGGACAAGATTAAAGAGAAAAGCGAAGTTATTTTTGTGTGTGTTCCCACCAACCAGGCCGAGGATGGCACTTGTGATACCACAATATTAGAAACTGTACTAGAACAATTGGTAGGCTATGAGGGTATTGTGATAAGCAAGAGTACTGCACCACCCTTGTTGTATAGACATTTAGAAAACACTCTGGGCCTAAAACTGATTCATGCTCCTGAGTTTTTGACTGCGGCCAATGCCAATCATGATTATACTAGCCCGGTCAATGTGGTTATTGGTGGCAAGCACAAATTGTGGGAAGAAGCCACCCAATACATCGCACCCTATATCAATTACAATCCGATTGATTTTGAATATTGCAGCATTGCTGAGGCGGCCATGTTCAAGTATGTGGCCAATACCATGTTGGCCATGAAGGTTATCATGAACAACGAGTATGCTGAACTATGCGAACGGCTCAACGTTAATTGGGAAAATGTTGCCAGCATTGCCGAAGGCGATCAACGCTTGGGCTACACACACTGGCGTGTGCCTGGACCAGATGGTAAACGGGGATTTGGTGGTGCCTGTTTTCCCAAAGACACCATGGCACTAGATTGCTTTGCTACCGAAGCCGGCACAGAAATGAAAATGTTACAAACTGCTATTGCCAAGAACTACAGTTTAAGAACGGATCTTAGCAAGCCCGAGAAGACTAAAAAGTCTAAGGTAAAGCCAACCGACATCAAGCTCGAACCAGCGTCGACTTAGTCTAGCACTGGCCGGGTCTAGATGGTGGTTGTTGTGTAGTTCTTCTCCACCAACCACAATACCCCAAGGTAGGATATTTCTACTGTTGTCTCTAGTGGTTCCATTACGATAGCCCACACGGTGGGCTATGCCATTTATAACTCCAGCAGCCCAAAACGGTATCCAAAGCATCTGTATGCCCCAGACCAAGAACCCCACCGCAGGCCCAAATATCCAAAGATTGATCAGCAACATGATCATGATACCCAAGAAATTGTATCGGCTATATACTTTTTCTTCTAGCCAGTCCGCTGGTGTGCCTTGACCATACTGTGCCACCATGTCAGTGTCGCGGGCAGCACGACTGTACAACAATGCTCCTTGAGTCAACACTGTCCAAGTTCCGTATACCAAAGGACTGTGTGGATCGCCTGCCTGATCACTGTATCTGTGATGTTTTCTATGTATGGCCACCCATTGTTTTGTGACCATGCCGGTTGTGAGCCACAACCAAAATCTAAAAAAATGTTCTAGCACAGGATGAAATGTGACTGCTCGATGAGCCTGACCACGGTGTAAAAATAGGGTCACAGCAACTATAGTAATATGCGTACATATCAAGGTGTATAATAAAGTATTCATCTAGTACTTACCTAAATTATTATAGTTACCGATAAATAATTTTACTATGACTTTTACAAACTATACCGATGCCATTCTATCAGCATTGATGTTCAATTCCAAACAAAGTGAGGCAATCGCTAGAAAACAAGAAATACTAGACGGGGTATATCGCACCGAAAATCTCGAGCCCACTAGTGTACTATTTGTAGGCTTTAATCCTGCAATACTCAGTTGCCGAGCCAAAACCATAGCAGTAACCGAAATCAGCGATGCAGCCCTGACCTGGCTTAGAGGACAAAGACGCGATGTGGTCTATATCGATCCCAATGAATTGGAAAATTATCGCAAACGATTTGAGTGTGTGATTGCCATGGACGAGTATTTTACATTTGCCGATTCTGATCAAGCACAACAGAAAAAGATTGCAACTATTTGTAGTCTAGCCACTGCATTTGTTATAAGTACTGTTAAGGACTATAAAAATCAGGATTTCAAGGATAGAGAATTCAGCACCCCGGCCATAGTACGTGGTACCAGTTTGAGTCAAACCTATTTAGAATCACACGACTGGGATCCGCGAGATCGCACACGTTGGACCAGTAGAATTTATGAAATCACTGAGCCTGGTAGCAAGATGACGGCATATGGTCCGTTTGAACGACGCACCATGTTTTTCAAACAGTTGGCCAAATTTAGCATGGACGCAGGAGCAGTGAATTTCCTGGTTCACAAAAACTTAATGTACAAGAGTCTAATCAAAAAAAATTACGAACACGTAATTAGTATACAATTCGAGTAACAATGGATATAAACACACACGTAGACAGTATAGTACAAGGCATAATCTCAGACATCAGCAACAAAGTTCAACAACAAGTTGCTGCCATGATTGATCAAAAAATCACAGAGGTCATTGACTCATTGGATGCCACATCAGTATTGGCCACTCAGCTCAGTGAAAAACTGGATCGTAGACTGAGTCAATTGCCCATAGACACACGAAGCATAGAAGCGCAATTGACTTCAAGATTGGATTCTGTTTACACCGACATCTCGGGTCGTGTACAAGCTCAGTCAGCCGACGCCATAACACAAGCAGTCAACGCACAGGTAAATCTAATAGACTTCAATGTCATGTGTCAGAATGCCTTGACCAATGCCATACAACAACAAACATTCACTTACCCAGACGCCAGCATACCAGGAACAGCCATTGATCAAGGTCGATTGCTGATATCAGGCAACAATGTCACTGGCGGCATCATTAGAAACTTTGGCAGTACCGGAATTGATGATCGGGCCGAAAATTGCCAACTCACTATCATGGATGATGTCACAGTGGTTGAAAACAATTTGTTGACTCGAGACTTGACTGTTAAAGGTACAGTGACCGTGGAAGGTGATTTGAATGTGACTGGCACTGTGCCTGAAACAAGCCCGTTGTATACCAGTATTGTTGCAGCAGCCACAAACAATGTACGCACCAGTCTGGATCAAGTGGTGTTCAAAAACTATGCTGACATGGTGTTTGATCAAATCAAAACTGACGGACTGGATCTCAATGCCATCACGCTGAATGGACAAAAGATTGTTGAAAATAATTCATTGGCCACAATGGTAATCAACAGTAACCTGCAACGAGTGGGACAACTGAAAGAGCTACAGGTACAGGGCGAAGCGTTCTTGAGCGGTACCTTGTACTCGACCAATCAGCGTGTGGGTGTGAATACCATTGAACCGGCCTCGGCATTGAGTGTGTGGGATCAAGAAGTCGAGATCGGAATCAGCAAACAGGCACCCAATGTGGGCATGATTGGCACTCCAAGAAACCAAGCCTTGATTGTGAGCAGTAATGGTAAAAACAACATGGTGGCCAATCCTGACGGTAGTGTCACTATCAATCAATTAAACATTGGCAATGTGATCTTGGCCAGCAGTGCTAAACCACCCAGCGACACACAACCCCGTGGAACCATAGTGTTCAATGAAAACCCAACCCTGGGTGGACCATTGGGTTGGGTCAGTTTGGGCAATGCCAAATGGGCCAATTTTGGCCTAGTAGATTAAGCCTTTTTCTTAGCGACAGTTTTCTTAGCAGCCGGCTTTTTAGCTGGCGCTTTCTTGGCTGGTGCTCGTTTTGGCTTTGCTGGTGTTGGTGCCACTTCGGTAACTTCAACATCTACAGTTTCTGGTATTGGCGCAGGTGCAGGTGTTTCCACTTTGTAAGGTGCTGCTTCGGCCACTGTTTCTCCATGCACTGCTGAAGTACGCTTGAAAAAGGTTTTTACAAGACCTATCACTATCACGATAGCAATCAATAATTCTACTGTTGCTTGTACATCGATATTTTCCATTTTGAGTTCTCCTATTCGAATGGTATGCTATTATTTAGTTAGTGACCAACCACTAAAAAATATTGCATTTCTGCTTGTTTTCTAGTATAAGTACTAGTATAATAAGAATATAGGGTGCTGAATGGTTTGGGCCCTATTGAGTAAACTTGCTTATATAAGGAGAATTTATGTTTACATTAGACGCAGTAGTGGACGCAGTCCAAACAGGAAAGAAAACATTCGTTAACACATTTGTCACAAACGAAAAAGCCAAAGACGCAATGGTAGAATTCATTGACACACAAAGCGAATACACCAAGAAAGCTCTAAAGGCCACCACAGATGCAGTTACTGTCATAACCAGTGAAACTGTCAAGGCCATGCAAGAAGCCGCTAAATTTGACTATACTAAATTTGGTGAGGGCATCATGAAGGCTTACACCGCAACTGCCAAAAAGTAATACTTTAGTAGTACTGTTGCAATAACCCCACATGGTGGGGTTTTTCTTTGACACAATTTGCAAAATCGCATATAATTGTCTACTAAGGAGCGGGTATGACAATTAATATTACAGACAGAACTCTTGCCATTGTGGCATTGGTGGGCTTGGTACTAATCTATTGCAGTTTCGATGAACGTATAGATCGACTGGAACAAGTGGTCAATGACGCAGTTACTACCGAAAGTGGCATCCAGTATACCCAAGCCGATCTAGATTGTTTGGCCAAGAATGTGTACTACGAGGCCGGCACCGAAGATACCTTGGGCAAAATTGCAGTGGCCACAGTCACAGTGAATCGGCTCCGGACCGGCTACTGGGGTCGTAACATTTGTGATGTGGTGTATGCACCCAACCAATTTTCGTGGACCAATAACGCAGTTGCAAAGCCAAACCAGCAGATGTGGTACGAAAGCAAACATGTGGCTCTTAATGTGTTGAACGGAATTCGTGCACGTGGGCTAGAGCACAGTTTGTATTACCATGCTGACTATATCAAGGAACCGCGCTGGGTCGATCAAAGTCAACGCACCTTGCAAATAGGCAGTCACGTGTTTTATAATCGTGCAAAAAACAGTTGGTTGTCTATCTAACATGGAGCAAAAGAAATTTCGTGTTACCAATGTAAATTGGGTCAAGCATGAGTTTGATGCCGAAGACGCCAATGACTTGGCTGAATACAAATATTTTTTACAACACCAACGCTGGAAGACTTCGTGTCCGTTTATACTAGAGTGGCCGTTTGTGGATATCATTCAAATGGTCGAACACAAAATTGTTAGACAACACATCAACTCGATTATCAAATCACAGAAAAAACGATGACACGATTACTGATAGTACTACTGCTAGCGGGATGTGCCAATACCAGCACTTACCAACCACGAGAGCCCATTTACTACTCGGCCACGCCTGGTCGTGATCGAGCCATGAGCTATCAGCAGTTGGCCAATATCCGAGTTGTTGATGCAAGAGACTGTCCAAGAATTGATAGCATGATTGCAATGATAGATGAGCAGTTGGCATTGAAAGGATTCACCAACGACAATCCCGAAGATTTAAATGCTGAAGATCGCAGATACAACTCTACTGCACGTATTATCAAATGGAGTTTGATCATTGGATGCAACAATCCCGAAAGGTACTCTAAAAAATGAAAAAATTATTAGTTGTAATATTATTGTTGTCCGGTGTGGCACACTCGGAATGTTACATGCGGTCCAGCACCAGAATCACAAGATCACAGATTTGGGAACAACCTACAGATTTCCAGCGACTGGTGGTACCGGACACACGTGGACAAAAATGTGTGCTGAGATACCGCGTAAATATCCGACTGGATTGGCAAACTGTGGAAGGTGTTGGATACGGGCGTACCGAAGCCGAGGCCTGCAGTCAAGCCATGGACCTGAGCAAAGGATATCTCTTGGTCGAAGCAACGCCAAAAACTGTTAGGGCGGATAGCCAAATGGTATGCAGTGACTTGCCGGAAATTCGAGTACATCCGGTTCGAATCGGTGATGTAATTTGGCAAAGCGAAGTGGATGTACACCCCATGCCCGAGGAAAGACCGTACTTTTGGTACAAACGAACCCAGTGTAGACTATTTGCCGAACGTGATCACAAAGAGCAAAACCTAATGATCTATCAGGGTGTGATATGCAAGATGGATTCGGACCGAAATGGAAAATGGCGAGTGGTTGACAAGTATTGATAAAGAGCGTACAATTGAACTATCGTAACTTAACTACCAAAGAGGTAACAATGAAGAAACTAGCACTTGTAACTGTTGTGGCAACCCTTGCGGCTTGTTCATCAGCCCCCAAACAGGCCGAAGTATATCACAGTCCGGTACCGACCCCGACCCAGCAAAAAATAGCTGTAGTTGAAGCACCACTGTGGATGAGTCAATTGCCCAAGGAAGAAGGCTATGTGTATGAAAACGGTACCAGTACTAGCCAGGACTTTGCAATGGCGGACATGAAGGCCAAGACCATGGCCTATAGCAAAATCTGTGTGAGTGCAGGTGGCAAAATCCGCAGTCAAATGAAGATGTTCAAGTCTGATGTTGATGGCAATAGTTCAGAGAATGTGGAACTGGCAGTTCGTAGCATGTGCCCGGACGTGGACTTGACCGGAGTAGAAACTGTGGAAATGAAACATATATCTGATGGCAGTGACAAAATCCGTACTTATGTACTGGTAAGATTGGGCACAGGAAGCAAGAATGTGTTAAAGAGTACTAAAGATGCACAGAAACGTGCGCCCGAAGCGTTCCGGGAACTAGACTCGGTGACTGATGATGTCAACAAGAAAGAAGCTCCGGCACCAGTAAGCCAGGTAAAGAAAGTGGATCTTGGCTTGCTTGACGTAGACAATGCCGAATACCGAGCCAGACGCGAAGAAGCCGTACAGAAGCCTGGTGCAGTAGTGGGTCGTGCTACACTGAACTGATTCTCCCAAATCACAACTAAAAGCCCCTAACGACTAGGGGCTTTTCCACGATTACTCTATTCTAAAACTATTTGATTTACTCGAATTTTCGGTTTGTGGAATAATGCTCAAATTATTTTCTACATGTAATCCGCAAACCAGTGGATGTCGTAAGGGTATAATATGATCCACATGGTGTTTGACACCGGTGCTTTTAGAACGAAATCTAGAATTTTCATAGATTTCTTTTATTTTCTTCTTATCTGCCCAAATTGGTGTTACTACAGATATAATGTGCAAAGTATTTCTAGAATTCCTCCAGTCGGTTATATCTGTAGCAATTGGTGGATCATATAATCTATTTCTAGTACATGTTGGTTTGGGAATTTTTACCTTGGGTGGTTTGATCGGAATAGTAAATTTTAAATCGTCAACAGGGCATTTAAATAAAATTCCCCTTTGTTTTCTTATTCGTCTAGGCAATAATGGCCCAACAAATAACCTTTTAAATTTTGCATATTCTCTAGAAGTCATATTATATTTATTAGCGTTAATAC
>Ga0208386_1000414_pt1 | contig 11876 bp, 28 predicted proteins | sample CryBogCBH16Oct07_FD_185510 | JGI IMG/M metagenome (GOLD analysis project Ga0208386, IMG submission 185510) | Freshwater microbial communities from Crystal Bog, Wisconsin, USA - CBH16Oct07 (SPAdes) | ecosystem: Environmental > Aquatic > Freshwater > Lake | place: Crystal Bog, Wisconsin, USA...
CATGATTGAAATATTCCTTGATGGTCACTTCGCATCCTCCGCCTTTAATCTTTTCGGCACGCTCAATGGTCAGCTTCCAGACTTGCTGGTCGTCCTCGTACATATACCCTTGTAATGAGTCACATATTGCTTTTCCGCAGTTATCTATATCCATTAGTCTCTTATCTCTTGGATGTAAGATTATGGACAGTTCTACTGGATGACCCCCAAATCCTTGCAAGCCTGTGCAGGCTAGTGCTACCGCTTTCTTAAACTCCATTCCCCGCTTTGAAATGTACCGGCGATGACCGGACGCCATCCAGTATGCATTGACGCTGGGTGGGTAAGGAAGACTAAGGGTAATCACCTATATTCAGCTTTCTGTTATGGCATTAAGATGGATTCATTATATAGGGGAATTATGGAAGACGGACGTATTGATGGGGTTTGCCCTTGTGATAAATGTGAACACACTCAGGTATGCAAAGAACAGGAATGGGCTTGCAGACCTTTTGCCAGCTTTGTTTGGAGCAATTATTTTTACGAACACACTCCAAGAATTCCGTGTCGCGGAACATTTAATAAAATATTTAATGTCAGGGACAATCAAGAACTGAAGGACTTTTTGCACAAACAAAAAAATGAATATACAGATAAAGATAACGAGGGAAAATGAAGACGGGTCAGCCGATGCTGTGGTTGACTACGACGATGACGGACTAAAAGTAATAGTTCAATATGGCATAGTAGCCATGCTTAAAGAGGGCATAGAGGAAATGAAAAAGAAAGACGACAAACGACAGATATTAGAAGATGCGATTGAGGGGTTTTATTCTGTAATACAGGACATCAAACTCTTATATAAGACTCATGGAGACCGTAAGTTACCCATGGATGAAAATGAAATGGCAAACGCCCTGCTGGGATTGGAAACCAAGGCGTCAATGATTGCTTATTGGGCAACCAATGCGTATGAGCAATATTTTGAAATGAATGATTATGCGCCCGATTCAATTAAAGCAAGACGGACAGCAATAAAAGATTGGCTTGATGACGAAGAGGGGAGATGCTAATGGAACATGAAATGACGCTTACAGAAGTCAGTAAAGAATTAAACATAGCACGGCAAACCGCAGGATTAATTGAGCGCAGAGCTATGGAAAAATTTAAAGAACTGATGGAGCAAAAAGGAATTAAAATAGAGGATTTATTAAAAGATGAGTAGCTGGTTAATTATTGTGACTGGTCTTATCTATCTTTACATTGGTGTAGAGCAGGGCTTTAAAGGAAATTTGGCGTTGTGCATTACTTATGTTTCTTATGCATTAGCCAACGTAGGTTTATACATGATGGCTAAATAGGAAAAATTGTGGAAAAAGTATTTGCTTGGTATTTAATTTCTTTATACACAGGTGGTTCGGGGTTATTTTATTCTCCGCCAATGGTTACAGAGCAAGATTGCAGAAACTTACAAACAGCAATGAAGTGGGTTTACATCAAGTCAGAATGTGTGCAGTTAAATGTATATTTAGTTAAAAATAAATAGGAACAAATATGAATCGTAGGTCATTTTTACAGGCGGTAGCATTAGGCGTTGGGTACATTACCTTGCCAGCGTTAGCGACCACCCGTTCAACACGAATATACACGGCGCAAGGACTAAAAACCGCCATGGAGAATATGTTTATCTGCAAAGAGGGTGAGCCTAAAGCATTCATGGAGCTAACCCGTAAAGCAGCACAATCTTATTTAACTCCACAATGTTTTGCTTCTATACCTAAAGAGTATGAGATTATCCGTTTTACTTATGAAACCTTTGCTTACGCCGTAGAAGGTGGCAGCGCAATAGATGCAGAGGCACAGTTAGCAACATTCTTTTACGAAGAGTTTCAAAAGATTGCTGATAACAAAAGATATATGTTGATTTGGCGCCGTGAGCCTCACTTTGAGTCTGAACCCATTATTCATTTTGGTGATACATTTTTAACCAAAGAAGAGATTGAAGATAGAGTTTGGAAAAATAAAAACTATCAACCAAAAGTAAAAGTGTTGGGCGGTGATTGGGCAACTTATATCTATGACAGTAATTTAGAAATTCCTATTCCGGTAGGCGTAGATTATGACTTTAATACTGGCGCAATGAAGTACGTTGAGCGTCAAACGATGTTGCATAAAATGCGTATGCGCTTAGTTATTCCCGAAGTTCAAGAGCAGTTTGCAACATTAGTAAAACCCGAAGGACAAATTTATACACCAAGATTAGGAGCGTAAAATGGTAGATTACAGTGAAACATTATTAAGTATTAACAAGTCTATGCAAGAGGTTCATAAGCTACTGCTTGCAGGAAACATTGAGGCGGCAGAGTCTTATCTTAAAGCAGTATCAGAAAGCGCTGAAATGTTGGCGGCTTGGTTACATCAAAACAAATGAAGTTAACTAATAAGTACAATCTTCCACAGACTTTTGTCAATGTGGCGATGCGCCCTGCTTACACCAAAGGAAAAGCCCATGTATCGGCTACTGAATTATTGAGTAGCCCCCGTGTAGTACAATTAAAAAAGAAACACGATGACGATATCGTAGAAGATGTATCCGATTTAATTTGGTCTATTTATGGGACGGCAATTCATGGAGTACTCGAACAAGGTAAAGATGAGAACCATATTGTTGAGCAAAGACTTCACGCTGAACTGGATGGTTGGCATATTTCTGGCGCTATTGACTTACAAATTGTACATGATGCTGGCATAGAGATTAACGACTACAAAAATGTAGGCGTATGGTCGGTTATGAATGAAAAGATTGAGTGGGAGCAACAACTCAATATTTATGCATGGTTGGTAGAGACCGTTAAAAAGACACCCGTTACCAAGTTAGCTATCGTTGCTATCATCCGTGACTGGAATCGCAGGGACGCCAAAACACGTCAGGGTTATCCCCAATCCCCAGTAGTAGTTATTGATGTTAATCTGTGGTCAATGGAGCTTCGAGAGGACTTCATTCGTAACAGAATTCATTTGCATTCAGAAGGATTGTTTGCAATGGATGCAGGGCAAGAGTTACCGTTTTGTACACCAGCAGAAACGTGGGAAAAACCGACGCTGTATGCTGTCAAGAAAGACGGCGCAGTACGTGCAAAGTCAGTGCATGAAAGTTTAGAGGAAGCAGAGGAAGCGTTACTGAAATCAGGAAAAGGATATGCTTTGGAAATTAGAGAAGGTGAGCGTACTAAGTGCGCAAGCTTTTGCCAAGTAGCCCCATTCTGTAATCAGTATCAACAGTATTTAGAGGAGAAAAAGAATGGTGCATAGTGAACCAAGAGCTTGTGTAGTAATTGAAGGTAAGACATTTTGCGAGACTCATCCAACCACGCCGGAAAGTGTTGCTAATGCTTTAATTGGGATTCCTTTGGGTTTAATTACATGGGCAATTTTAGGGTTTTGTGTTGCCAAAATATTTGAAAAGATTTTTGATGTAGATTTTGACAATCCAATTGTAATGATTGCTGCAATGTTATTGCCACCCATGATGATTGGCGTAATTGTTTTATTGTTAAGTTGATATGGTAAAGAGGAGAAAGAAAGTGACTAAGGCAGATTTTATTCCTGCTGGTATCACACCATACGACAACGGCAAGATTAAGATGGGTATCTACTATCAAAAGCCAAAGTATGTAGAGATGGATACAGATATGCTGGAAATTCAGAAGTGGTTGATTGGTGACCCTGATAAGTTGCGCTTTGAGTATTGGTTAGATATGGCTTACAAATTGGCAATAGGATTTGTGGTTTTGATTGTTGTTTTAATGAATGTAAGGAACTGATATGAAAGCAAACGAACATCAGGTTGGAGGAAACCACTATGCTAGAAACGCTATACAGCCTTGGGATTACATTATATCCAATGAACTTGGATACCTTGAGGGAAACATTATCAAATACACTACCCGATGGAGACACAAGGGCGGAATTGACGACTTGCGAAAAGTTATCCACTACGCAGAAAAGTTAATTGAAGTAGAAACTATGAGACATTTTAAAGAGGAGCATGACGGAAAATGAAAACTAAAGAAGAAATGATTTACGATTTTATGTTAGCAATTGCACCAAATTGGCAAGAAATACAATCCGATTTGCTTTCTGAGCAGGATGCAGTTCCTGTACAAGAAATTGCTGAAATTATTTACGACAATGCAGCAGCATTAACAAGAACTTATTTGGAATCATTGTAATGGACTACAAAGAACTTAGGAAGATAGATGTATCTAAATATACTGAGAAGAAGAATAACCTCACTTATTTATCTTGGGCTTGGGCTGTTGACCAGCTTTTACTTGCTGACCCAAAGGCGCACTGGTTTTATCCCGAGTATCAACGCTGGGGCAACGGAACTGTTATGGTGTTTTGTACTGTTGTTGCTAATGATATTGCTCGCACTGCACAGTTGCCCGTAATGGATTATCGTAATAAACCAATTGCTGAGCCGGATTCATTTGCAGTAAACACAGCGATGCAACGTGCTTTAGCCAAAGCAATAGCCCTACATGGAATAGGGTTATATATCTACAACGGTGAAGACTTACCGCCTGACACTGAAGAAGATATGCCAAAGATTGCCAATATCTCTGCTCCGCCAAAAGCGGTTGAGAAAGCCAAGGACATTCCTGCCCCCACAAAGACCGCAGGAAAGCCCGGAGCATGGCAGTTGACAGTCATGGATACCAATGATGCAAAAGGCTGGCTAGAGTCCCTTAAAGCGGGCGTAGATACCTTATTAGCACTGGCAGTCCATCCGGATGATGTAGCCAATATCTTTAAGAATAACCGAGTGGTATTTGACAAAGCCAAAGCAATGGATGAGAAATTCTATTCAGAAATGATGGTCTCATTTAGTAAAACCAAAGAATCTTTAACGAAAGGGAAATAAGATGGATTATCCAAATCAAGGAACAATGTGGCACAACGCCGAGAAAAGACACGAAAAGGCACCAGACTTTAACGGTTCAGTGATTTTTGAACGTGAAGTATTGGAGCATTTAATCTCTGAGTCCAAGAACGGCGAAGTAGAAATTAAGTTAGATGGCTGGAAGTCTAAGGTCAATACAAAGGACGGAGAGCGCAATATTCTGCGCATCAAACTTAATACTTGGAAACCTGATGGAAAGACTACTAGCTCGAAAGACCCATGGGATGAGTAAGAAGACAGATTGGGAGAAGTTATCCCATAATCTTCAGTCCGCCTTGAAAGACCAAATAGCTGAAAACAATGAAAAAGATATGGTGATTAGGGATTTAGTGTTTGTCATCAATTATCTTGAAATGAAGTTGGGAATTTACAAAGGATTTAAGGATGGAGACGAGTAAGTTTGAAGGTAAGAAAGTAGCCCTCAAGCAGACTAAGGATGGGTATGCCATGACATTGGCTATCCATCCGGATGAGATACCTGATGAGCTACTAAAAGACTTTGTAGGGGCGCGCTATATGGTTGTGATGGTGCGTCTCAATGACAATGAAGAACCATTAGACCGCAGAGAATATGCGGGCGCACAGATGGTTAAGTTAGCTGGTATGCTATGTAGAGATAAAGACTTTTGGGAATATCTCCATGAGGGCGGTCAGTTATTTGAAGTGAATGAATTGGCATGTGTTGAATGGTTAACTGGTTATTTGAACGTAAATTCTAGGGCAGATATCAAAGGCAACAAACTGGCTCAGGATGAACTAAAAGAACTATATACGGAATACAAAGAGTGGAAAACGACAAAAAGTACATGAGGTATTTAGCGAGCTGTTTTGCTATGAATGGTTTGATTCAGGGCGCTCCTAATGAATTTTCCATGGAGTACATGGCAAAGTTGTCCGTATCATGTGCTGATGCGTTAATAGATGAACTAGATAAAGAGTCGGAAGACGATGGTATTGCTGCAGTAGCTAAACGAGTAAGGAGAAAACGTGAACCCAAATGATTTATTAGCCCAAGCCCAAGACTTAAAAACTCAATACGAAGCTGGCAAACTATCCGCCGCTGAGTTTAAAGAGTTGGTAAGCGACCTTAATATTGCTGGCACTATTATGAAGGACGCCGATAGATTTGAACAGGCTCAAGAAGCCCGTGAAATCCTGTTGGATATTGCAGCTTTAGCACAGGCAGCTTACTAATGAAGTTACTATACACTTTGCCATTTTGTTTAATAACAGGATGCGCCCTAATGATTGGTAAGTATGACGCCAATGAATATGCTTACGTTAATCAAATCCGTACCACAGCGCAGATAAGCGGTTGCACTAAACCAGAGGTGTCCCAGATGTATATCAACGCACTGTTGTTAAAAAACTACAGTCAATATCTGCCTGACAACGACCAAGAAGTAAAACTAATTAATAATTTGTATCAAATTGTAGACCAGCTATATACATTCCAAAATCCTAGTCCAGCATATTGCACTGCAAAAATGAAGATTATTGAGACAACTGCAGAACGTATTCAGGAAGTAACAGGAAGTAAACCAAGATGACAGCAAATGAACTAGCTGATGAGTTGCAAGAATTAGATTCAAAATTGCATTTAATAAGTTTGTTTAAAGCCGCTACCATGCTACGACAGCAACAAGCTGAAATAGAACGCTTGATAGGCGCTAAACCAATAACTTATGGAATGCTGACATTTTGCAAAAATTGCGGTCAACAAAATCCTTACTTTGAAAAAGAGCAAAATAAATGAACGATTTTGTAGATTACTGTTTTGGAATAGGTGTAATTTGTTTGGGCGTTAGCTTTTTAGTCATCTCTGTTGGATTAATAACAGGGTTAATTAGATGAATAATGAACCAGTAGCTTGGATGTTGTTAGGGTTGGAAGACCGCAAGCCAAAGTTAATTAATTTACAGGTGATTGACCATCTTGAAGGCACATGGATTCCACTTTATACAGACCATGTTTGGACTATTGATGCGAAATACAAAGACCTAACAGATGAGGAAATAATTAAAGAACTTGAGTTGGAAATTGAAAGATTACAAGACCAGTTAAACGAGTTTTTGGTTGCAAAAGACTTAGCAATACTAAGAAAGGCACAAGAAAAATGAAAGCTAAAGAAATTGAATTAAAACTTACTTGCCAAATAGTTACCTATAACCAACAAGAAATACTAAAGTTGCGTGAAAAATTATATGAAGCCTTTGAAAACTGCACCCACAATATAGTTGATAGAGAGGGTTTAGTAGGTAATTTACAGCTTGTATTGTCTGGCGAACACTAAGAAAGGCACAAGAGAAATGACTACATTTACTAGTGAAGACAGGATTGGCGCTCAATTTACCCCATTAACAGATGCACAAATTAAAGAGCTTTACATTAAAGCCCATGAAGGTTTAATAGAAGACTGGGAAAATGGCAAGGGCGGTATATTTAAAATAGCGTTTGCAAGAGAGATTGAGCGGGCGCATGGGATTGGAGGTTAAAATGAATGCATATGAATTAGCAGATGATATGGAAAACGGTATGTTTAATGATGCCAATTACAACAGAAAGAAAGCGGCTGACTTTGTACGTAAGCAAGCAGATGAGATTAAAAATTTGCAGGAACAATTTGATAAGGCAATTGAGTTTTTAGCAAAAGCCAACAATATGACACGGAAACAATGATGGAATCTTTGGACGATATTATTTTAGCTTTACGGGCGGCAGGATGGGATGCTCCACAGTATGAAGTCCTAGCTGACGGAAGCTATCATTTTTTTCATAGTCCACAACAGTCATTAGTAGAACCATCCCCCATGGACATCTGCGGTATGTATATTGATAAGATGATACGCAGTGGTCTACAGAAATAAAAAATTACTTGAAATACTTAGACAATCTCCATGCCAAGCGTGTGGTAGAGAAGACGGCACAATTGTGGCTGCACATTCCAATCAGCTTCGAGACGGTAAAGGCAGAGGAATTAAAGCAAATGATTACCGAGTCGCGGCATTGTGTTATACGTGCCACATGGAACTCGACCAAGGTGCAAAGTACACCAAGGCTCGCCGTATTGAAATCTGGGAAGAGGCACACCGCCAAACTATTGGCTGGCTTTTTGAAACAGAACGGATTGAAATAAAGTAGGGGGACGTCCGAAGGACTGTGCGCAGAGGAGTACGCCGCTATCCCCCTGTAGATATTCTACAACTCTAACGGGTCAAATCCAAGCTCATCAGAGATAACTTTAGTACGACGCCTAAATTCAGCGTCATGGTGACTCCATTTATTAGTCTTCCAGCGACTCATATGGACGCATTCATGGCATAACACTCTGATTACAGTAGATAAATGCCCGCATTTTTTCTGGGAAATGGTAATAATGTGTTCAAACTGTTCACCATCATCATATAAATAGGTACCCATCGTCTCTGGGTCATCATCCACCACAAACTTAATCTGCTCTGGCAATGGCATAGCCCACTTATCAAAGGGCTTCATACAGTAAATGGCGCTGTATAGATTTTTAAGGATAGCTGGCGTAAGTTTCATACTTTAGTTAAACAACCACGAAATTCAATATGCTCGTCATCAAATACCTGAATTAGCTCAGGCATTAGTAATTTACCCTTTTCCCAAGATAATAGCGCAAATCCTGAGCGCCAGTCTTTTGGACCATCCTCAGTATAGTGGAGGAACTGTTCTGAATAAGGGTCTGCTAGAGTGCCTGTTTGGACGCCGTAGCGGGTTCCATTATAGTCGGTGAGGGGTTGCACTGCCAAATTGTGTGTGTGCCCTGTAACCATGTTTACGCCCGCATTAAGGGCATTGGCACGACCCGCCCCAAAACCACCTTTCCAGCGGTGTTTAATGCAGGTGTCTTCATTTACCCAAAATGACCAGCAAGGTTGCCATAAAGGGAAGTGGTCTTTAAGGGTAAACCCTGATACGCCCTCATACTGGGGTGCTTGAGCCGCTAGGAACGTTTCAAAGCGAGCGTCATGGTTACCCATTGTCCAAGCTAATTTAGCGCCTACAGCGGCTTTTTCAATGTTTCCCATGAACTCTTGGCAGGCTTCTAGCTCTTCCTTGACTGTGGGGCTATGAGTCCAGCCAATCCTAGGGTGCCTGCTGTTTTGACTTCCATCAAAAATATCGCCGTTCGCTACCACTACTTTGGGTTTAAACTCTTTAATAATCATTAACAGAGCTTTGTAAGCGGTGGTATAGTCATCGGGCCAAAAGTGGGCGTCAGAGAACACTACAACCCTGCCTTTTTCCATGGTAATACCACGCCGAGCATTACCAATGACTTGCTCTAATTTTTTAATAGTTGATTGGGGTGCAGAATTTTGATTGGATGGAAGTTTAATTCCTAGTCTGGTTTCAATAGAACGGCGCCTATTATAGACAGCACGAACATCGTATTTATGAATTTCTGCAAACCGCTGTGGGCTGCCTATTTTTTTCCATTCAGCTATAAACTGGTCATCAGTTAAATAATACCTTGACACATCGTTCTCCTCTGTTGAACTATCACAGATAATACATTGATTTATATAACAATTGTGTGAACCTAGGGAAAACCACTACTCCTGCAATGATTTTACCTGTTCATTAAAGCGTCTCATGATTTGTTGCTTTTGGTCATCAATGGCGGTAATTTTTTCTCTAGGTAATCCGCGCGATTGAAAATCCTTTTTACGCTTGTTTAATTGTGATATTTGGTTCTCTACGTTATTAGCCCGTTGCCATAGTTTAGCCTCAGGGTTATCCCTTAGATATCCAATGACATCACCTTTGGCTTTTTGACGCCCTTTGATTTCGTTCTCATGCTCAGCTAGGCGAGTAACGTTTTCATAGAAACGCTGTGAATCGGCTGCTTTAGACTCTGTATCGCCATAGAAACGACCAGCTAATGGTACACGATAGGCAGGCAGCTCTTCGCCTGTTACAGCCGCTTTTACGGCTTCTTCTGCCTTCATCACTTCACGTCCAGCACCACCAGTAAATTGTCCTGCCAAGTAGTCTAATGCATCAGCCGTAGGGCTAATAGCCCCTTTCTTAAATTCTGTACCACCAGAAGCGTAGTTTAGGAACTCAGACAATAATTTGCTGACTTCACTAGCACCTTCACGGGAGCGTAAATATCCGGGGGTAGGATTAGTTGCTCTATCTGCTTTATAAATAGGGCGTCCAAATGCGTCTTTATTTGCTTCTAGTGCAACCAATGGGTCTAATAAAGTAGGTGTTAAAGTCTGTACACCAAGGCTAGTACCTCCTAATGGGTTAAAGGAATCTAATGTTGTACCCATCATATTGGTAACGTGCTTGCCCGGATTTTTAAATCCACTGATAGCCCACTCTGTAGTCTCACGCCCAATGTTCGGAAACAGATGTAAACCTAATGGCATAGGGATAAGCGCATACTTGTGGTCAGGCAAAGGAATCACAAGGTTCTTTTCTTTAATAAACTCTGGTGGTTCATCTTCGTCAAATCCTGCGGCGGCTAAAGCAATCGCTTGCATAGAGCCTAACAGTATTCCACCGCCAACAATCTTGCGTCCCATTGGACCTTTAAGGGTTTGTACTAATCGTGCAGAACCTTGCATGGACGCATTAAAGAACGCATATAAGGCGTTAATATTGGAACCTAAAGCACCTTTGCGGTCAAAGTTCACAGTCAAGTTCTTTGCAAGACTAGCAGCTTGTTCTTTGGATATGCCTTTATTTACCGCAACCTTATAGGCAGATAGACGTACTGAGTTCTCAATGGTGTCGTTAAAGTCAGACAATAGCTCAGCAGCGCCCATAAATGCTTTACGGAATGGATGATTACCAAGATTTTCTAACTCTTGTTCAACAATCTGCTTTTCTTCTGCTTTGCGAATTAAAGAATCACGGTATAAAGTTTGTCCACCCTCTGCTCTAAACTCTTGCCATAATTTTGCTTCTGGCGTATCAGGCAATTTTTGACCAGCACGTTCTGCTCTTAAGGTTGCATAGATAGCTCGCATTGCAGGATATATTCCAGATGCTACGGCTTTTTGCTCGCCCGCTATCTTGGTGGTAGACAAGTTAAACATGGCGCTTTGTACGTCACGCAGTAAATTGATGCCACCAAACACTGGATTATATTGAGTATTGACGGCGGCAAACCAACGGGTCAGTTTACCAACCATTCCTAGAGCTTCACCTAACTGATTAGGGTCTAGGTTCTTCATCGCCTCAACCATCCGTTTAGCACGTGGGTCATTCTGATTAAAGAATATGTAACGGTCTTTACCGTTAATGCGTACTGGGAATACGTTATCTTTATAGCGCTCTAATGGGTTGACTTTATATCGTACAGTCTGTAATCCAGTCTGTGGGTCCATGTAAATTTGCGGCTTTTTCTTTTCTTCCATCATGCCGACGATATCAGCACCATCTAATCCCATAGATTCAAGTTCGGACGCTAACAGTTCTGGACTCTTAATGGCATCTGGGTTTACTGGCAACCAGAATTTTGGATTAGGATTCTTAATTGCTGCGCCGTATAAAGATTTACCAACACGGATTTTCTCTGCTTTAATGAGCGCACGTTCACGTTGGGCAATAATATTACCCATGATATCTTGGACTTCTTTAGTAGAACCAGTAGCGCGCTTAGAGGCAGGACCTTGGCTACCAAATCCAGAACCAGTACCTTGACTTGGATGGGACGCAAAGTCGTCATCTACACGGAATAACGGAGCATAGTTCTTATAAGTATTGTTCCATGCGTTGATAGTGTCTTGAGTCTCAGCACCAGACTTGACCAATACATCTTGAGTGCCTTTGACCATTTCATCAAAATGCTTTGCGACTTGCTTTAGCTTTGCTTTTTTAGCTGGGTCAAGCTCGTTAAAGTATTTCTCTATATCTGCATAGCTCTTGCCAGAACCTTTGTCTGTCA
>Ga0208386_1000419_pt1 | contig 11823 bp, 8 predicted proteins | sample CryBogCBH16Oct07_FD_185510 | JGI IMG/M metagenome (GOLD analysis project Ga0208386, IMG submission 185510) | Freshwater microbial communities from Crystal Bog, Wisconsin, USA - CBH16Oct07 (SPAdes) | ecosystem: Environmental > Aquatic > Freshwater > Lake | place: Crystal Bog, Wisconsin, USA...
TTCAAGACCTCCGCCTTCACCTGCTCAATCAAACCGTTCAACGCAGTCACGATCGCAGGGAACGCAGTATCAACGAAACCATTCACGGCAACCTGTTGCGCAGCAGGGACAAACTTCACAATAAGATACTTCACGGCGGCGAGAATCTGCGCCTCCGCCTTCTCAACGGATAGATTACTTGTCCAGGCAACAAGGACAAACTTAGGTAGATGCTTGATGAGATCCGTTTGAGAAAGAACCTTACCCTCAAGATCCTTTACGAGTGATTGAACAACTCCCGACAAATCGGCAAAAGCGGCGAAATCCGTAGACATGTTTTTATTAGGGCACCCACTTTATTTTGCGTGGATTTACGGAATCAAAATTCAGGAATGAGAGTAGTAGAACTATGGCAACCCGGATACCAGTTGCGTGGGTCGTGCTTGTTGTAATTGTAGGAATTTTCGCATTTTTTGGATATTATATTGCGAAAGCTGCTTCCTCTCCGCCCATTGTGACCGACCCTTATTCCGCAAAAATGCGCGAGACAATGATTGCAAATTTGCCACTGCCAAGCCGCCCTTATGTTCAGCCGACCATGGATATGGATATTACACGGCAGCAGTACCCACAAGATTTACAGCCGGCGATGACGGCGCCGCCGCCACAAGTTCAAATGTACGCAGCGGAGGAAACCGCGGCTCCGGTGATGACGACGCGACAGCGTCCCCCGGTGGCACGACCGATGCCGACACCGGTTGGAATGACGGAGGAGGACATGCGCCTACCGGAGCCGCTTCAGCGGTCGCCGCCGGCAACGCATTACGACCCACCGGAGGCGACGGACCCTTTGAACCGCACAGCGTTTATGGATGCGGAGTTTGGATCCAATCTACGTCATCCTGAGCAGATGATTGAGCACCGTGGCAAGCCAGGTGTAGGCAAGATAGTGGCATCGGGTCTGGGCAGCGAGCGGTCATCACCGGGTCCTCACAATGCCGTTGGGTATTCACCGGAAATGATACAGAACGGCGGTGATTTTATGCAGGGAGTCGGTGCTTTTGATGACGCAGAGATGAATAGCGCTTATTCCATGATATAAGTCGTCAATATACAATTTATTTTAGTAGTCTATGAATACTAAAATAATCGTATAGTTTTGTCTATATAAATAAGGTTTTATGATAGGAAGGGATGTCTAATATTAAGGACGCGTCATATACGACAAGTCTTCTCAAACAACGTACGCTGTTTGCTAACTATACTATATTAAAAACCGCCTTTAACTATGGACTTATTAATCGTTTTATATTTGAAGGTGGTAATTCTAGTGGCGCAACGGACAATCAAATTATTTATGAAATTCTTCAAGGTGCTGTGGAAACAACCTCGGCAGAACAGGCTACCTACATTGCAAGTGTTCCTAATCCCATGCCACCTGGACCCCAGTACGCATTTATATTTGATCCTGCTACAGGAACTTTATTGGGATATGTTGGTACCTTACCGGCAAATCTAGTGATTCCAACCGAAATTAACGGGCAGGCAGTTACATCAATTTCTGAAGGCGCTTTTTCAAATAATGGAAGTATTGAGACTGTTATATTTCCTACTGGATCGTATACTGCAATACCGAATAGTTTGTTTCAAAACTGTCCAAATTTGGTATCGGTCTATGTTGACCCTGGTATCACAACTGTTGGAAACAATGTATTCCAAGGATGTACAAATCTAACTAATGTTACTTTACCTGATAGTGTATCATCAATAGGACCTTCTACATTTGCAAATACTGGATTAATAACGTTTTCTGTTCCACCAACTATTACAGTATTGTCTGATTATCTATTCGCAGAATGTTCTAGTTTAACTTCTGTAAGTATTCCACCAGGATTAGTCACTATAGGTAGCAATACATTTCTAGCGTGTATCTCTTTAACCTCAATTACATTACCAAATACTCTTGAATCCATAGGAACATACGCATTTTCCGGTTCAGGGCTAGTATCAATCACTCTGCCATCACTAATAACAGAATTAACTCCTTTTGTATTTAGTTATTGTCTAAGTTTAGAATCTGTCGCACTTAATACTGCGGATCCTTACACAATTGGAAATAGTTCTTTTTTCTCCTGTACAGGATTAACATCTATATCGCCTACACAAAATATAATATCTATTGGACCGTCGGCATTCCAAGGCTGTATATCTCTAAATTTGAATTTATCACAAGCAACGGGTTTAACAACTATTGGAAATTATGCATTCTCTAGTTCAGGACTAACTTCTATTGCACTTCCTTCCTTAGTTACAGTTTTATCGGAGGGAGTATTTTTAGGATGCCAAAATCTAACTAGTGTTGGTCTCACTTCGGGTTTAACAACGATTCAAAACAACGCATTTAGCTTTTGTCCTAATCTATTAACATTAACAATTCCTGCGTCAGTAACAACTATAGAATCTATTGCATTTTACGGGTCAGGAACAGGCACGTTATTTTTTAATACAAATACGCCAACTTTATCATTGGCGGCAGACACATTTTCTGGTATTGTAAATCCTGATATAATTTATATTCCAGTAGGGGGAAATAATGCCGCATGGACTGCTGCGGTAACGGCAGCAGGCTGGCAAGGAACCGTTGTAAATCAGCCTTTGGTATTTGAGTATCTTATTAATGCAACAACAGGAATAGTTAATGGATTTTTGGGTCCTATACCATCAACAATTACTTTGCCAACACAAGTAAGTTCAATAACAGTTACAGGATTCATAGACAATTTATTTTATAGTCAATCGGCAATTACTTCGGTTATTGTGCCTACGCCATCTGCTGAAGGATTTACAACATTATCTAGTGGTATATTTGATAGTTGTGTAAATATAACAACTGTGACAATAAATGAAGGAGTTACAGAGATTGCCGCGTTGGCATTTCGCGGATGTAGCGCATTAACAACTATATCTTTGCCCACCAGTTTAACAACATTTGGAGAAACAGTTTTCGCTAGTTGTACATCACTTCAAAGCATTACAATTCCATCACAAATTACGGTGTTATCTAATTATTTATTTGCAGGATGTACTAGTTTAACTTCTATAAACTTACCAGCAGGATTAGTTACTATAGGTGTTACTACATTTGGAGGTTGTAACTCTCTAATATCATTAGATTTATCTTCATGCACAAGTCTAACCTATATTGGTAATCTGGCATTTAAACAATGTAATGGATTGACATCAATTATATTACCAGATAGTGTTACATATATAGGAATCGGCGCATTTTCGGGATGTGTTGCATTGGAAACTATATCTTTGCCCGCTAGTTTAACATCACTTGGGACATCTGCTTTTGAGAGTTGTGTTTCACTTGTAACAATTACAATTCCATCGCAAATTACAGCGTTAGCTGATAATTTATTCAAAGCATGTAGTAGTTTAACTGATGTAACTCTTCCAGCAGGATTAGTTAGTATAGGAAATTTTACATTTACAGGTTGTACCGCGTTACCCTCAATTACATTACCAGATAGTGTTTTATATATTGGACAGTCAGCATTCCAAGGCTGTACATTACTAGCATCATTGACACCATTAACCGCATTAACGTATATTGGACAGTCGGCATTCCAAGACTGTACATCACTAAATTTGGATTTATCACAAGCGATCGGTTTAACAACATTATTGCCATACGCATTTTCTGGATGTACCATGTTAACCACTTTGAATATAGTAGGATTGACCGGTTTGTTATCACTTGGTACAGGTGTGTTTGATAGCTCAGGACTTACAGTAGCGATCCTTCCACCGCAAATTACAGCATTACCGGATCAATTCTTTATTAATTGTACATCGTTGGCATCTACAACACTTCCTGATAGTTTACAAACGATTGGCTTGCAAGTATTCCAAGGATGTACTGCATTGATTTACCTAGATATTCCTGCTGGTGTAAACCAAATTGGTGATTCGGCATTTGCATCAAGCGGAATTGTGAATTTTAATTTTAATAATGATATACCGCCAATATTTGGCAATACTGTATTTACGGGTATAGCCGATCAAAATACAATCTATATTACAATTGCAGCAGACAATGATACATGGACTGCGGCGGTCACGGCAACGGGTTGGAGTGGCGCAGTCACAAATGTTACAACTGGATACGGTTACCGTATTGACTCATCAGGAAATGTATATGCGACAGTAGGCACATTCCCAAGCTCAATTACACTTCCAACTACGGTTGACACAATTACTGTAACCTCTTTTTCACCGAGTCTTTTCCTCAATAATACGGATATCCAATATGTTACAGTTCCTACTGGATCGTTTACATATCTACCAGCAAGTATGTTCCAAGGCTGTACCTCTCTTGCAACTGTAACAATAAGCTCATCTGCCATCATAACTCTTGATCCAAGTATATTCCAAGGATGTACAGCATTGATCTCAGTATCAGGAGCATCAAATGTAACATCAATTGGCGCATCTGCATTCAAAGGATGTACTTCTCTAGCAAGTTTAACTATACCTTCATCGCTGACTACCATAGGAACAGAAACACTCCGTGAATGTACAAGTTTGCTCTCAATAGATTTATCTTCAACCTCTATTACGGTTCTAAGCGATGGATTATTTTATGGATGTACAAGTTTGGAAACCGTGACTGTGCCGGCTGGTTTAACAACAATTGATGATAGTTTACAATTAGGATGTTTTTACGGATGTACAAGTTTGACTTCAGTAGCAAATTCATCTGGAAATTTATCATCACTAACATATATTGGTACAAATGCGTTCTATGGATGTGATAATAGCACAACAGATACAAAGAGTCTAACGCTGAATATGAGAACTGCTGCCTTGGTCGGTATTGGCAGTTATACTTTCTATGTATGTGCATACCTAACAACAATAGATTTGACCGGTTCGTCAGTATCATTAACTGGTGATAATATTGGACAATACGCATTTTCCGGTTCAGGATTAACATCTATTACTCTTCCAGCAGGTATTACACAATTAAACAATAATCTATTCCAGCAATGTTTAAGTTTAACAAGCGTAACTCTTCCTGCTAATCTTACAAATATTAGTGACGGCGTTTTCCAGGATTGTATTGCATTAGTCTCAGTATCAGCATTATCAAATGTAACAACTATTGGTAATAGCGCTTTCCAAGGATGTACTGCGTTGACTTCATTATCAGGATTATCAAATGTAACAACTATTGGTAATAGTGCTTTCTTAGACTGTAATAATAGTGCAACAGGTACAAAGAGTCTAACATTGGATTTTTCGGCGGCGGGATTAATATTTATTGGTGATAGCGCTTTTCAAGGATGTACATATCTAACAACATTAAATTTAACTGGTTCAGTATCAACATTAATTAAAATTGGACAACAAGCATTTTATACCTCAGGATTAACATCTATTACTATTCCAGCAGGTATTACAATATTATATGATAATGTATTTGGAAATTGTACAAGTTTAACAAGTGTAACTCTTTCTGCTAATCTTATATCTATTTTCAGTTATGTATTTTCTGGATGTACCTCCCTTACATCTATAACTATTCCAAGTAGTGTAACACTTATTGGTAGTTACGCTTTCCGGTATAGTGGTATAGAAACTATAACTTTTAATAGTATAAATCCTCCAAACTTTGGACGATCGGTATTTGCAAATATGCCGAACCAACAAACAGCATATGTTCTATCTGGAACTGTCGCAGGAGCATGGACAACTGCACTAAGAAACGCAGGATGGAGCGCTAGCATTCTAAATTATAAATTTACACAAAGTGGGGGAATCTTAACAGGATATCTAGGCACTTTGCCTGCAACGCTAACGGTTCCAACAGTTGTAAATGGGGTGACAATTACAGGATTTGCAGCATCTCTCTTTAGGGCAAATACAAACATAGTTAATGTTACAATTCCTGCGGGATCGTATACTTCATTATCTACAAGAATGTTTAATAATTGTACCTACTTACAAACGGTCTCATTATCAGGAATTACTAGAATTGGTCAATATGCATTTGATGCATCGCCAGTTTTGAAATCTGTAACAGGTTTAGATTCAGTCACCTATATTGATAATTACGCTTTCAATAATACAGCATATGGACGATCGGATTTAACATTAGATTTTTCATCATCTGTGCTAACATATATTGGAGATTACGCTTTCAGTTATGCTGGAGCAACAAAACTAGATTTTTCATCATCATTATTGACTTATATTGGACAATTTGCTCTATACTACTGCTGTATAGTAGCGGCGCAGGAGCAAGTACTAGCGTTAGATTTAAGTAAGTCAACTGGATTAACAACGATTGGAGCATCTGCATTCAAAACTAGTGGAATATCTAACTTTATTTTTGGAATTACATCACCGCCTGCTACTATTGGCGCAAATGCGTTTGCAGTCAATTCATCGCCCTTTCCATTAGGAATATTTATTCCAGCAAATGCAAATACTGCAACTTGGACAACCCCTTTAACTAATGCTGGTTGGACAGGAAATATATATAATGTGCCTTCATTTACGATTTCATCTGGAATTATAACAGGATATACAAGCACCTTGTCTGCAGGAGTTGTAGTTCCCTCGGTGGTTAGCGGACAAACAGTAACAGGGTTTGCTTCAGGTTTATTCCGAAGTAATATGACTTTAACAAATGTTATATTTTTAGCAGGTACATATACTGCATTATCTGATAATATGTTTAATGATTGTGAAAATCTTCGTACAGTATCTTTGCCGTCAGGAATTACAACAATCGGTGTTACTACATTTCAAAACTGTTATAGTTTAATAAATATTAATTTCCCAAGTACTCTATCAACATTTGGAATAGGTGCGTTCCAATCTGCTGGTAGTAGTTATAGTGCATCACTTGCATCAACTGCTATTACTGTATTACCGACTTATGTATTTTATAATAATTACTTTAATAGTCTTACATTGCCTTCAGGATTAACAACTATAGGTATATCTGCATTTAACACTGCAACAATAGATTCACATATATTAGCAATTCCTGCGTCTGTAACTTCGGTTGGCAACGATGCATTTAATAATTTATCATGTGTTACAGTCATATTTCAAAGCACAACACCGCCAACATTTGGCACAAATGCATTCAAAACTACAAATGTAACAATAGTTCATGTTCCCGCAAATCTATCAAGTTGGACAACTGCACTCCGTGCTGCTGGCTATAATGGTAATATAGTAACGCCTTAGTTGTGGGTCGCCGGTCTAAGCGCAGCAGGACCGGTAGATTTTTCGGTTTGGCACTGCCAAACCGAAAATCACCGGTCTAAACCCCAAACGCGTAATATAAATATACAAGTCGCCGCAAATGGACTGGGTAAACATCGCCGAAGAGTACATCGGTAAGCATGGTTGGGGCGCGCGAGGCAAAGCCCTCGGTATTAGTCGCATGTACTCAGAGAATGGCGCCGATAAAGCCGCCATTCGTAAAGAGAAAGTTGTTGCCAGCCTTCGACCACGCGGTATCCTCTCAGGATTCCTTGCGGTTGTACCCAACTTAGGATACGCGGTGTATCTGCCACCCATTGCGGCAAAAACAGGTCCCCAGCGCCTACGTCTTCGCCTTTCCAGCGCCGTCCTAACCGATGGTGCCATCTTTTCGGCATATTTCAACAAAGCGAAGCAACTCGTCCTGGAAGATGTGCTGGTATGGCGCGGCGAGCCGGTCTGGAATACAAAGCAGTTCAAGGAGCGGTGGGAGCGCATTGTTGCCGATTTCGCCGCAAACCATTTCAAACCAATGTTAGAATTACAGGGTGCCGAAATCGTTCTAGCACAGTATGTGTCAGTGAATCAAGTTCAAGCACAGGAACCCGATATGAATCATGTTGTGGAGTTTGTGCTTAATACTCCCAATTCCAAGCGGATTATTTGGATTCCACCGAAAGCGGAACCGGCGCCGGTTGCTGCTGCCGTTGCGCCAACCGGTGGCGATACATTTACAGTCAAGAAGGAAATGGGACCCGATGTCTATTCCGTGTGGCGCGGCGATGAACGGCTAGGTCTGGCACTTGTGAAGACCCTGGCGATCAGCCGAGCACTGCGTTTGTCAAATCTGGAGGAGATTCAGGTTGTGGCAGAACATAATAAGCAATTTGATAAGTGGGAAATTAAGACAGTTTTGGACCCAAAAAATTCCTCAGAGTAAGATAGAGGATGAATCGTGCGTTACGCCGCGGAATGAATAAGAAGCACGGACTTCACGGAAGTGCGAATCGCCGCGGAGGTGGCTACGCCGCCGAGGGCACTCTGTTTCCTTTGGATAAGGCGCCTGGCGGAGATTGGGAGAATCAAACCGGTCTGGGTCAGTATGCGGTCACTAAGCCGTACAATGACTGCTACTGGACGAGCCGTCCCGGCGAGTTGTACAATGAGGTGACGAACCAGAGCCTGGCGACTGCGCAGGCGCCAATGGCGGGAGGTCGCCGCAGCACTCGCCGCAGTCGCCGTCAAGCAAAGCGAGGAGGTGGCTGCGGTATGCCACGCATGACAGGTGGCGGCTGCGGCTGCGGTATGCCGCGCATGACGGGTGGCGGCTGCGGTTGCGGCGCTCCGTCATTTACGGGCATGCCGGTGGCGGTTACGGGTGGTCGTCGCCGCACCCGCCGATACAAGGGTGGTGGCACCTACGGTTTTGCCGTGGACCCGAGCCAGAGCATTGGCGGCGATGGACCGAATGTAGATGCGTTACATGTACCGGTACCATGTGACGGTCGTATGGGCACACATCATGCACTCAACCCGCCTTTCCCCAACAATCCCGATCCCCGTGCTCCGGCGGATCTCTACTCGCTCTCATCTGGAACGGCAGCGGGCGTGATGGGTGCTGAGGAGTCTACACTGGGTGCGGGCTTCCAGTCGGGCGGTCGTCGTCGTCGTTCAATGCGCCGTGCTCGCCGCGGAGGATCGTACGGTACACCGAACGCTTACCCTGAGGAGTGCTACCGTGGTCCTGGCTCATCTCTGCCAGTATACAATGCATCGTCGGCGGGATTTACCTTCTCTCCCTCAACGGATAAGGGTGTGTTCTTACCGGATGGTGTATCTGCGTACAACGAGGTGTGGCCGGTTGCGGCGCGTGTTGGACCGGCGAACGGTTCATCACCGGATCCGCCCAAGTCGCTGTTTGGTGGCGGTCGCCGCCGTAATAACGGCAAGAATACGCGCAAGCACCGCAAGAGCCGTAAGAATGCGAAGAAAAATAAGCGCAGTAATCGCAGCAATCGCAGTCGCAAGCATTAAATACCCATTATAAGTAGAATGAGTAACTTAAATACAGTTGTGAATGATGAGATTGCTCGTAATTCAGAACTCATGAAAAAGAAGGACGCTATTTTGGAAGTAGGGCGTATAGTGAAGAATCGTGGAGGCAATAACGCCGCTACTAGAACGGTGCGTAGTCTTATCACAACACTAAAAAGCAAGCATTCTAAAGATTTTAATCTCGTAATTGCGCAGGCAAAACTTGCGGCAAAGTTGTCTCGTGGCGGCACCCGTCGCAAAGGACGCAAAACCCGTAAAACCAGTCGCCGTTAGCAAGTTTTGTAATACACGCCAAATAGAACGCCCGTAGTCACCCCAATAATAACTCCAATAAATCCAATAAACGCACCGGCAACTCTCTGCGAACACCATACCTTAGGCGCAGCAGCAGCAGGAGCAGGAGCAGCCCGAATAACGTAATCCTGGACCGTATCAGGCGCTACTAAAACAACAGGATTCTCAACAACCATCGCCATTATGAGTAAACAATCATACTACAACGTAAAAAACTATCAATTTTTAAATGACTGAATACTAGAATGGACGTTGCACTAGAACGCATTGCAAATTTGAAAGATACAACGCGTTTGGATGTTTCAAATCTAGGATTGACTGAGCTCCCCCCGTTGCCGCCATATCTTACATGGCTCAACTGCTCATTTAATCTGCTAACAAGCCTTCCTGAACTTCCCTACACGCTCAATACATTGCTATGCGGTGATAATCAACTTACAGCGCTACCCGACATGCCGAACGGCTTACAACAGTTATATTGTCAGACGAACCAGATTACGGCGTTGCCGACTATACCGAATACTACAACAGAACTCTATTGTGCCTATAATCAGTTGACCACACTTCCAGAGCTTCCGTCAAGCCTCACGATTTTAGGCGTGTCCGCAAATCAATTAACCGATTTATCAGGATCGTTTCCGCTTCTTACATCCCTGAGTTGCGATAAAAATAAGTTGACCACCTTGCCGCCCCTACCTCAATCCTTATCGCTGTTGTATTGTGATACAAATCTAATCACAACGCTATCGAATATGCCTACGGCGATTGAACTATATACATTTAACAATAACTATCTCACCCTAGATACACAACTATATTTGTCAACGCTAGGTTACAATTGCGGACCGCAAAATTGAGGCTCGTCCAATTTTTATTTGACAAATACCATAATAGGTAAACAGGATATGGGTCTGCTATCCATCATCGTTGCCACTGCGAGTATTATCGGTTCGTGGGCGTATAGCGGCGGCGCAAAGGACTGTGGTACCGTAGGTCACGGTACCTTCCAGTCAACTCTGCCGTCTGGAATGACGCTGTCGCTCATTGATACGAGTACCGCTGCTACCACGACGCAGTGGTCGGCGGGCAAGACGTATACGGTTCAGATTCAATCAACAACGTCGTTCAAGGGCTGGAGCTGGGCGCCGCTCAAGGGCACTCCGGCAAGTTTCACTGCGGGGTCTGCCAATATGGCAGGATCGTTCGCAGCGGGCGATTCCTATTCCCACGTCAATACGGGATGCCCTGGATCTATTACACAGACAAATGGCGGAACGTCACGCACGCTTATTAAGGCGACGTGGACGGCACCTGCGGCGGGAACCGGTACTGTCAGCCTATGGGCATTGATTGTCGTTTCAAAAGGCGGCAATAACTATAATGCGGTTCAGACGGTGACCGAGCTGGTAGCGGGCGCAAGCCCGTCCGCAGCCGCTGCGGCAACGGCTACCAGGACACATACAGTGGCAGCAAGTGCGTCAAGGGGTGCGAGTACAACCGCAACACCGACTTCGGCGGCAACCGCAACAGAGACGGCAACCATTTCGGCTGGGCATTCGGCAAGCAGCACTCCTGCTGTGGCGGTAGCGGTGGCAGCCCCGCCAGCAACCGTAGTCACGACCTCCAATGCAGCCAATACAGTTCCTATTGCGATTGGCAGCGCACTTGCCGGTGCCGCATTTGTTGCGGTTATTGCCATATTCGTTACCATTATGAACAAGAACCAGAAGAAGCCGTTCCAGTTTACCCCTACGGTCGTTGTAAACTCACCAGTTTCCCAAAACGACGAGTCAAATCCCTATATAGTGAATGTAGCTCGTACAAAAATGGCATTTACTGCCGCACCAGCACACATTTAGTTAGCGCGGAAGAAACCCGCCAAACGCGTATATGAAGAGAACTGTGATACCGACACCAGTCAACATCAAACAGCTGCCAAATACCCACGGGTAACGGCAACAAATCCAGTCGGGTGCCGGCATCAGCATAAACTCCTGAAAGTTAGGTCGTCCTACCTTAATTACGACGTGCCCGGCAGGCACCGGCACTGTAGTCTTCACGACACTATGTTTCATTGTGTTAGAAACACAAGAAAACATTCAGTCTTCATTTTTTCACCATGCTTACTCGTACATACGCGATCGGCGGCGTGGGGGAGGCAAAGAAACCAAGAAGTCTGTTTAAAGAAAATCGGCAATTGTACAGTAT
>Ga0208386_1000426_pt1 | contig 11764 bp, 8 predicted proteins | sample CryBogCBH16Oct07_FD_185510 | JGI IMG/M metagenome (GOLD analysis project Ga0208386, IMG submission 185510) | Freshwater microbial communities from Crystal Bog, Wisconsin, USA - CBH16Oct07 (SPAdes) | ecosystem: Environmental > Aquatic > Freshwater > Lake | place: Crystal Bog, Wisconsin, USA...
CATGTTGCATGAGAAATGTATGACGATCTGGAACAGGATCACTGAAAGGCATCTGGGATGGGGGGATGAGTATGAGTATATGAGGAGGCTTCCAATCATCTATCCTAGGTGGATGTATAAGACGTTTAGGGATTGGTTTAAGAAGAAGCACAATATGAGCGTGGATGATTATATTATCAGACAGAACAGCAGGGATTTCAGTGAGTTCAACACTATGGGGCAGTGGGCAAAGAGGCTTTATCCAGATGCCTTCACTTGGATGGAGCCAAAGGATGTGCCGAAGTATTGTGAGCAGTTTTGGAGTTGGGGAGGCATCACTGGTGAGATAAAAGATAAAATACAAATCATCCTTGCTGATTAGTTTGGTGGAGAATAATTTGCATGGAAATGAGCCAAGCAATGCCATTCCCAGAGGACGATCCAGAGATTGTGATCGTGGAGGAAGTTTTGAATAGGGTGAGGGGGATACTTGGAGAGCATTTCGATACTGGGATTATATTGTTAACTAGGCAGTCTCCAGAGGGAATTACTTCTTATCATAGCACGGAGTTTGGTAATAAGTTTGCATTAAGGGGGATGATTGAGAGTTATGTGGAAGGGGAGTTTGATCTTGGTCAATTCGATGAAGGACAGCAATAATCGTTGACTTAAAGAAGAGAGGTTAGTAAACATAACTTTTCATGGCCTCTCTTACTTTCCTTCAAGCTAAAACCTTGTTTTGCTCGTATATTTCGAGCCAAGGGCCATCTGACCCAGAGGTGGGAAGGGCAATTAACTTTGTTAACGAGAGGTTTATTACTGGTGGTCAATGGAGGGGGAACAGGTTTTCCTATACTTTTAATTGCACTCAAGGGGTTGATGGTAGCTATTATTTTGACACAGTGCCGGGGATTGAGAGTGTGATGCGAGTAATCGCTTTAGACACGACTTATCTGACTGGTGAGATTACTCAAGTGATGGGGGATTGGTATCCTTGGAATGATTCCGGCATTGGGTATATGAGCCCCACGTTTGTTGGAGACACGCAAGTTATTAGGCTTGGCCCTGTTCCTGCTGATCCCCTTCCTAGCAATGCTACTAGCGACACGCAGAGATATAGGGTGGTTGGTAAGATTCCAGAGACTCGTTCCATGCTTTGTTTGGTTAGGAGGGGATATGTTCCCCTTGTAAACAATACTGATTTACTTATACCTTCCAATCGTAACGCATATCGTTATGGATTACAGGCATATAACTACGAGAACAAAGATGAGCTTGAGAGGGCTAGTGTTTATTGGCAGATGGCTTATCAGTCGTTGAATGATGAGACTGAATCATTTGAGGAAGCAAGCGATGACCAAGTTCAGATTCAAATGAAAGCATTTGCCCCCGGCATTATTCAAAACCTTATCTGATTATGGCATCTCCATTTAATCCATACCAAGAACAATATTCTGGGCCTTCTAGTGATTTTTTAGGTGATTTGTGGAAGTCAATTTATTCTGGAGCGAGCAAAGCAAAAGAGGCTTTGATGCCAGATCCATACAAGGTAACAACCCAAGCTCAAGAGGAAAAAGCTAGGTCTTTAGCAAATGAGCAAATTCAAAGGAATTACACCGATTCTTTTTCTAAACTTGTAAGTGAAAGAGAAGGCTCAATGGAATATGAGCCCGACTCTGGAGTTCCCCTTAATTACCAAAACGCTCAAAACACCGCACAACGTGCCGCAGACACAGTTGGATACATGACTGATGCTCATAAGGCAATTCAAGATGCAATTTCTGGCTCTGTTAAGATGGGTTTTGGAAAAATGGTAAAGGGAGAAGATGGAAAAGAAACTTATCAACAGAATCCATTAAGCCAAAGAAACATTGGCGGAAATCAAGACTTTGCGGCTTTGGGATTTAAGGCAGACCCAAAACGCAGATACGCTACTGAAAAAGATGTGGCTGGAAACATTATTGCCATTACCCCTCTTGCCAAGGCTGGAGAAGATCCCTTTGATACTTCACAGGCAAAAGGATGGACTGCTCCGGGGTATGGTGGCGGCGCAGGATCTCCCTTCACTCCCAACCTTGATAAGTTCCAAGCAAAACAAGATACAGAATTGCTAGCGGCTACTATGGCTGGTCAAAACCCATCTGACGTTGCACAAATGAGAGGAAGGGTTACTAATGCGGCTAATTTTAGGATTCCTCAAATAAAAAAAGAACAGGAAGCTAGGGCTCAAAAAATGAGGGATATGGGTATAAATCCAGATCCAAATGGAGCCCCTTTGCAAAATCGTCCTTCTGCACAAATGCAAAACACCACTGCAACTTATGACCCAACATCAGAGGCAAATGCCGCATTAGCGGCGTCTAGGGCTAAAGCAGAAAAAGAATATGCACAGGGTCAAGAGTTGTATGATACATACAAAGATTTGAAGGGACAGCAGGAAAAGATGTCATATGGTTCTGGAGCTACTATGTCTAGTAACTTGGCTTACCAGACAAGGAAGGCGGCAGAAGAAGCTGGAAAACAATCAACTGCCGCAACAAAGAGAGGCATGGATCAAACAATGAAGGGTGCCAAGGAATACACCGATCTAATGGACATACCTAAAACAACTCTTACTCAATCTCGCACACCATATGGAGATGTTTATAGCTCTGCCGGAAGCATTGACAAGAGGGCGTTAGATAAAGCAAAAAAGAATAAGATTTTCGACAACCCTAACCAAACCAACACATAATATGCCCGGCACACCTTCTGGAAAAAGTTTTGTTTACGACATTGAAACTGGTGGCCGTGGTGGATACTCTGGTCGCACCAATCCATACTCCTATGCACTTGAGCAAGAGGCACTTGGAGCGCAAAGAGAGCGTGAAGAAAGGGAGCAAGAGAGTTTTGAGATGGCTAAAAGGAAAGAAGAACGTGAGCTAGCAAGGCAGGATTTGGTAGACAAGGCCCAAGAATATATCGACACCCAGCTTGGCGACCCAGCCAGCATGAAGCATCAAAACGCTTATGAGAAGGTGATGGGCAATCCTTTGGTTCATAGGGCTCGTGCCACACTTGGAGGCCGTCAAGTTATTGATGGATTGCTTAAGCAGTACCATGACGCACATCAAGAGTATCTAAATACTTGGAAACAGATTGCCAGCAACTATGGCTATACTGGTGATATTTCGACACTTCCACAGAATCCAGATGGTACAGTCCATTGGGACAGGGCATTGAAGGAAGTGTTTGATCCAGCTCTTAAAGCAAGGCAAGCGGCTATCCAAAAAAAGCTAATGCAAGAAAGTGCGGCGGCTGAAAAGGCTGGTTACGCAGAGCTTGAGATGACTGATCCCATGACCGGAAAAACAAAGATTGAGCTTAAGAAAAAGGTTGATTCCGACCCATTTCTTTCTCCAGAAAGAAAGCAAAGGCTAGAATCAATTGCCAATAAGGGAAGCAATACAAACTCTGAATCCGTTGACACTGAGTAATAACAAGTGCAATAAAGCTGGATGGTTTCTAACCCTTCTTTCTATGACGATGCTATTAAAGCCGGATATAGCCATGCCGAAATTTCTGAATTTCTAAAACAAAAAGGAGGTGAAGTAACAAATGCACAAGATCAGCCACAAGCCAACACGGAAAGCAATGCGGGACGAACAGCCCTCAATGAAGACCAGCCTTCCTCTGAAGATGGGCCACAGCCCAGCCAAGAACAAGGTATGCGAGACAAGCAAGTCCCACAGCGGGATGTCAACGCCAGTTTCCCACAAGCCCCAGAACTATACCAAACTCAGCTAAACCAAAGTGAAGAAAGTACCAAAACAGAAGGCGAACGAACCCAAGCAGGGCAAGAAGCTGGGCAAGGGATACGACGCCAAATCCCTTCGGGGAACCAAGAGAAAGTAAAGGGCGGCAACGTTCCATCCGTTGCCTCTCAAATCATTGGGGGAATCACTTCCCCTTTTGGTTATATTGGAGAAGAGGGTTGGAAAGGTATTGCAGGAATAGCCCGTACATTCGGAGCTAACGAGTTTGCGGATCAAGCGGCGGCTAATGCCGCCAGTTCCGTAGATGATTGGGCAAAAACTTTTGGTGGGACTCCTCAAAAGACAGGCATTGGTAAAACCATTGGTCAAGTGGGGGCCTTTGGACTTGAGGCTCCCCTCATGTTTACTGCCGCTGGTATCCCTGCGTTCCTAGCTCAAGGCTACGGAGCGATGAAGCAAGACCTTTTTGACAGGTATAGGGGAGAGGGTTTGGATGAGGAAAACGCCAATCAGAAGAGCACCATTCACGCCGGACTAAACACCGTTGCCGCATTGCCAGCTTATATGCTCGGAGGCAAGGTGGCTGGTAAGGTTGCTGACAAGTTTATAGCAGATTCATCCCCTGCGCTTCTCCAGCTTGCAGGACGCTATGGAATGAATGGCGTTATGAACATGACTGCCAGTGCCATCACTCGTGGATTTGGGGCGGCACTAGAAGGGGAAGACCCGCTTAAAGCCGCTGGTGACTTTAGCTTAAGCGGCACTCTACAGGACTTTGTATTTGCCGGGCACTCTACTGGAGAATGGTTTAAGGAGCAACTTAACGACGCACAGGCTTTACGCAATATGCCGGATCAGCTCCTTCGCATGGCGGCTGATACCAAGCAATATGGTTCAAAGGCCAAGGCTGAACTTGATAGGAGGGATGCAGAGAACCAAGCAAAAGCGGCGGCACAAAACGATTTACCCGAAACTGCCAAGGTAGTTTCACAACCACAACCAAAGCCAGATGAAACAGAAGTCAAAAAAACAAGTGGGGTATCTACTGAGCAAAGGGAGCCCTCTGTCGGAGAAACAGAAGTCAAAGTTAAAGAAGGAACTGCACAGCGGGAAGGTGAAGGTAAAGAAGAAGTAGATTCTCACATAACCGCAGAGCCAAAGGGAACTAGGGTGGTTGCGGCGGCTTATCACGACCCAGAGACAGGTTTGATATTCCAAGGCGAAAACCATCAATCGGCAGAGCAAAAGGCTGACAGGGCTCCAACTGAAAGGGCTGAAGATAGGGAGACACCTAATCATGGATTCACCACAGAGAATGGTGAGTTCATCACTCGTGAAAAAGCCCAAGAGCTTGCAGAGAAGAATGGTCAGTTCCTTGGAAAGAAGGGAGATAGACCAGTCATGCACAGCCATGAGGTTGAGTTGGATCACTACCCTTCTTTTGAACACGTTCTTCCAGAGGATGCGGTTCCTCCAAAAGCAGAGGAGGGAATGCCTTCCACGGCAGAACAGGCTAGAAACATTCGTGATCGCCAACGCAAGCAGGGTGGCTTTGTAGACAACAGCATCCTAAAGGATGTGTACAGCTATGGTGCTAGGATCTACAAGAAAGGAATGCAGTTTGGTCAGTGGGCAAAAAAGATGGCAACTGCCCTTGGCAATGGAATTAAGGACGTGCTTGGAAGGGTTTGGAACCACTTTAAGGACAGCTGGAATAAAGACATTGGTGGTTCACTTGGTAGCAAGTCTGATGACTTTGCAAACAACTTCAAGAAAAGCCAAGCAGACAAAAAGAAAACCTTTATCAAAAAAGAATTGGGAGAAGGAAACAGGCCGACACCAGAAGAACTTCCCACGCTTGAAAACAAGGAGGCAATGGCGGAAAAGGTAAAGGACGGAACAGACCCCGGCATTAAAGAGGTTTTGGAAGAAATGAATAAACTTCCCAAAACTCCAGAGTCTCAAAATTGGTTCCATCAACAGCTTCAAAAGCTGGGATTGTTCAAAGACGACTTAAAAGCACTTGGACTTAATCCAAATGAAGATCCAGTAAAGAAGACTTTGTTTTCCGGCATCCGTGATGCAGTTCAAATGGTTGCAGATGTTATGGACGGAACAACTATTCCTAATCTTACAAAAGCCGGTGTTAAATTGACTGCAACTCAACACGCACAGGCAAAGAGGATGCTTGACGCCTACATTGAGAAGGTGGTTTTAGAAGTGTTCCCAGATAAGTTCAAGGACGAGGAAGCAATGAACAAGGTTATGGAAATCATCAACAAGGACAACATCCTTGCTGGTGCTGAAGCCATTAAATCAAACATTGATGAGCTAAATCAAAAAGTTTCTGAAATTGAAACACAGATTGAGCTTGGAGTTGCCGGACGTGGGGCAAAACAACAGATAAAAGATTTGAAAAATGACATTTCAGATCAGATTGATGCCTACGAATCTATTACTAGGGTTCACGACTTAAAAGCATACCTTGAAGAAGTTGAGGCGGTCAAAGGAACCGACATTGAAGAAAACATCAATCGTTGGAAGCAGTATGTGCATCCAAAGATGGATGAGCTTTACAAGAAGGTAAACGGATACCAAGACTTGATTGATTCAATCAAAGATACTGAACGTCAACTTGAAGAAATTGACACTGGTCTTACCAACATGGGAAAAGAAGGCAGGGATATAATTCAAGCAGAACTTAACGAAAAGAAAGAGAGGCTTTCCAAATTTGAGGACACTACTGAACGTGGAAAAGTGTTTGGAGCCCGTGTTAACCTTCTTGCAAAGTTTGCGGCTGAAGAGCTTGCAAAAAACCAAGAAAACGAAGACGCAAAGGTGGAGCCAATGGCTTCTGTGGATTATAGAAATCCCGATATTAAAAGGGATAAAAATGCTAAAAGAGCATTGTTTGATACTGAATACTCCAATGATGCAAGGATGATTCTTATGAACTCTTTTGCTTCCCGTCTAAATGAAGCAACTAAAATTGATTTTTACAATGATTTGATTAAAAAGGGAGTTGCAAAATTTGAAGATGATCGCACCCAAATTAAGAACATACAGGGACAAAAGGCCATAAGGATGCCGATCATGTGGCCCACGGTTAATGAGAGAACTGGCAAAACAAGCCTACAGCCAAGGAGTCTTTATGTTAGGGCTGATCTATATCCAGAAATTGACCAAGTGTTGCAGATTTCAAAACAACTTGGAGGTGACGGGACTGGTATATTTAACAGGATTACAAAACTTCAGTTGATTGGTTTTGCCGATGGCGTGACTCACATGAAGAACGTGATGACTGTGGTTAACAACGCACTTGGTCGTGATAACATTACAAAAGATTTGTTAAGCAAGATTCCATTCTTCAACACTGCCGCAACCGCCAAAGAGATTTACAAAATCATCAAAGAAGTTGAAGATGGAGATACAAAAATCATTTCAGAGATTGCAGACATTGCCAGCAAGTCGGGCATGAGGCCATATTTTGAGCAGACAAAGATTGAAAGGTTCTTGAGTCCATTGCACAAACAGCTTCACGATGTTGACATTGCGGCTCGTATTATTATGAATCGCCGTTGGGATAACCTTGTTGAGCGTGGATGGGTAGAGCCCTCTGAAGAAGGAAGGATTGATTTTATTAACCAGATTGGTGAGTACAACAGCCGACTCATGGGGCGATGGGAAGCAGGGTTAAAGAAAATGGGATTGTCTCCCTTTATTGTTGCTGGCAGGGCAATGAACAGGGCAGCTAAACGCCTTGTCACTGGAAACCCCGGATACAAATCTGCAAATTACAAAGCGGCAATTGCGGCTAGGGCAATTAACGTGAGTGGTTTGGTCATGGCGTCAACTGTTCCCGCTTTAATCAATATGATGACTACAGGCTCAATGTTTGGACGTGCTGGAACGCCAATCGGTGCAATTGACTTTGGGCCTAATGCCGACACTAAAGACGGAAAGCACCGCACACTTGACGTTTTCCAGCTTCTATCTATCCGACGTGGGTTGAGAGCATTGGGGTTAGGTGCGGCTATTGATGGACTTAAAAACGGAGACACATGGGAAAATATTCAGAAAAACTCTTTGAGTGATATTTTCACAACTTCCATGCACCCTTTTCTTGGCCCCGGACTCGGCGGGTCAATAGAGTTTCTTACTGGAAAAAGGCTTGATATGCGTTCTGGATATGCCGACACATACGACGCCAGAAAAATTGGTGGAGGTATGCAGTATGTGGAGAACCTACGCACTGCTATCAAACAACAAAACGAGCTTCTGTATAGTGTGGGAGTTGGAAAAGCTATTGAAACTGCTATGGGTGCAGTTAAAACTCGTGATTACCCACAAGGAATCCCTGCTCCAGTTGAGCAAAACGAAAGCGAAACGCTTCGTGATTTAGGGCTAACTATGGGGCAACAAACAAGTCTTGGTGGTAAAGTGGGTGCGGCTATTGCAAAACCTATTGCAACCATTGCCGGAACCGTGCTTGGAGCCGTTGGTGGAAAACTTGGAACAACTCCTGCATTAAAGCTGGCGGCTCAAATGGGAACTAAAGAGCAATATGATCCAATGCAGGATCTTCGATATGATGCAAGGCGCAAGGTTATGGATGCCATGAAGAATGGAGAAGTAACCAGAGCGCAGGACATGATGGAGCAAGGCATTAGAGACGGGATTCTTACCAAGGCAGACATTAAGGCTCTTAAAGGACAAATTAAGATGCCTGATCTGCTTGTCCAGCGTGTTAAGAGGTTAAAAACCGCTGACGAAGCCGTGCAAGTGTTTAGGGTGGCTACTCCTGAAGAGCAGGATAAGATTGCTCAAATCGTGTACAAGAAGCTAAAGGGGTCTACGCAGATTCGCACAGCCACTGGTGAATACACTCCTCAAGGCATGGCTCTTATTGAAGAATTTAAGAGAGTTGCCAAGAAGGGTACTATTCTGTACAAGTACCTAAACGAATAGTATGGCGAAAGAAAGAGAGCCCAAATTTACTCACCCTATTTTAGAGGTTGGCGTACCGCAGTACCCAACTCCTAATGTTCCAGACTTTTATACAAAATCTGGTCACATTATCCTTGTTGATAAGATTGATGTTAACAAAGGCAACTACAACCCACAGCCGTTAGATGGTTCAGTTACCTACAGCGGCAAGGATGCCAACAAGTATCCATCTCCTCTTTATCTAGTTGCCGAACGTCCTTCTCCAGATGGTGAGCATTGCTATCGCTTCTGGGCCAATGACCGAACTTACGCAGAGCAAGACCCTTGGAACTACGGGATAAACTATAGCGCAGAAAATCCATCTTTCCCCATCTACACAAGGGAATACATCACTGCCAGAAGCGACTACCAACCATTCCCACTTGGTCAGAGAGATCCATTGTTCGGTGGTAACGCAATCATCGTTAAACAGGAAATGGCAGAGTTGCCGGATGATAACCCGCTTCGTTCTCTTTATGTGGCGGTAAAGGTTTCTTATGAGACTATTCCCGGCCCAGTATTGCCCGGATATATTGCATCAGCAGAGTTCGGCCCTGCTTATTCTGAAACTGAAATTGTTTCAAGTGGGACACATTCAAGTGTAGATTTTACAACAATCAAGTCAGATGTTCAGCCTATTGATTCTATCAAGTCAAAGATAGAGGTTACTAAATATGCGACATTAAACACTCTTAATGGCAAGCAGTGGGATGATTTCTTTCAAGCCAACTTAAACATCTCTAGGTCTATAGTTCCTGCAAACAGCACTGCACAACCTTACTTCAATGGGTTGTTAAGCTATAAAGATGATCCAGTAAATTACTATCAGTCACAAAGGACAATTGTTTCTACACCATCTTTGCCGCCTACTAGAGTGGAGTACAAGACTGCTAGCTTTTCAAGTCCACAGCTAGTTTTTGGACTAGATGTTAATTACCAGTATTTTGATACAGTAGGAAATGACGTAAGGATAAGGATAACCCCAATAACAAGGGCTTCTCAATCAAGGCTAACAATTCAAAGGATTACCACATCTTTTTCTTATGGAAGTCCAGCTCCTCCAAACGCATCAACAATATTATCACCAGAACTTAAAAGAGTTGCTTATACCGGATACAAAGTAAGTTTCGATCTGGGTGATGCTTTATGCGATCAATTGGTTGCAAATGGAGCTGGTGCTGGATATGGGAATCAATTGGTAAACATATCACATCAGCTTCTTGCTCAAGGAGGAAGTTTACCTGTTTATGAAGTTGTAAATATTCCGGCAACTGCGATTTCTGCATCTACTTACAATTCTTATATCGGAACTTTTATGGTAACTTCATATGAGCAAGAATATTGGAAATCTAACATATGGGTTTCTAGGAATGTTGAAACATACATTATCTAATGGATTACTACGAATCAGATTCGCCTCCAAGGTATAATTCAATAATTTCAGGCAATGGTGTTTCATCTCAAAGCACTTCTGGTGCGGTTGTTGCCTCTGTGTATAATCCAGCTCCTCCGAGCTATTTTTCCATGAAAGGAAGCGGTGGTGCAGGAGATACAGGCGGATACACGCCTCAAACCCTTACTGTTTGTCTTAACGGAGTACCTAGTACCATAACAGTGTTAGGAACTACTCCTGTAGCTATTTAACAATATGGCTCAAGTCCTATATCCGGGGCTTGTTCCTTTTTGCATTACGCCGACTGATGTAGCCCCTTGGCTTATTCCAGATGCAAATGGAACAGTGGCTCATTCTGCTTTTTACAGCCTTGGCTTTACTCAACAGCAATTATGTTATTGGTTTTGGAAAGTTAAAACTTACTATTTTGATATTAACATAACAGCTAAATCAAAAAATTCAGATATACCAGATTATTACCTTAATATTTCTTCTGAAGTTGGTATTTCTTCGTCTCCTCCGGTCGGAGCCCCATTTTTACCTACAACTGAAACTGACTTCGTTTGCTTCAATAGCATTAAATCTCAATATTATTTTGGTTCAATTCCTGATAATTGGGTATTTAATTTCTATCCATATTATATACCAGCAGGATTAAATTCAGCCGATTACCCTGATTGTTATTATTACAATGGTTTGTATTATCCCAATATTTATTGTGGAGCATATTATTATGGAGGGATATTTAGATACCCATTTAACCCATCAGGAAATAATTATTATTTCCCAGCTTCTTTTTTAGGTGTGAGTGGATATGTGTTGTTGGGGGATATGACTCCATACGAAAATCCTACAGGGCATTGGATTATTACGGCTGGAAGCGAGTGGCCCTATAATCCTTGACATGGAACTAGGCGTAACATAAAACGCCTTTACTGAAATGATTGTTGCTATCTCGTACCACGATGGAGATTTGGATCTGATGACCCGTTGGGCTAATCATGTCCAGAAGCTCGGCCCTTATCTCAACCACCATCTTGTGCTTCTGCCTGTGCATGGAGCACCCACGGCAGGGATTGAGCAACGATTAGCTGGTAGCTTTAGCAAGCTCTCTATTGAAGTGTGCCACCATACCGAACGTGGATGGCCCATCTCCTGCAACAAGGCATTTGAAACAATGGCTTGGGCGGCTTATCAGAAATACAAGCAACCTTTCTTGTGGATGGAGCCAGATGCAGTTCCGTTGAAACAAGGATGGATAAATGATATTGAAAACGAATATAAAGCCAAGCAACGGCCATTTATGGGCGATTATGTGGCTATTGTTGGCGTTATGCCTAATGGGGTTGACCACATGAGCGGCATAGCCGTTTATCATCATGACCTTCCTAGACTAGCTCCCAACATCTTTAACAATGAGCAAATTGCTTGGGACATTGCATCTGCAAAGTCTGTTACTAAACAAATGCACAGGACTTCTCTTATCCATCATGATTGGGTTCCCACAAAGAAATGGCGCAGGGATGAGGTAACTTTCGATTGCGTTAAGCCGGAGGCGGTGATATACCACCCAGATAAGAAGGGTGTTCTTTTTAACGATGGTTTATCTCCGAATGGTACGCAGGGAGATCCTGCGGCGGGTGGCTCCTGT
>Ga0208386_1000446_pt1 | contig 11460 bp, 10 predicted proteins | sample CryBogCBH16Oct07_FD_185510 | JGI IMG/M metagenome (GOLD analysis project Ga0208386, IMG submission 185510) | Freshwater microbial communities from Crystal Bog, Wisconsin, USA - CBH16Oct07 (SPAdes) | ecosystem: Environmental > Aquatic > Freshwater > Lake | place: Crystal Bog, Wisconsin, USA...
GTCCAGCGATTCTAAGGCGGCGGGAAGGTGGAATACCGACAAGGGAGGGGACTACTTTGCGATTGGTGTAGGCGGTGCAGTAACCGGTAAGGGTGCGGATCTTTTGATTATTGACGATCCGCATAGTGAGCAAGAGGCTAAACAGGGTAATCCTGCCGTCTATGACGGCGTATATGAGTGGTACACCTCCGGTCCTCGCCAACGTCTACAGCCTGGCGGGTCGATTATTATTGTGATGACCCGGTGGTCTAAAAAGGATCTGACAGGTCAGATCTTAAAGAGTTCACAAAAGGAAGGCGTGAATGACTGGGAGGTTATTGAATTCCCGGCGATATTGCCATCAGGAACTCCACTGTGGCCCGCGTTTTGGAAAAAAGAAGAACTAGAGGCAATTAAGGCGGAGATCCCCGTATCAAAGTGGGAGGCTCAGTACCAACAGAACCCAACCTCCGAAGAAGGCGCGATTATTAAGCGTGAGATGTGGAAGATTTGGGAAGGCGATAACCCGCCGTATTGTGAATTTATTATTCAGTCCTGGGATACAGCCTTTGAAAAAAATAACAGGGCGGACTACTCGGCGTGCACAACATGGGGTGTGTTTAAACATCCGGACAAGAATGGGGATTACAAACCCAACATTATCGTGTTAGACTCGTTTAAACGCCGCATGGAATTTCCGGAGTTAAAGACTCGGGCGATGGAGATGTGGAAAGAGTGGAATCCTGACACCTTAATCGTTGAGAAAAAAGCGGCGGGTGCGCCGCTGATCTACGAACTTAGGAAGATGGGTATACCGTTACATGAATACACCCCAAGTAAGGGTAACGATAAAGTTGCGCGTGTAAACGCTATATCGGATCTTTTCCATTCCGGCGTGGTGTGGTGTCCTCAGACTCGCTGGGCGGATGAACTCATGGAAGAAATGGCGGCATTTCCTAACGGCGACAACGATGACTTAGTGGACTCAACAAGCCAGGCGTTAATTCGGTATCGACAAGGCGGATTCATCGAAATTGATACGGACGAACCCGATGAAATCCAGTGGTTTAAGGGACGTAAAGAAAGATATTACACGGTATGACTTATCCAGAAATACTTGAAGCTTACAGAGCTAACCCTAAAAATAAGTATGGTGCAACAGACTATATGGAGACTATCCCCCATAAGTTTGATCCAAAAATAATAGAGACGTTTACACGCGCTGCTGCCGCCGGGACAAAATACGGCGTGCCGGAACTTACCCCGGCTCAACTTGCCAATATGGCGCTTCACGAAGGACGTGAAGATTACGGGTTTAATGAATTAAACAAAAACAACAAAAGGGCTAATGAGGTAGCCAACCTTCTAATGAAAGAAGGTCACGACACTGAGGCCGCACAGTTTGCCGGGGCAATACTTGATAAACACCAATTGGCAGAAAGACTTCAACAACCCTTCCTCCAAGTGTGGAATGGTGCGGGGAAGATGGCAAGAGACTACGCCAAAAACTCCCAAATAGAAAGCTACGCAGCTGAACATCCAAAGAACCAAGGTTTTCTTGATTTTATCCAAGAGCAGTATAACGATGCTAAACCAAAGCCGGTCAACACAATGCCGTTTGATCCGGGACCACAGACCTCGTTTAAACATGGCGGGGTTGTGAAGGCAATTAAAGGCAACAACAAGTTAATTTAAGGACGAACATGGAAAAAAGTCTATATGCAATGCCACAAGGGTTAGACACTGGCCCGGACATGGAGATTGAAATCGAAGATCCAGAGGCGGTAAATATCGGCATCGGAGACTTAGAAATACACCTTGGCCCGGAACCCAAAACTTCTGAAGATTTTGATGCTAATCTGGCGGAATATATTGACGATAACGTCCTGCAAAGTTTAGGCGAAGAACTCATCGAAGACTTTGACAAAGATATTCAAGACAGAAAAGAGTGGATCCAGGCGTATATCGAAGGCTTAAAGTTACTCGGCCTTCGCTACGAAGAAAGAACAGAACCCTGGAACGGTGCTTGCGGTGTTTTCCACCCGATGCTGACAGAATCTGTTGTTCGCTTTCAATCCGAAGCGATGATGGAAACCTTCCCTGCAATGGGTCCGGTTAAGACACAAATTGTTGGCGCTATTGATTTACTGGCGGAAGAAGCCGCTACCCGTGTGCGGGACGATATGAACTACCAACTCACAGAGGTAATGACGGAATACCGCCCCGAGCATGAAAAATTGCTCTGGAATTTACCACTGGCGGGTTCAGCATTTAAGAAAATCTACTACGACCCCAATAAGGGAAGACAAGTAGCGATGTTTATCCCGGCGGAAGACATCGTAGTGCCCTACGGAGCATCGTCTTTGGAGGACTCAGAGCGTGTAACCCATGTGATGAGAAAGACAGAGAACGAAGTTATCAAGCTCATGGACAAGGGAATGTACATCGACTGTGATTTGGGTGAGCCAACCCACCAGTTAGATGACATTGAAAAGCAAAAAGCCGAGGAAATGGGTTTATCCGCCATTCAAGACGACAGATACCGCATCTTAGAGATGCATGTTGACCTTGATTTAAAGGGTTTTGAGCACACCAGAAAGGGTGAGAGGACCGGAATTGCTTTACCTTATGTCGTTACAGTCGAAAAAGGCAGCAGAAAAGTCCTATCTATACGCAGAAACTGGCTTGAAGAAGATGAATTACACCTCAAACGTCAGCATTTTGTGCATTATCAGTACATTCCAGGCTTTGGTTTTTATGCTTACGGCTTAATTCACCTAATCGGTGGGTATGCCAAGTCTGCAACCATGCTGCAACGTCAATTGGTCGATGCAGGTACGCTATCCAACCTGCCGGGCGGTCTAAAGTCCAGAGGAATGAGGACAAAAGGGGACGATACACCTATCGCACCCGGTGAGTGGAGGGATGTTGACGTACCAAGTGGGTCAATTCGCGACAATATTTTGCCTTTGCCCTACAAAGAACCAAGTATGGTTCTGTTTCAGCTCTTCCAAAACATTGTTCAAGAGGGTAGAGCGTTTGCATCAAGCGGAGACATTAAGGTTTCCGACATGTCCAGCCAGGCTCCGGTCGGTACAACACTTGCAATCTTAGAGCGAACCTTAAAAGTAATGACGGCGGTGCAGTCTAGACTCCACTACGCCATGAAACAAGAGTTTAAACTCTTAAAAGAGATCATTGCAGACTACGCACCCGGAGAGTATGACTACCAACCCGAAGAAGGTAAGAAATCTGCCAAGGCATCCGACTACCACCAGGTTGATGTGATCCCTGTATCCGATCCTAACGCTGCAACGATGGCGCAAAAGATCGTTCAATACCAGGCGGTCTTACAGTTAGCCCAAAGCGCCCCACAACTCTATGACTTACCTTTGCTTCACAGGCAAATGATTGAAGTGTTGGGTATTAAGAACGCGGCTAAGTTAGTGCCAACAGAGGATGATGAGATTCCAACCGACCCGGTTCAGGAAAACCAAAACCTATTGACAGGCAAGCCGGTAAAAGCGTTCATTGAGCAAAACCACCAGGCACATATTCAAGTGCACATGGCTGCGATACAGAATCCTCAGATCCAACAACTGATGCAAATGAATCCTGCTGCCCAGCAAATCATGGCAGCGGCAATGGCTCACATCAATGAGCACGTTGCAATGGAGATGAGAGTACAGATTGAACAAGCTATGGGCATGTCTTTGCCAAGTGAAGACTCGAACAAGACGATGACACCTGAGATGGCGGATCAAATTGCAGTCCGCGCTGCCCAGGCCGCTCAACAAATCACTCAACAACACCAACAACAGGCTCAGGCTCAACAAGCCCAGCAGCAGATGCAAGATCCAATCGTGCAAATGCAACAACAAGAACTTCAACTCAAAAAGCAAGACCTTCAACTTAAAGCTCAAAGACAGCAAATCGAAGCTGCCGAAAAAGCAGATAAGTTGCGTATTGAAGAAATGCGTATTGAGGCTCAAAAAGAAATCGCCGGTATGCAGGTTGCTGCACAGGCTGCGGCTGCCAAAGACAAACTTGAGCGCAGTCAGGAATTAGAAGGCGTAAGAATTGGTGTCGATATGGGCAAACACAAAGCCCAAATGATGAACCAAAGAATGGCGGCTAACAGACCAGAAAAGGTTAAGAAATGAGCGATATAACTTCCTACCTACTCGAAAAAATGAAAGAACTCAAGAGAGATCAAGAGATTCATTTGTCGGGCGGTGGTGCAAAAGACTTTGCCGAATATCGGCATGTCTGCGGTGTCATTCGGGGTCTGACACATGCTGAAACTTTAGTCAAAGACCTTGCAAAACGATTGGAGCATGAAGAATGAACTTTGATGTAAACGCTGTGGACTTATCCGGAATCTTGAATAAAGATTCTGAGCAAAAGGCCAAACAGTTGCCAGAACCTAAAACCTATCACATCCTCACTGTAGTCCCTGAGGCTATAGAAGAGTTTCAAGATAGCGAAATAGGACTCATCAAATCCGGGCAGACCATGCATTACGAAGAGGTGCTTACACCAGTTCTTTTTGTAGTGAAGCTAGGTCCAGATTGTTACAAGGACGAAAAAAGGTTCCCAAGCGGACCTTCTTGCAAGGAAGGTGACTTTGTCATCGTCCGCCCCAATTCAGGCACACGCTTGAAAATTCACGGCAGAGAGTTCAGGATCATCAACGATGATTCTATTGAAGCCGTTGTTGAAGACCCACGCGGTATAACCCGCGCAGCATAAGGAGCACACATGGCAGAATTTAAAGGCGAAGAGTTCAAGTTTCCTGATGAGAAAGAAGAAAATCCTCAAATGGAATTGGACATCGAAATAGAAGACGATACACCAGAGGAGGATAGAGGCAGAAAAGCAATGCCAACACCTCCAGAAGACCCGACAGACGATGAGCTTTCATCCTATGACGACAAGGTCAAGAACAGAATTAAGAAGTTCTCCAAGGGCTACCACGATGAACGCCGGGCTAAAGAAGAAGCTTTGCGTGAGCGAGAAGCCGCGGAGGAATTCGCAAGAAAGATGTACGAAGAGAATAAAGCTTTACAACAACGTCTCCAAGACGGCAGTAAAGTCTTTATTGATACCAGTAAATCTGCCGCTCAAATTGAGCTTGAAGCCGCCAAAAAACGCCTTAAAGAAGCGTTTGAAGCAGGGGATTCAGATGCACTGGTAGAGGCTCAAGATCATGTCGCTAAAGCTAATTTAAAGCTACATAACGCGGAAAACATGAGGCCCATTGAGCAATTTAACGACACACCACCGCCCCAACGTCAGCAACAAAACATGACTCCAAGAACCCAGAAATGGATTCAACAAAACTCAGATTGGTTTGGAAAAGACGAAGAAATGACAATGATGGCGATGGGTCTTGACAAGAAGCTTGCCAAAGAGTATGGTTCAGGCTATGTCGGTTCTGAAGAGTACTTTAGAACTATTGACAATACAATGCGAAAGCGTTTCCCCGAGAAATTCGGGAGCACAGAGGATGACGACTCTTCAACGTCTGATCCGGTATATGAGGAAGAACCTCCACGCCGCGCACCAAAACCCGTTGTGGCTCCAGCGAGTCGCAGCACTCCGCCTAACCGTGTCAAGTTAAAAGCATCCCAAGCCGCTATTGCGCGAAGACTTGGTGTGCCCTTAGAACTGTATGCGAAACAGGTTGCTCAACTAAATAGAGGTGAATGATATGACTGATAGCCGTAAACCCCGTGAATTAGAGACTCGTGAAGTGTTCGAAAGACCCCAGGAATGGAGACCACCAGAGACTTTGCCTAGCCCCAACGAAAGACCGGGCTGGAAACACAGATGGATTCGTATCAGCATGATGGGGGCTTCGGACCCTGGAAACATTTCCTCAAAGTTGCGCGAAGGATATGAACCCTGTAAAGGTCAAGATTATCCCGAGCTTATGATGCACGCTTCCACCGAGGGACAGTTTAAAGGCTGTATTGAGGTGGGTGGATTGTTACTGACTCGTATTCCGGCTGAATTTCTGGTACAGCGTGATGCATATTACGCTAACCAAAGTAAAGCACAAATGGAATCAGTTGACAATAATTTTATGCGCCAACAAGATTCTCGGATGCCTCTTTTCTCTGAAAAGAAATCTGAAGTCCGGTTTGGCAAAGGCAGTTAACTTTTAATGGAGATTTAAATGGCTTATCCTACCGTGTCAGCCCCTTACGGGCTAAAGCCGATCAATTTGATTGGCGGACAGGTATTCTCGGGTTCTACTCGCAGTTTACCTATCCAATACGGATACGCAACAAGCATCTTTTACGGTGATCTTGTGTATCAAACCAATGGTTTTATTAACCGCACAACCTTGACATCTAACAGCTTTGCTTCAGGCAAGATTCCAGTTGGCGTGTTCTTAGGCTGCTCTTATACAAACCCTTTGACCAAGCAGAAAACATTTAGCCAATACTGGCCTAGTGGTACTCTTGCTGGTGACGCAGTTGCTATCGTTACAGATGATCCTGACACAGTCTTTAAGATTGCTGTTGTTTCTTCTGGTACAACAATCGCTTCCGCTAATCAGGAAATGGTTGGTTACAACTTGCAACTCGTTGACAACACAGGTAGCACAGCTACAGGTAACTCTGCAATTGCCGCTCTTGGTTTGACAGCTTCTCCTGCCACAACCAACACATTCCCACTTCGTGTGATTGGATTGGTTCCTGATACAGCTTATAGCTATTCAGCAGTTGGCTCTTCAAGTACTACATCTATCACTATGACAACCGGACCTAACGGTAACGTGTTAGCAGGTGCTGATGTGTCTTACTTGGCTTCTGGTGTACCTGTTCAAACTGGTTCATTTGTAACTTCAGCCATCAACGCTGGCGCTACATCTGGCACATTGAATGCTACTCCAGCCATCCCCGGAAGCATTACTGCTATTCCGTCCGCATCAACCATTGCATACACAATGTACCCCGAAATTTTGGTGAAAATCAACTTCGGTCAGCACATGTACTATGCAGCTACTGCTAACGCCTAAGGAGTAAACTAAATGGCTATTTCACGCGCACAACTGCTCAAGGAGCTACTCCCAGGACTGAACGCATTGTTCGGATTAGAATATGCACGCTACGGCGAAGAGCATAAAGAAATCTACGAAACAGAGACATCTGAGCGTTCATTTGAAGAGGAAACAAAACTGTCTGGTTTCTCAGCAGCACCTGTTAAAAACGAAGGCTCCGCCATCGCTTATGACAATGCTCAAGAGGCATGGACAACTCGCTATAACCACGAAACCATTGCTCTTGGTTTCTCAATCACTGAAGAAGCGATTGAAGATAACTTGTACGACAGCTTGTCTGCTCGTTACACAAAGGGCTTGGCTCGTGCTATGGCTTACACCAAGCAAATTAAGGCCGCTTCCGTTTTAAACAACGGTTTCTCCGGCTCTTATGTGGGTGGTGACGGTGTTTCTTTGTTCAATACTGCTCACCCCTTGGTGAACGGCGGAACAAACGCAAACACAACATCTACCCCTGCTGACTTGAACGAAACAGCGTTGGAAAACGCAGTTATTCAAATCGCAGCTTGGACAGATGAGCGCGGTCTTTTGATCGCAGCTAAACCCAAGAAGTTGATTGTTCCACCTGCACTCCAGTTCGTTGCAACTCGTTTACTCGAGACAAAACTGCGTGTTGGTACAAACAACAACGACATTAACGCTATCGAGAACAATGGTTCTGTATCCGAAGGCTACACAATCAACCACTTCTTGACAGCGCCTAATGCTTGGTTCTTGACAACTGACGTACCTAACGGTCTCAAGCACTTCGTTCGTACACCGCTGCAAAACAGCATGGACGGCGATTTTGACACCGGTAACGTTCGTTACAAGGCTCGTGAGCGTTATAGCTTCGGCTGGTCAGATCCTCTCGGAATCTACGGTAACTATTAATTTAGTTCCAAAAAAGTGGCCCTTCGGGGCCATTTTTTTTGTTTAAACGCTTGACAAATTGTTTAAACGGTGTATATTGCAGTTATCTGGGAATTCAACCTTGTTGCCACTGGCCCAGCAGACGATGCAACGATTAACAAGGTATCTTTTGCATAAGGAAACTTATAATGGCACGCAGTACATTTGAAGGCCCAATCCTATCGGGCGATAACCGTTTTGGTCCCCAACGTGATGTTGGACCCGTATTACTATCCCAATCTTGCTTGTTAGACTTCTCTAACAGCACCCCAGGTACAGCCGGTTATGGTGGCGCTTCAGGTGTATTTGTTACATCTAACACATTGCCTAACTCAATTGCTACGATTTACGCTCCACAAGCGGGTGTATTTAGCAATACAGGCCCAACAGCAGGAACATCTCCTACTGCTGATGCATCTGGTACAAACTATCGTGGCGCAGTATTTTTACTGCCCTACCAGTCTTACATTCAGAATATTTTTATTGATAACATTGTTCAGCCTACCGATGGAACAAATGCTGTTACGGCTATTCAACCATACATTGCTAACAATTTCGTAACAACCGGTGGAACATACGCTACTGTTGCATCAATTACAGGTTCAAGCATTGGTCGTTCAACAGCAACATTCACTGCTGCTCAGTACGGAAATGTTCAATCTACGCTACAAGACGTACAAAACATCCAACCTGGAACACAGCCTACATGGTTCTCCCAAGTTGTTGTTAACTTGAAGTTAACAGTAACCAGTTTGGGTTCTGTTAATGCTGGTAAATTAAACATCATTATCCAGTATGTACAGAATGACCCATCAGTCAACGTTGGTAACGCCACAACATACCCATACGGTAACTACGACTAATAGCTAGGGGGCCTTGGCCCCCTTTCTTTAAAGTTAACAAAGGGTAATCATGGGTATAAATTTACTAAATTTCTTTTCTGGCACAAACCCAAACAATATTGGCACAAACGTCTCTCAGACTGCCAGTATGGGTACTCAAACCCCAAGCACCGCCTGGCAAGGTATTGACGGCGCAGGTGAATTCATTGCTCCTCAACGCCTTCGTGACGTTGTTGGTAAGCTAAAAATCAGTCAATCTCAGAATATTTATGATGCCGACTTCGAGTACGGCGTTCAGCCTCTTCGTTGGGAAAACGTTATTCAGAACGTTTCTGGACAGGCGTCTATAGTTCAAAACCCAGGTCTTGGTGGTGTGACCATGACTATTGGCGGCGGTAATACTCCAGGCGATATTACGATTCGTCAGAGCCGTCCTTATCACAGATATCAGCCAGGTAAGACCTTTTACATGGCATCTAACGTTAACTTTGGTGCTTCCGTATCTGGACAATACCAACGCGTAGGTATCTTTGATGATTCCAACGGCATATTCTTTATGCAGTATGGAGCTACAACAGCAGACAATCCATACGCTATGTATGTGGTTATTCGCTCTGATTCAGGCGGTTTGCCACAAGATACGATATTCCCGGTCAGTCAGTGGAACGGTAGTAAGAACATCATTAGCGCACTAGACTGGACTAAAGTCCAAATGATTTGGATGGAATATGCCTGGTACGGAGCAGGTGCGCTTCGTTGGGGCGTAGTTCTTAACGGTGAACCTTGGATTTTGCATCAAGTTGGAACCGGTAACGGCGTTATAAACGGCGTTTCACAGACCAAGCCTTGGAGCCGCACAGGTAATTTGCCAGTTCGCTATGAGCAAAGAGATACAGGTAGTGCAGTTTCATCTGTAATGACTCACTATGGTGTGTCAGTGCTTATCGAAGGTTCAATTGACAAACAGCGTGGATTTACCTATTCATACGGTAATGATGCTAAGACTCAAAACCGTGCTCCTTCATCTGCAATTACACGCTACCCTGCAATGTCATTCCGTATGAGAGCTGTTGGCTCTGATATTTTTGATCAGACTAACGCTGCTTGTACTGGCGGCTCTGCACAAACTTTGACAATCAGCGCAGCCACTCCTGCTATTTCTAGCGTGGTTGGTCAGCCTAATAGCGGTCAAGCTTTGGTTACATTTGCATCTGCTCATGGCTATGCAGTAACTAACACGGCTAACGCCAACAGTCCTGCTCAGTATGTAACCCTCAGCTCATTTACAGAGACGGCTACTATTGCTACAGGCAATTATGCATTCTCTGGAACAACACTGACTGTAACAACAGCGGTTGCTACTGGAGCGTTACAACCAGGACAAGTATTGTCTGGCACAGGCGTTACAGGATCTCCTACGATTGTTGCTCAGTTAACCGCCACAAGTTCTGCTGTAGGCTCACAAGCTTTCTCAAGCGGTGGCTCAGTTGGATCAAGCGTGGTTGTGTTAGCTGCCGGAACGTCATTTGCTGTAGGTCAAATATTTGCCGGGACAGGCGTTCCTGCAAGCACATTTATTACCGCAGTAAACGGCGCTACGATTACGCTTAACAAAGCATTTACAGCACAAGCAGCCGGAACATACAACTCTTACGCTCCAGGCGGTTTAGGTACTTATCAAGTTAGCACAACCCAGACTACAGGTTCTGGTACTTTGACGGCTACATCAACATATGCCGCTCAGACTTGGTTAATCCAAAACGTACCTACAACAACCACCATGATCCTGCCAATTCAATTGGTAAATGGTGCAACACTCACATCTACGCCTACAGCTACATACTGGGGCGCAAATCAGTGGGTTGGTAAGTTTGTGTATTACACAGCAAGTTTGCCATCAATCAGCGCTATCTCTAACCCAGCTAGTTCAACGATTGCAGGTTTAACCCAGTACTCATCTACCATTACTTTTAGCTCTGCTCACGGACTAAAACAAGGTGATGTAATTACCATCAGCGGCTCAACTCCAGCCGCAATGAATGGTATTTTCTCTGTAAGCATTCCTGCTACAAACCCAACTACCACAGTTACTGTGATATGGGGCAACGTAAACCCAACAAACTATACTTCTGGTGCTAGTGCAACAAGTTCTTATACAGGTCGTATCACATCTAACACAACAAGTACATTGACATTTGGTGATGTGGTAACAGGATTGCCTTTGGGTAACCCACCTGCTTCTGGAAACAGCTACCAGATTGGCTTGATTGATCGTGGTCAATTATTGCCGCAGACTCTTTTGTTAAATTCTTCACAAACTTGTTTGGTTGAATTGATTGCATCTACACCTACAAACCAGGTATCTTTAACTGGCGCAAGTTTTGTTGCTTTGAATACGCTTGGCTCATATAACTCATTTGCGGAACAGGATTTAAGCTCTGTGGCAATGTCTGGTGGTGAGGTTGTGTACGCATTCTCTACACCTCCTAACGGTTTGCAACAGCTTGATTTGACAAACTTTTTCCCCGTATTGACTAACGTCAGGGGTAACGTAGCGGACATTTTGACGGTTGCGGTTACTTGCGCTAACGCTGGCGGTGTTACACTTCAAGTTAACGTGGTTTGTCAAGAGGCAATGGCATAATATGGCAAAGAGTCCAGCATGGCAGAGAAAAG